>Ga0209013_10004149_pt1 | contig 12746 bp, 12 predicted proteins | sample Cruoilmetagenom2_FD_187291 | JGI IMG/M metagenome (GOLD analysis project Ga0209013, IMG submission 187291) | Oil polluted marine microbial communities from Coal Oil Point, Santa Barbara, California, USA - Sample 2 (SPAdes) (version 2) | ecosystem: Environmental > Aquatic > Marine > Oil seeps ... | reverse complement strand
TTTTCATCTGATTTTCTAAACTTTCTGTTGATAGTTCTTTCCATTTTGGAATTGCAAACTCTTTTAGAACCTCATATAGATCGAAAAGTTCTTTGCCACATGCAACAACAAAACGCCATGGTTCTCTTAGTTGATGATTGGGAGCCCAAACTGCATCCTCCAAAATCGTTAATAATTCTTCTCTTTCAACAGGCTGTCCATTATACGCCTTTATAGACCTTCTTTGAATGATCGCATCGCGAACAGATAATGATTGATTCGTCATATTTGAAAAAACTCCCTTTTTATACATTAATAATTACTCCTATCATACCAATTTCCTTTTCATATGAACAGTCTTGATAATTAATAAAGAAATATTTCACTCATTAGTAAATGGTGTAAAATAAACTTAACGAATGAATATGTATCTTGATTATTTAATTAACACTAAAATTTCTATATTTTCATTAAGTTTAAAACTAAACTGAGGTGTTGAAATGATATTTTTCTATTGGATATTTAGTTACCTAATAGGTAACCTCCTTACCGCTTGGTGGATTGGAAAGTGGAAAAAAATAGATTTACGTTCTATTCGGAGCGGGAATTTAGGTGCAAGAAATGCTGGAGCTGTTTTAGGAAAAACAGCATTTCTTTTAACTTTTTTAGGTGATGCACTCAAAGGAGTACTCATTATTTCTATCGGCTTTTATTTTAATTTCACTCCTGGGGCAATTGCAATAGGTGGCTTATTAGTTATATTAGGACACATATATCCATTTTGGCTGAAATTTAAAGGCGGAAAAGGAATTGCTACATTTATAGGTGTTGCACTTACCTTTAATCCTTTTCTTTTTGGAGTCTTAGTTGTTTGTTTCATCATACTCATCGCCTTATTAAGAAGTGCTACTTTAAGTATGGCTTTTGCTTTTTTGACATATACTTTGATAAGTAGCTTGTATTATGAATTCCATCATACCTGGCCTCTTTCGTTGGCAGTCCTACTTATTCTCATTCGTCATCGCTTTGACTTGATCGAATCTTGGAATGCAATTTGGTGGAAGAAAAAACATTAATTACTATTATAAATATAACTTTAAAATCTATATAACCCTTATTATATTGAACATTGTGCTATAATTACTATCGTTTCAATAATATATTAGATAGGATGTTTAGATAAAGATGAAAAAAATCGCATGGGTAGTAGATAGTAGCGCTTATGTAAATTCCTTTATAAAAAGCCATCCTGATGTATATGTCATTCCACTTACTATACATTTTGGGCAACAGCAATTTAGTGATGGGGTCGATTTAACCTCTGAACAACTATATGAACGACTACGCACTGGCACTGAATCTGCAAAAACTTCTCAACCTTCCGCAGGAGAATTTGCAACACTTTATACAAAACTAAGTAAAGAATACGAATCTATCATTGCCATTCACGTTTCAAATAGTCTAAGTGGGACTATTTCGGCTTCGTTAAGTGGTGCTCAAATTGCACAAGTCCACCTAGAATGTATCGATTCTCTATCCCTTTCTGCTGGAATTACTGGGTTAGTAGAAAAAGGCATTCACTTACAAGAGCATGGCCATCTTTTTGAAGAAATCGTCCCTCTCTTAAAGTTAGAAGCGAATAAATTTCGTAATTTCATTTTAATTGGTAATTTAAATCAACTCTACAAGAGTGGCAGATTAAGTGGTGTACAGTTTTATTTAGGTAGCCTTTTGAAAATAAAACCAATTATCCGTATTAACAACAATGGCGAGCTAGAAGAATTGGATAAAGTTCGTTCTCACAAAAAAGCAATTCACTATTTAATCGACAAAGTTATTACATCTGCTAAAACAGAAGGTGTGACTTCTATATACATCATGCATGCAAATGCTATAGAACAAGCAGAAGAGTTAAAATCTACCATCTCAAAAGAAACTCCTCACATTCAAATTACTATTGGAGAAATCAGTACTTCTCTCGCTGTTCACGCGGGTGAAGAAACGTTAGCTGTTATGTGGTATTTACCATAATAGGAAAACCGATAAAGCGCCCTTTTTTCACATAGAAGTTGTCAGTTCGCTTTGGACGAAACTTATGGTAACAAGATAATCGATAAAGAACAATAGATGAGCTACGTGACTGCGTCACGTAGCTCATCTATTGTTTCGGTCATCCTATTACGGTCGTATGTCCGTCGCTCTCCTAAAACATTCAAAGGAAAAGGGCAAATGCTTTTGGGTATAAGAGAGGAGTCCCTTTTCTATCTAATAACCAACGCCTGAAGATACAATTTCAGGCTCCATCGCTTTTTCTAGAAAATAATACTTACTTATTTTTAAAGAAGAGATACTTTTCTACATAAGTTTCTAGTAGTAAATAAGACTCTGTCTAGGAGTGTCTCTAACAAATGGAGCAGCATTCTTCCAAGTAAGAGAGGTCATGAAAGCCGAAATGCCATCTTCGGCGCCCTCTTTAGGTAAGCGTGCGGCTCCTCTCTTCTTAACAAAAGCTTTCACACAATGAATACGATTATTTTTGGAGAGCGGCGGACAGTCGTTAGTTACACAATTAGTTAAAAGAGAAATGGTGGAGAAAGTGACGCAGTCGCTTTCTCCACCATAGTTTTTCTTTTTAGTAATTGTGTAAGCTAAAAAAGCTGTCCAAAGCAATCTAGAAAAAATTGTACAGCCTGCGCTACAAGTCGATGAAATTCTTATGCTTTCTAATTCTATGATACAAGGGTATCTCAAAATCCCAGATACCCTTTATTCTTCATTAAAACTGGTCTTTCACATGAAAGAAAATATACCGTGTATTCGGTGTATGTGCATAGGAGTTCGTATAATCCCAAAATCGATTCCTACTATTATTCGTATGTGCATTTACATAAGGCATCCCGTTTTGAATACTCGTTACAATTGTAGAATGATCATATCTACCATCACCTTGGAAATCATAAAAAATAAGATCTCCCGGAATCAGTTTAGTTGGAGTATCAACTTTAGTTGCTTGTAACCCAATAGTTGAGCCAGCTAAATACCATCTAAGTGAATGAGGAGTACTCCAACTAAGACTCCATGTATTATTGCCTAGCCACCAACCTTTCTCTCTATTTGGCTTACCTCTCATGGGTGCACCACCCGCAAGCAAACATTGTGAAATATAATTGGTACAATCTACATCGAATATAGGAAAAGCAGGATTATAACTATTCCACCACTTTTCCGCATATGCTACTGCAGCGGCTCGATTATATGTTGCCAATCTTCCACTCCCTTCTATTTATGTTTATATGTGTTGACTAGGAATATATGCTAGTATTAAAAAGACAATATAAAATTTTTACTTAAATGACTTTTGTAGAAAGGAAGATTACTGTTGCCACAGCATGCAGAAAAAGAAATTACTGAACCTACTTTACTTTGTGATGAGAAGGGTAATTTAAATCCAAAAGCAATCGGGTTTGCAAAGAAGCCGCTCATAGAAAGCAATTTAAAAGGTCACTATATGCGAAAGAAAAAGTGGAATTATTGGTGTGTATTTGGAGATGAAATTCTTTTTTCTGCAACAATCAGTCATTTAGATTATGCTGCTGTATGTTTTGTTTATTTCTTAAATTATGAAACACAGCGCTATGTTGAAAAAACAGTCACTATTCCTTTAGGAAGTAAAGTTAAAATGCCAACTCACGTTTTAGAGAGTGTTCAAATTCACTCCAAAGAGATGTCTATTCAACTTTTATATATGCAAAACGAAACACATATGACGATAACTATCCCAGATTTTGACGGCGAGCTATTACATGCGGACTTACATATATCACATCCTCCTGAAGATGACTCTTTAAATGTAGTAATTCCCTGGAACCGGACCCAGTTTCAATTCACAGCTAAGCATCACACCCTACCTACAAGAGGCTTTGTAAAATTTGGGGAAACCCGCTTTACTTTTCAAGATGAAGATAATTATGCTGTACTCGATTATGGGAGAGGCATTTGGCCAAGACAAGCTAATTGGAATTGGGGATTTGCATCTCAAAGAGTAGGAACGAGAAGAATTGGATTAAACTTTGGTGGCAAGTGGACAGATGGAACAGGGATGACAGAAAATGCTGTTATCATTGATGGGAAACTTACCAAAATTCATGAGGATGTATTGTTCGACTATAACCCTACTAATTTCATGCTACCATGGCATGTTAAATCTAAATTTACACATGAAGTAAATTTAACTTTTACTCCTTTCTTCCACCGAGTTGCAAAAACAGATGTAAAACTTATCTCCTCTGAAATAAATCAGATGATGGGATATTATAACGGCATTATCCGACTAGAGAATGGCCCAACACTGTACATTCGAGAAATGCTTGGCTGTATTGAAGAGCACAAAGCTAAATGGTAACAAAAGAAGGCTGCTTTCTAAGAGATATCTCCTTAGATGTAGCCTTTTTTATATCTATTTGTCTATTTCATATTGTTAGTTAGAATAATCGAGTATTTAGTTGGAATTTTAGACACTTTAGTTGGAATAATCGAACTGTTAGTTGGAAAAATGAGCACTTTAGTTGGAAAGGCTCATTTCCTGCTCTTTTTGTTTGTTCATTTCTTTGTTTCTTTCCTTAAATAGTTCATTATGAGAAGAAACCATCGCTACTCCACTTGCATCTGGTTGGATAAATTGTTTTGCTTTGTTTACCGCGTTTGCTGCATCCACAAAAGTTCCAGCTATGAGATGTAGTTTTCCTGAATGCGCAAGTATGTCTCCTGCTGCAAAAATTCCTGGAATGGAAGATTCACTTGAGCTTGATCCAGCTACATAAAAATCATCTAACATTGCAATATCTAGAGCACTATTTTTCAATAACTCCGCATCTCTTTCAAATCCATGATTAATCACAACTTCATCAATAGGTAAGAAGGATACTTCCCCAGTTTTATGATTCGAGAGCGCTACACGTTCAATCACATCATGGCTTTCACTAGCAATTAGTTTCGAAATAGATGTATTAAAAAAACATGTAACTGTGCTTTCTAATAACTGACTTACTTGCGCTTCATGTCCATTCAACGCCTCTTTTCGATATGTTACGTATACTTTTTTGGCAATTGGTTCTAGTTCATTTGCCCAATCAATTGCTGCATTTCCTCCACCAGAAATGACCACTATTTTCCCCTTAAAACGCTGAATTGACTTCACCGTGTAATTTAAATTACCTACTTCAAACCTTTCAGCACCTTCAATATCCAATTTTAGTGGATTTAATATTCCACCACCTACAGCTATAATAATTGTTTTGGAATAATGCATTTGTCCAGAAGTCGTTTCCATACAAAAAATACCTTGATCGTCTCTTGTTATAGTCTCCACTTTCTCATTCAATACAACTTTCGGGTCAAATGTGAGGCCTTGCTGCACTAATTGTCCGATTAGACGCTCCCCTGAAATTGGCGTTTGTCCCCCTACGTCCCAAATCATTTTTTCTGGATAGACATGGATTTTCCCACCTAAATGGGGTTGGAATTCAATGATTTTCGTCTTCATTTCTCTCAATCCACTATAAAATGATGAATACAGCCCTGCTGGACCGCCACCAATAATCGTCACATCGAATATATTTGTCATCTTCTCAGGTCTCCTATAAAAATAATATGTTGACATTAATCTTAAAATTCAATATAGTAACACTTATGATAATGATAATCGTTATCAGTTATTTATGCAACCATTAGTTTGGAGGTTTTAGAATGGTACGTCTTTACACAGATGACTTGTCCATTGGATATGGCGAGCGAACAATTATTAAAGAACTGTCTGTGCAAATACCAGACCAAAAGATTACAACAATAATCGGTTCAAACGGATGTGGGAAATCTACACTTCTTAAGGCTATAACTAGAGTGATTCCCTATCAATCTGGTGCTGTAGTATTAGATGGAAAAATTGTGGCTAAGGAAAATACGAAACTACTCGCCAAAAAGATGGCCATCTTACCTCAGGCACCTGAAAATGCAAGTGGTCTTACAGTAGGTGAGCTTGTATCGTATGGACGCTTTCCCTATCAAACTGGTTTTGGTCGACTATCGACAAAGGACTATGAAGTGATCGATTGGGCTCTAAAAGTAACTGGTACTAGTGAGTTCAAATATTTCCCAGTAGACTCTCTATCTGGAGGACAGCGTCAGCGTGTTTGGATTGCAATGGCTCTTGCCCAAGAGACAGAAATAATATTTTTAGATGAGCCAACGACTTATTTAGATATGGCACATCAATTAGAAGTACTCGAGCTTCTCCAAAAACTCAATCGAGAAGAAAAAAGAACAATTGTGATGGTACTGCATGATCTCAATCAAGCAGCACGCTTTGCAGACTATATTATTGCTTTAAAAGCAGGCAATGTTGTAAAAGCAGGAACCTGTGAAGAAGTTATTACTAAACAAGTATTACGTGATGTGTTTCAAATTGATGCAGAAATCGGAATCGATCCACGCACGAAGAAACCTATGTGCACTACCTATAACTTATTAAGAGGAGAATAAAACAACATGAAAAAATTTCTATTTCCATTTTTACTATTATTCGTATTAATCCTAGCTGCATGTAATAACGAAACGTCAGAAGAAGAAACAAAAGAACCTGCTGCAACCGAAGAATCTACAACTATTACATATGAGTCAGAAGAAGGACCTATAGAAGTCCCAGCTGATCCACAACGTGTTGTTGTTGTATCAACTTATGCTGGTAACGTATTAGCACTTGATGTAAATCTAGTTGGTGTTGATGCTTGGTCAAAAAACAATCCACAATATGATAGCTATTTAGCGGATGTGGAAGAAATTTCAGAAGAAAATTTAGAGAAAATTATTGACCTAGATCCAGATTTAATTATTGGACTTTCTACTGCACAAAACTTAGATAAACTAAAAGAAATTGCACCAACCGTTACATTCACTTATGGAAAATTAGATTATTTAACACAACATATCGAAATCGGGAAATTATTAAACAAAGAAAAAGAAGCACAATCGTGGGTTGATGACTTTAAAGCACGTGCTGAAGTCGCTGGAGAAGAAATTAAAACTGAAATCGGTGAAGATGCTACTGTTTCAGTTATTGAGAATTTTGACAAACAACTATATGTATTTGGAGATAACTGGGGTCGTGGAACAGAAATACTTTATCAAGCAATGGGATTAAATATGCCAAAGAAAGTAACAGAAATGGCATTAGAAGCTGGTTATTATGCATTATCTTTAGAAGTACTTCCTGAATATGCAGGAGACTATGTGATTTTCAGTAAAGTATCAGATCAAGATAATTCATTCCAAGAAACAGATGTATATAAAAACATTCCTGCTGTTCAAAATGGACAAGTATTTGAAGCCAATGCAGAAGAGTTTTATTTTAATGATCCCATTTCCCTAGATTACCAACTTGAATTCTTCAAAGACAAATTTTTAAACAGTAAGTAATGAGAAGGAGGAATCTATTTTGCAGATTCCTCCTTCTGCATTTTGAAAGGATATATATCGTATGACACTATCTAATAATTTAAGTCTCAAATTTATCATAGGAATCTTTTTACTTGTCTGCATGTTCTGCATTGCGATGGTCTTTGGTGCTGCTGAGACATCGATTCGCGATGTATGGCAAGCATTGTTTACGAATAAGTCGAGCGATCAAATAAATATTTTGCAGGAAATCCGCTTCCCTCGAGAGGTGGCTGCAATGGTAGTGGGGGCGGCCCTTGCTGTTTCAGGTGCAATCATGCAAGGAATTACTAGAAACCCACTTGCAGATCCAGGCTTACTTGGGTTAACTTCGGGCGCAAATGCTGCGCTTGCCATTACCATTGCTCTCCTCCCTGGCGTGGGTTATTTAGGAATTACAATCGCTTGTTTTATAGGAGCTGCTGTTGGGGCAATAATGGTATTTGGTATTGGAGCTATGAAAAAAGGCGGTTTTTCCCCCTTTCGTATCGTGTTAGCTGGAGCTGCTGTTTCTGCTTTTTTATATGCAATTGCAGATGGTGTCGGAATTTACTTTAAGATTTCGAAGAACGTTTCTATGTGGACAGCTGGTGGTATCATTGGAACGACGTGGAATCAACTAGCTATTATCATTCCTTTTATAGCCATCGGGAGCGTTGTTGCTCTTTTATTCTCTAGACAATTAACTATATTAAGTTTAAATGAAGAAGTTGCGGTTGGACTAGGACAAAAAACCATTCAAGTGAAAATGATTTTATTTATTGTTGTCATTTTACTTGCAGGTGCAGCTGTTGCACTTGTTGGAAATATGGCTTTTGTAGGTCTAATGGTACCTCATATTGTACGAGCAATTGTCGGAACAGATTACCGATTCATTATTCCGATGTCTATGATTGCTGGTGCAATATTAATGTTGTTCGCCGATACTGTTGGTCGTACGATTAATATTCCATGGGAAACTCCTGTTGCAGCGATTATATCCATTATGGGTCTACCATTCTTCCTTATTATCGTTCGTAAAGGAGGAATATTCCGATGATTCCACAAGAGCTTATAAAAAAACAACGGATTGTCTTGCTTGTATTAGTAATACTTGTAGGCATTACAGCTGTTATCAGTGCCGGTATTGGGTTCTCTACTTTATCTTTCGAACGCCTATTACCGACTTTGTTTGGTTATGGCACTTTTAAAGAAGAGTTTGTATTATTTTCTATTCGTTTACCACGTATCATTATTACATTCCTTGCGGGAATGGCACTTGCTTTATCCGGGGTTATATTGCAAGGAATTACTGGAAATGATTTAGCTGATCCTGGGATTATCGGGATTAACTCTGGTGCTGGAGTAGCTATTGCACTCTTTTTCTTATTTTCTCCAATTGATCCTGGTTCTTTTGTTTATATGCTACCGATCGTTGCATTTTTAGGTGCACTTCTTACTGCTTTTTTCATTTATTTGTTGTCTTATGATCGAAAAGTTGGATTGCAGCCTGTACGCTTAGTTCTAGTTGGGATTGGGTTTTCGATGGCTTTATCCGGTTTGATGATTCTCCTTATTTCATCAGCGGAACGTGAAAAAGTAGATTTTATCTCTAAATGGTTAGCAGGAAACATTTGGGGAGCAGATTGGCCGTTTATACTGGCACTTCTACCTTGGTTGGTTATTCTTATCCCATTTACTCTGTATAAAGCGAACAAGTTAAATCTTCTAGGGCTTAGTGAGCCTGTAGCAATTGGTGTTGGTGTTGCTATTGAAAAAGAACGCATTATCCTTTTATTAACAGCTGTTGCATTAGCTGCATCCGCAGTTTCCGTTACAGGTGGTATTGCATTTATTGGTTTAATGGCTCCTCATATTGCCAAGTCACTAGTCGGGCCTAGACATCAATTATTTATACCGGTAGCTTTATTAATTGGAGGATGGTTACTACTTTTTGCAGATTCAGTGGGTCGAAATGTCATCGAGCCAAATGGGATTCCTGCAGGTGTAATGGTTGCCCTAATTGGTGCACCATACTTTATGTATTTACTATTAAAAAAATAAAAAATGGACTGCGGTTTATTGCAGTCCATTTCTTATTTGTTCAAATAATTGTACATCTTTTCAGGGAAATCAGTAAAAATGCCATGCACTCCAATTTTTTTTAGCATATCTGCGTATTGTTCGTCATTGACAGTAAATACGCGAACTTGTTTTCCACTTGCCACAGCTTCCTTCCCCATCGGACGAAGAACAGTAGGGAAAAATGCATGTAGTGCGTCTGCTCCAACTACTTCCGCATACTCATGAGGTGCAATCATTACTTCCACGAACAAAATAGCTGTTTCGATATGAGGTGCAAGCTTCTTTACTTGCTGAATCATTTCATGATTAAAAGAAGAAATCACTACTCGATCCTCTAATCTGTATTCCTCCAACATTTGAATTACCTTTTGTTCCATTCCTTCATAAGGAAATACATCTGATTTTAATTCAATATTAATATGATGATGTGTATCTTTAAAAACATATAAAACTTCTCGTAATGTAGGAATTTTTTCCCCTTTAAAATCAGAAGTAAACCATTCGCCAAAGTCATATTCTTTTAGTTCCATAAGAGTCATATCCTTAATAAAACCTTGTCCATTTGATGTGCGATTTATAGATTCATCATGAACAACAACTAGCTCTTCATCCTTCGTCATATGGACATCAAATTCGACTCCGTGTATTGGGAGTGACGCTGCTTCTTTAAATGCAGCTACTGTATTTTCTGGATGTGTCCCCGAAGAGCCTCTATGTGCATATATTTTCATATGATAGACCTCCGTTCATTATTATTAATATAACTTAGTATACCTACTTCGAATGTTAAAACACCACCTCCAAAACAAAGAGGCGGCGCACGATTAACTACTCCCGAGGAGGAAGTGGGATGTATTTATGCTTAGGTGGACGAGCTTTTTTCAGAATGATCCATTGTAAACTCGTTTGTACCTGTTTACTTAGAGAAGTGATATGTAATGTATTCAACCATTTTTTCGAAACTTTAATCGTTACATTGCGTTCGTTTAAACCCAATAAAATCGCTCCTTTTCGATTGAATGTTTATACACAATTCATCCTATAGTAAGTTTATGAAGGGAATAGGATAATTATGTTGAGAGTTTGTAAAAGATTTGTCCATCCTTTTTTCTACATGAACATTGCCGGCTCGCTTTGGACTAAACTTATTATAACTGGATAAACGATAAAGACAGTAATAAGCGTTTCTAAAGAATGGAGTAGCATTCATCCAACTAAGAAGGGGGCCATGAAAGCCGAAATATCATCTTTGGCGTCCTCTCTAGGTAAGCATGTGGCTCCTCTCTTCTTAACCAAAGCTTTCACACAATGATTCCGATTATTTTTGGAGAGCGGCGGACAGTAATTCGTTACACAATTACTAAAAAGAGAAATGGCTTAAGAAAGTGACGCAGTCGCTTTCTTAAGCCATTGTTTTTCTTTTAAGTAAAAGTGTAAGCTAAAAAAACTGTCCAGAGCGTTCAAAAAAAATCGTACATTTTGTGTTCGAAATCGATGAAATTCGTTTAGTTTCCTGAGCAGCAAAAAACCATGAACACTTGGCTCATGGCTTTTCAATTTCATCTATGCTTTGTATAAAATTTCGTATGATTAATCAATTGAAATCCTACCTTTTCATATAAAGACAGTGCTTTATCATTATCCGTTTCCACATCTAAATAGACATGAGCTTTTCCTAAGTCAAACGCTTCTTTTTTAGACCAATTTAGAATAGCAGTAGCAACACCTTGTCCTCTTGCTGTCTCATGAACTGCAAGACCTGTGATCCAAAGCTTGTCGGTTTCTTCTATAATTGAAACAGTACCAACTATTTTACCTTCTAATTTTGCAATCATCAATCGTCGGTTAGCTGTAGCGGTAGTAAAAGCAATCATTTCTTTTGCTTCATCCTCTGAGTCTCCGAAAGCATTGACTAACACCGCTACAACCTCTGACTCTTCCTTATCAAAAAGCAAAATTTCTACATCATTTAAAACGAAATCTACATTTGCATCTGCTATCATCGTACGTTCGGAAAAGTCATGGAAATATCCATTTTTCCTCAATAAATGTTGACCAGCTTTTCCTTCTTCAAATACTAAGGCTAAATCGTATGCAGCTCCACGAATTTCTAACTCATGATTTAGCTCCATTAATAATCGCTGTCCAATTCCCTGTCTGCGAACTGATGGTGAAACAAATGAACTCCACTCATAATCTCCCGTGGCCATTCGGTCACTAGCTGTTAAAACCCCAACTAATTTATCCTTTTCATCATCATAAACTAGTACACAAAAACCTTTTAAAAAAGAATCCATTAGTCCATCTATACTTAATAGAGACGTATAATTTTCTTTAACTTCTTCCAGTAATCCCTTTATTTCATCCATTGTTTCAGTATCTATTGGTATCGAAACAGTCATAAATGATAATTGCATAATATACCCCTCAAATTTTCGAATTAGTTAACATTTTGTAATAAGTACCTTGTTTCTCTAACAAATCCTTCTGTGATCCAGCTTCGATTAGTTTTCCTTGTTCCATGACAAATACAAGATCTGCTTTGCGAACTGTATTCAGTCGATGTGCAATGACAAAACTAGTTCTACCTTCCATCAAATATTCCAATGCTTCTTGAATTTTAAGCTCCGTTACCGTATCAATGCTGGATGTTGCTTCATCCAATAATAAAATGGCAGGATCTGCTACAAGCGCTCTAGCAATTGATAATAACTGCTTTTGACCTTGGCTAATTTCTCCGCCATCCGCACTTAGGATGGTGTCATATCCATCCGGTAATTTCATAATAAAGTCATGAGCATTTGCTTGTTTTGCAGCATCTATTAATTCTTCATCTGTTGCATTTAACTTACCATAACGAATATTTTCTCTGACCGTCATTTCAAATAAAAACGGGTCTTGTAAAACAAATGCTGTTTGGCTTCGCAATGTAAACCTTGGCAAATTTTCCATTGTAATGCCATCTATCAAAATTGTCCCTTCATTTATTTCATAGAAACGCGCCAGTAGCTGCATAATGGTTGTTTTACCTGCTCCAGTTGCCCCAACTAATGCTACCGTTTTACCTGCTTCCACATGGAAAGAAACATCCTGAATCGTAGGTATTTCATCCTCTTTATTGTAACGGAATGTCACATGCTCAAACGTCACATTTCCTTTAAGTTGATAGTCTTTGTTATCATTTGCTGCATCCACTTCTGCAGGTTCATCTATGA
>Ga0209013_10004148_pt1 | contig 12746 bp, 7 predicted proteins | sample Cruoilmetagenom2_FD_187291 | JGI IMG/M metagenome (GOLD analysis project Ga0209013, IMG submission 187291) | Oil polluted marine microbial communities from Coal Oil Point, Santa Barbara, California, USA - Sample 2 (SPAdes) (version 2) | ecosystem: Environmental > Aquatic > Marine > Oil seeps ... | reverse complement strand
GCTTATCTTGCTGTTCCTGCACAAGCATATGTAGGAAAATTCCTTAGTACATTTAAAGAGTTTCCTCCTCGTATGAAAGCTGCAAGTTTCAACCTTGATAAAGTTATGGAAGAGATGAGTGAACCGTCAAATAACTAGTTAAGACCCTATAACTACTCTCCTCGTGTATAGCACGAGGAAGTTGTTATATTTTTTTAAAGTATTAATTTTTCTAATATTTTTAATCCAAGTATCCAATTTTTAAAACCTTATAAAAAGCGTTTAAGTTGACACATATTTTTAACAACTTTAAACCAAATATTAAAAAGGTAGTAATCCAAACTTTTTAATAAAAGCATCATCTATATCGATAAGCCCTTTTTTCTGAAGCATATCCAATACCTCTTTGGTACAGAAGGTATCTCCGGGCCACTCTCTTGTAAAACCGTCCACTTCGCTTTTATTGGTCGCATCAAGGGCGATAAATGGAGACAATACAACATCTCTGCCCGCATCAATGTTATTGACCACTCGCCAGATGAGCATGTATGGATCATTGATATCATTATTCATTGTATCTACGATGATCAATACTTTGATGTGTGACTTCAATACCGCCAGCTTTTTGATGAGCTTTTGCTGTGATTTCTTTTTCTTTACGGTGATGACACAGACCGGATTTTTGGTATGGGTCATGTATTGTTTCAGTGCTTTTACTCTTGGTTGGATCTTCTGTATTTTGGCTAATAGCGCTTCATCTGAAAGTAATGCCTCTACACCCTCTTCTACCTCATCACCTGTGGCATCCACACCCAACTTACCGCCGACGAACTGTTCTGAAGAAGAGTGGTCAAGGTGATCAACTATACCTTTGGTGATGAAAACTCTCTCAGGTGATAGTCTGTCCAATATATGTGCTGAAAGTGCTTCACTCTCTTCCAGTTCAGGAGCATCTTCTCCTACAAAAAGTGCATGTTTTACAAAAGACATCTGTCCCACACCCCAAAATGCATGCATAAACTGCATCGCATGCCCTTTGTAGAGTGTTTTCATCTTGGCAAGTATAAGGTTGTGGAAGACCCCGTTTTCTGGCATATTGTAGTCTATGAGGTCAGGAGCCATGGGTTTTAGCATCGGTAAAAAGATACGCTCTGTTGCCCATCCCATATATTTGTCTTCCAGTGGCGGTTTTCCTACCACTGTGGCCTGGAATACCGGGTTTTTCTTCATCGTGATCGTCTCTACCTCCAACACAGGGAAAGGCTCTTCAAGGGTATAATATCCCGTATGGTCCCCAAAAGGTCCTTCTATCTCAGTAAGTAGAGGATCGACAAATCCTTCTATGACCACATCCACATCACGCGGAACATAGATGTCATTTGTAATGGACTTCACCAATTGTGCATTTTTATTACGTACAAAACCGTAAAGCAGCATTTCAAACATCCCGTGGGGCATCGGCGCCTGTCCACACCAGATATAAAGCGGGTCACCGCCGATGGCAACAGTGACCGGCATTTTTTTGCCTGCTCTCTGGTACTGGTCAAAGAAATGGGAAGCATCTTTGTGTATCTGCCAGTGCATGCCCAATCTGTTCTTGTCATACTGCTGAAGTCTGTACATCCCAAGGTTCTGCATCTCACCGTCAAGACTCTGTGTATAGACCTGTCCCATGGTAATGAAAGCACCGCCATCCTCTTCCCATGTTTTAAGTATTGGAAGTTTGTCCAGATCAACTTCCTCTTTGGGAATGATCACATCCTGACACTCCCCTTTGAATTTCAAACGTTTTGGAAAAACATTTTTAAGTGAAAAGAGTTTAGGAAGCATTGCCAGTTTGGCTTTAAAAGTTTTTGGCGGTTTGAGTTTCAAAAGTTCTTCTATTCCCTCCGCTACCTCATCAGGGTGTTTGCCAAAGATCTTTTCCGTGAGTGCTTTGTTCGCAAAAATATTCATCAGCACAGGCATATCATACGCTATACCTTTAGCTTTATTAATGGGTTTGGTAAAAAGTATGGGTCTTGAATCATCCGTCTTGACCTCTACATACGCCACATGAGGAATTTCAAGTTCCACATCAAGCGGTTCTTCTATGATCTTTAAATTACCGTTATCTTTGAGCCATTGTACTACATCTTTCATTGTTACATCCCTCTGAATTAATGCAAATATTATAGCTACAAAGTAATTTACACTAGATGATTATGGTATGATAATAAAAAGTAACTAAGGTCATTTCTTCATGTCAACTATAAAATTTCTTATTTTTATTATAGTTTCTCTTGCTGCACTGTTTTTTTATATTTTTTACACCCCGGCAGGTATTCAGCAGGCTTATTACTATCTGGGTCAGGGCATAAGCAAAAAGATCGGCTTAAAAGCGGAAGTCAAATCTCTCGATCTTCATAAATACCCTTATATCGTAGGCGAGATGCTTGTCGAAGAGAAATATACACTCACGTTTCAAGGCTTCATAGAAGAGTCAAGGCTTGACCTGAGCTACAAAGTGACAAGCAACTGCATTGAGAGCAATGTCTGCAGTATCGATGATATCATACATATCGACGGAAAACTGAACGGAGAATTCGGGCACTTCAAAGTAACAGGTGCAGGGACGATCCTCGACGGAAAAATGCATTATAACTGGCAGAAAGAAGATGATACCTATAAAGATATAGACCTTGTACTACAGGAAGTAAATTCGACAAAACTCTTCACACTGCTCGGGCAGGATGCCCTTTTTGAAGGTAAAGCCAACGCCCACTTGCTTTTTGAGCATATAGGAAAAAATACAAAAAAAGGGACGATCACCTATGATGTCAAAGACAAACATCTCACCGGTTTGGACCTAAAGCTGCATACACAGGTAGACATTGTGGATGATGACCATATCTTCAGTATAGATGTGACTTCCCCGGAACTCAAACTAAATCTCAGCAAAGGACATTATGATCAGGCATTAAAATCGGCCCATGCTTTATATACTCTTGACATTAGAGAGTTGGAAGATCTCGAAAAATTCACAGGACATAAATTTACGGGACCGTTCTATGCTTCGGGTAAAATAAGCTATAACAAAGAGCTTATAATAAACGGCCTTTCCAAAAGTTTTGGTGGTTTGATAGGTTTTCTTTATACACAAGAGAGACTGAAAGTCGATATGCGTGACCTCTCTTTCAAGACCTTGATGACACGTGCATCCTACACGCCTGTACTGGAAGCGGAAACAGCAGGAGAGATAAGCTATGATTTTAGCAAACAAAGTATCAGTACAAAGATCACACTGAAAAATGCCAGATTACTGCCTTCAGACTTTGCTGCTGCACTCTCTGAAAAATCAGGGATCGATATGTTAGAGGAAGTTTTCGATACCGCCAGTCTGGATATCACCTTTCAGGATGATATCCTGTCCGGTGATATCAAAATGGCGAACAAGATCAATCATCTGTTCCTACACGATACCACACTGGATCTAAGAAAAGAATCCATAGCAACTTTGATGGACCTGCAGACACTGGGACATAAGGTAAAAGGAAGACTCTATGTCAGACTGGCCGGTTACGGTACCGGTATCTCTTATGATCTGAAGGACACCTATCTTAAGTTTGACGGGAATTTTGACACCCATTACCATCTCAAACTTAACGGTCTGCTCGGTGATACTTTGATCAATATGGACTACGTATTGCAAAGTAAACGTTTTCCCGGTCCTATGGCTACCATTGAGGACGAGGTAGATATTAAAGGGTATCTCAACGGACCCTATGCACGTTTACATCTTCAGGGTGAAGGAAAAGCCCTCGACGGGCAGATACACTATGAAGGTATCAAGGTCACTGAGCATTTGGAAGGTCTGAGAGTACGGATGGATAACATTCGTGCTTTAAAACTCTCCACCATTCTCGGTCAGCCTGAACTGCCGGACGGCAAAGCAGATATAGAAGCAGAGTTCAGCTCTGCAGGCATGGAAAAACGTAAAGGAAAAATCAACTACACGCTCAGAGACAGCATCTATGCCGACCTTCCCCTTACCCTCAGCAGCCAGATCCATATCAAAGACAGCAATCATACCTTTGATGCGGATATCACTCTGGGCAGTTCCGAATTGAAGCTTACAGAGGGGAGGTACAATTCAGAGACGAATCTCAGTACTGCTTTTTATACCCTCCGGGTAAAAGAATTAAGTGAACTTGAGACACTGATAGGATTCAGATACAAAGGCCCGTTCAATGCTACGGGTCAGCTAGACTATACCGATGCAATGGAGATACGGGGACTCTCCAAAACATTCGGAGGTATGATGGATTTTCTCTATAAAAAAGAGATGCTGCATATCGATCTTAAAGAAGTTTCCATCAACAGTATGTTGAACCTTTTCCCTTACCCGCAGATGCTGGATGCTGATGCCACGGGGAACATTGACTATGACTTTAAAAAAGCCCTTCTGCTGGTCGATACCAATCTTACAAATGCCCAATTTTTACACACAGACCTGGTCGATACCATCTATAAGAAATCCCAGGTCAATGTACTACATGAAGTCTTTGATGACAGTACTTTGACACTCAGGTATCAAAACGGTCTTTTACTTGGTGATCTGAAACTCGAAAATGACGAAGGCTCTTTTTCTCTGACCAATACCAAAATAAATACCGACAAAAATACGATCAACGCCTATTTTGCTTTTGACATGCAGGAACAGGAGTTCTCGGGTAAGGTCTATGGCTCCATGGATCATCCGAAAGTAAACTTGGACATGCAAAAACTGATACAGAGAGAAATGGATAAACAGTTGGATGGGATCATCGGCAGGGACGGACGGAAACTGATGGAAAAAATGCCGATGGGAGGCGTGGCAAAAGATGTGGCAACAGAAGTGGGTGCCTCTTTTATGGGGATTTTCTTTTAGATATTGCGCATATTCATGAACTATATGATATTATAGTATAAGTAAGAAAAATAGTATAGGAATCACATGGTATCTCTTTCAAGTATTTTAAAATATCTTTTGCTCATTCTAATCTTTGTCATCCTGATTGTTTATTATATTTTAAATACCTCCATGGGTAATAAATTGGCCTATTTCTATATCGCTGACAGGATCAGCGGAAAATCCAATATAGAGACCAAGGTGCGTTCACTGAACCTGTATGATTATCCTGATGTCTCTGCTGAAATAATAATCGAAGATGAATATAGTCTTAAAATTAAAGGGAAGATCAAAGACTTTAAATACCTCAACCTGACCTACACCATCAACAGTGACTGTCTTATAAGCAATGTCTGTTCCATTGATGATACGGTAGATATCAATGGAACCTTAACAGGTGGGTTCAGAGATATTCTCATCAAAGGAAAAGGGCGCATTCTTGATGGTAACGTCATCTATGAAGGGACAAAAAAGCGTAAAGCCGTTGAAGATCTCGATGTGGTATTCTCCGATGTCAACTCCAGCAAACTCTTTGAACTTTTTGAAGCAGATGCAGTCCTGCATGGTAAAGCAAATTTCAATGCACATTTTGAAACCATCGGCAGAAGAGGTAAAAAAGGTGTTGTGACCTATGAGGTGAAAGACAATAATTTCTCAGAATCAGATCTCACAGCGGATATGAAAACAGAGATAAACATCCATGACGACAACTATCGCTTTAACATGGATCTTACTATGCCTACTTCAACACTCTCTGTCACCAACGGAGCGTATGATGAAGAGTTAAAAACTGCCTCTGCTGCGTATACTCTTGACATTAAAGAGTTAAAAGATCTGAAAGAACTTATAGGTGCTAAATTAACCGGTCCCTTCTTCTCCACCGGGAAGATCATATTTGATAAAAAGATCAAAGCCAAAGGCGATTCTGAAAGTTTTGGAGGCAAACTGGATATTGTCTATGAAAAAAAGAAATTTCACTTTTTCCTGAAAGATATCCCTTTTAACAACATCATGACTAGACTCACCTTCGCACCGCTATGGGATGCAAAAATGACAGGAAAGATCGATTACGATGTATCTGAAAAAGAGATGCAGACAAAGATAAAACTCAAAGAGCTGAAGTTCATACAAAAAGACCTGGTTGACCTTGCCCATAAAAAGTTTGGTCATGATCTGAATCAGGAAGTATTTGGCCGGAGTAGTTTTGAAGCAACACTCAAAGACAAGGTTCTGACATCCAACCTCAAAATAGCCAATGATAAAGATTATGTGATCTTACGGAACATAGAGCTTGATACAGTACGAAAATCCATTGATACAATGATAGACATACAGGTACAAAAGCATAATATTGCAGGAAAACTCTATGCGAGACATGACGGGTATGCTATGCATACACTCGATACTTATCTCAAATTTGACGGTCTGCTTGAAAAACACTACAAGGTCAAACTTGACGGTCCTCTCAGCAATAAATGGATCAACATGGATTATACCCTGAGTGCAGCACGTTTTCCAAGTCACATTGTTACCATCGTAGATGATATCAATATCACAGGGCATGCCTATGGTCCTTTTAAACGTTTATTTGTAAGAGGTGAAGGGACTGCCCTGGAAGGTCAAGTCTCTTTTGACGGACTCAAGATAGGCGATGGCGTCAAAGATCTGAACATTAAAATGACTGATATTCATGCAAAAAAACTCTTTACACTCATGGGGGAGCCTACGCTTCCTCCCGGCAGAGCAACAATAGATGCACATATTAAACAGTTAAGCAAAGACCGGCAAAAAGCCACCCTTACATACCGTCATACAAAGGGTACCTATGAAACCCTGCCCTTCAACCTCACTTCACAGATAGATGTAGACAATAATCTTTACCGTTTCTCTGCAGATATCAATCTAAACCAGGCCAAACTTAATCTCACCAAGGGTCTCTTCAATGCGGACAAAGATCTCACGCATGCCTTTTATCAGGTAGGTATCAATGATCTAACCCTGCTGGAACCACTCTTGGGAGAAAAATACATAGGTCCTTTTTATGCAACAGGAGAGTTTAATCTTCCAAAAGATATAAAAAAGATAAAAATTAGAGGACTCACTAAAACTTTGGGAGGATTGACTGATTTTCTCTATAAAGATGAAGTACTCTATGTCGATTTTGAAAACACTGCACTCAAGTACATACTGAATTTATTTTCCTATCCGGTGCTGATGGATGCAGGACTGAACGGAAGCGTCAACTATGACTTTAACAAAGAACTACTGCTTGTCAATACCAAACTGAACCATGCGAAATTTTTATCCAAAGAACGTATCGATGATATCTATCACAAATCAGGTATTGATCTCTCTTATGAAGTATTTGATAATAGCAGTCTGGCATTCAAGTATCAAAATGATATTGTCAGTGGAGATATAAAACTTGCCAATGACAAAGGCCATATTTTTTTAACCAATGCCAAAATTAATACCAAGGACGATACAGTTGATGCTTATTTTGACGTGAATCTGCAAAAAAGAGCATTTAGCGGTAAAGTCTATGGCACGCTCGATCACACGAAAGTAAATCTTGATTTCCAAAAACTCATCAAGTTTGAAATGAATAAGCAGATGGACGGGATCATGGGCCAGGGAAACCGTGAAATGATGGACAGTATGCCTATGGTCAATCCTGCCAAAGATGTAGCTTCAGAAATGGGTGCAGGGTTCGTAGGGATGTTCTTTTAGATTTTTTCATGGGCATATTCATCAACAATATGCTATGATAAGAGAGAAAAGAGACAAGGTTTGATCAGAGTATGCGTATATTTCTATACTATTTTATTTTCATTCTGACTCTGATCTCTCTTGGTCTTTCCTACCTCCTCTATACTTCTTTTGGCAACCGGCATATCTATGATTTCGCAAGTTATAAACTCTCTCAAAAAGCCGATCTGCACATCGAAGTCAAATCGATCAATATCCATGAGTATCCACAAGTGATAGTGGAGATGAATGTAGAGAGAAAAGCCAAACTCATCTTTACCGGGGAACTGAACTACACAGATCTGGATATGGATTACACAATGACAAGTGAATGTATCGCATCAGATGTGTGTAAGATAGATGACAACATTGACGTCAAAGGGAATGTCAAGGGACCCTATTCCCGTCTTGCTATCACAGGAGAAGGAAAAGCACTGGACGGTAAGGTACAATACTCTGCCATTAAATTTACCGATAAGGCTGAAGATATACACATTACCATGCAGGAAGTAAACTCCTCAAAACTTTTAACACTGCTGGGACAGGAAGCCATTATTAAGGGGAAAGCAGATGTTACAGTAGCGTTTGAAATGATGGACAAAGACAATAAGCAGGGTTCACTCACCTATGATGTCAGAGACAACAACTTTTCAGGTATACCTTTAAATTTACATACCAAAGTAGATATAGACAATATGCAGCAAACGTTTATCATAGACATTACCGCCCCCTACTTAAAACTCAATATCTCCAAAGGGACCTATGACCAGGAGAAAAAACTTGCCAAAGCCTTTTACATCCTGGACATCAAAGATATTGGCAAACTGGAAACACTTCTGGGATACAAATACATAGGTCCGTTCTATACCATGGGAGAGATAGTCTATGACAAATATTTAAGCATTGGCGGGCTTTCCAAAAGTTTTGGCGGGATGATCGATTATATTTTTGAAAAAGATGGCTTGACAGTAAAACTCATGGATGTTTCTTTCAAAGATTTTATGTCACTCTTCCCTTTCCCTCCTATGATAGATGCGGATACCACAGGCCATATCTATTACAACTTCAGACAAGAAACACTGGTGGTCAATACCAAACTGAAAAATGCAAAGTTCGCACCTTCCAGCCTGGTAGATACGGTCCGCGAAAAATCAGGTGTCAATATGCTGAAAGAGACTTTTGACGACAGCTTACTTGAAGCAACCTATCATGACAGTCTCCTCTATGGTGATCTGAAACTTGCCAATGAAAAAAGCTATTTCTATCTCACCAATGTAAAAATGGATTCTGAAAAAAATATCATTAATGCCTACTTTGATTTCAAGATGCAAAGACAGGAATTTACAGGTAAAGTGTATGGCTTGCTTGATGACCCGGACGTAGACCTCGATATGCACAAACTCATCAAGTATCAAATGGATAAACAACTGGACGCGATCATGGGGAAAAAGAGCCGTAAATTAATGGAAAAAATACCCATGGGCAATGCTGCCAAAAGTATGGCTGTAGGCATGGCTGCAGGATTTGTAGGAATGTTCTTTTGATCAATAGACTATTTTAAAGTCTCTCCGGCATCTCATCTTTAAATGCGATCTCTTCCGCTTTGGAGAGTATATCCAGTGCACCCGCTTCTATCATTGCCTCTGCCAACTGCTTTCCAAGTGTGTCACAGCTGTCCACTGTTGAAGTCAGTATTTGATGCATGATGTGTGTCCCGTCAGGGTAACCGAGCATTGCTCTTACCGTAATGTTATTTCCATCTATCACCGCATTGACCGCGACAGGTGCTGAACACCCTGCGCCTATCTTGGAGACAAAATCACGTTCGAGTTTGGTACAGATGAAAGCATTTTCATCATTTAAAGTCATCGCGATCTCACGAACCCTCTCATCTGCACTGACGATCTCAATACCCAGTGCAGCCTGTCCCATAGGCGGTATGAAGAAGTCCAGTTTCTCAACAAAAGGGATATCTTTGAGCAGGTCAAGTCTATACAGACCTATATAGGCCAGGATAATCGCATCATACTGCCCTTCCTTTAGCTTTCTAAGCCTGGTATTGACATTGCCTCTCAGTTCTTTTACTATCAGGTCAGGACGCTTCTCTAAAAGTTGCATACGTCTTCTGAGACTGGTTGTTCCTACTGTTGCCCCAAGGGGAAGTTCATCTAAACTTTTATAGGTATGAGAAAGCAGCACATCACTCTGGTCCTGACGTGTGGTGATCGCACAAAGCTCCAAACCTTCAGGAATGTAAGTGGGTACATCTTTAAGAGAATGCACCGCCAGATGTGCATTACCCTCAAGCATCTCATCTTCAAGTTCTTTGGTAAAGTGTCCTTTCCCGCCGATAAGTGCCAGGGGTTTGTCAAGTATCTTATCCCCTTTTGAGGTGATCTCATTGAGTTCTACTGTGATTTCAGGAAAGGCTGTTTCAATTCTCTCTTTGATATGATATGCCTGCCAGAGGGCAAGGTTACTGGCTCTTGTTGCAATAATTAATTTTTCCACTGTGTTACTACTTTACTTTTTTATTAGCTGGTTTGGCTATGCCAAACTTATTTAGTGAGACCTTTGTATCCCTCGCGTGTTTTATCCCACTGACCGTCTATATAGATGGTAGGCGTACCTGAAACCATCATCTTGCCTGCAGAGATCTCATCCGATTTCAATGCTTTTTTAACCTCTTTTGCATCGATCTGTTCTGCAGTCACAGTATATCCTGCATGTTTTTTCACTGCAGCCAGTATTTTTGTCATATCTGTCTCTTTAGGGTCGATCTTGAGTGAATAGAGCTTTTCAACCACATCAGTTTTGCCTTCATGCTGTGCCACATACATCACACGTGTCAATTTATCAGAAACCGGGTGTATACGAAGCAGTGGCAAATGGTAATAATAGACCGCTATCTTTGTAGGATTTTCTCTGGCTGTCTTGAAAACAGCAGGGACAACATCCTGACAGAATGGACATTGCGGATCAGAGAAGATCAGTACTTTATGTTCTGCATCTTTGTTGCCAAAAAGCAAATGTTCATCATTATAATAGGAAGCAGGAACAGAAGGTTTAATCTCATCTCTATAGTCATTCCCTGTTTTCATATTTACCAGGTGTCCTGTGATCAGCCCGTCTTTCACAAACATAGTCTCAGGTGCATGGATCTCTTTCTTTTGATACTCCAGATCCATCGTAGTTAAAAGAATGGTCCATCCGGGTAATCGCTCATCAGTTTTAGACTCAATAACCGTTATGCCTTTGACTTTTACCTGCGGGTTTTTTACCACCGCTCTTTTTGCATATTTAAGTAATACTTTATTATCTGGTTGCCCTGCGGCACTAAGCGTTACGGTCGCTGCGATCGTGCTCATCAATAATTTCGACATCAATGACATTATCATCTCCTTGTTTTTTAAAATTGTTATTTGTGTGTCCTGGTGTTATTTTAGCAACAAATTGTAAATACAATGTGTAACCGAGTGCAATGACCCCTAAAAAGTCAGAAAATACCCCGGGGATCATCAGAAGGACAGCTCCTATAAAATAAGACATGCTGGCATTCTGAAACCTTCTCATGTCCAGTTTACCCTGTCTCATGGACTGCATATTTCCAAGCATGGTCTGCGAAGACTTTTGTAAAAGCATCATACCCAGCATAAAAGAAAGTATGATCCATATGACCGACCAGAAGAAACCGATCTCCTCTCCCGTCTTTAAAGAGAAGTAGAGTTCTATGAGAAAAAAAGGTATAAGTGCAAAGATCATCTTAAAATCTTTCCGACAATAAAGAGATGATAGTTTCAGCAGAAACCTCTTCTTTTTCCATACCGTCTCTCGTGATGAATTCTACCATACCGTCCGCCAGTTTTTTACCGATGACCACGGCATGAGGCACACCGATCAGTTCATAATCTTTCATCTTTGCACCAAATCTGTCTTTACGTTCATCAAGCAGTACATCCACCCCTTTGTCCAGCATCGCTGTATAAAGTGTTTCACCCAATGCCACCTGCGCTTCATCTTTAATGTTGGAAATGATGATCTGCAGATCAAAAGGTGCAGACTCTTTGGTCCAGATACACCCTTTCTCATCATGGTTCTGCTCTATGATACCTGCAAGCAGACGACTCACACCAATACCATAGGTACCCATGACCATAGGCTGAGCTTTACCATTTTCATCTAAAAAGTTACAAGCTAGAGGCTCAGAGTACTGTGTTCCCAATTGGAAGATATGCCCCGCTTCTATCCCTTTGGTATAATGTAATGCGCCACCGCAGGTCGCACAGGAGTCTCCTTCCTGGACTGCAGATATATCGGCATAGGATTTTTCATCTGCTGCTAAGGTATCTAAACCTTCTAATACTTTATCTACAACAAGGGTTTCAATGTTCTCTGTTTCTTCATGCTCTATAAGGTCATTTGCATGGACAGCATTGCAGGCTTTGACCTCTTGAAGTTCTGCAGAGGCAGGTAGGGCAAAATGGACCACCTTTGTTACCTCTTCATCATACAGTGCTTTCATGCTCACTACTTTGATCTCCGTAGAAGCATCATACACCTTGGCTTGCGCTACGGCTGCTTCAATGTTTGCGCCGTATTCACAGTCCGGACAGACCACGATGGTATCTTCACCACTGTCTGCGAGCACCATGAATTCTTTCGAACCTGATCCTCCTATCGCACCGGAGTCTGCATCAACCACTCTGAATTCAAGTCCCAAACGTCTAAATATCTTCTTATAAGTCTCTTCCATAAGCGCAAATTCTCTCTGCATATCTTCTGTAGAGGCATGAAAGCTGTAACCGTCTTTCATCAAAAATTCCCGTCCGCGCATCAGCCCGAATCTTGGTCTTATCTCATCACGGAATTTGAGGTTGATCTGATAAAGGTTCAGAGGAAGTTGTTTATAACTTTTCACGCTCTGACGTACCATATTGACCATCATCTCTTCATGTGTCGGTCCCAGGATAAAGTCATTGTTCTTACGGTCTTTAAAACGCAGTAACTCTTTACCGTACTTCTCCAAACGGCCGCTCTCTTCCCAAAGTGCTGCAGGGGTTACAAAAGAGAGACTGACTTCCTGACAACC
>Ga0209013_10004147_pt1 | contig 12749 bp, 9 predicted proteins | sample Cruoilmetagenom2_FD_187291 | JGI IMG/M metagenome (GOLD analysis project Ga0209013, IMG submission 187291) | Oil polluted marine microbial communities from Coal Oil Point, Santa Barbara, California, USA - Sample 2 (SPAdes) (version 2) | ecosystem: Environmental > Aquatic > Marine > Oil seeps ... | reverse complement strand
CCAATTCGCAACCCTGGGACAATCTTAAGTTTGATATTGCCGGTGTTGATGAAGTTGGTCGTGGTCCTCTCGCCGGCCCCGTCGTAACGGCAGCGGTAATACTTGATCCGAATAAGCCTATTGCAGACCTGGATGATTCAAAAAAACTGAGTGAAAAAAAACGCAACATATTGGCTGCTCAAATTAAGGAACAAGCCCTCTGTTATTTTATTGCCAGGGCGGAGCAGGAAGAAATTGATGAACTGAATATATTTCAGGCAACTCTGCTGGCAATGAAAAGGGCAGTTGCAGGCTTAACTATTAATCCTGATCGAGTACTGGTGGATGGTAAATTCTGTCCGAAAATTTCATTTTCCTGTGAGCCCGTGATTAAAGGTGATTCAAGAGTAGCGGCAATTAGCGCCGCGTCCATACTGGCTAAAGTTAATCGTGACAATGAAATGATAGCAATGGAAGAAATCTATCCGGGGTATGGTTTTGCCAGACACAAAGGTTATCCAACTAAAGTACATATTGAAGCATTACAGGAATTGGGGGTCACGCCAATACATCGAAGAAGCTTTAAACCGGTACAAAAAATTCTGGCCCAGTCCTCTCTCCCTTTGGGATAGGGGATTTATGGATGACTAATTAATTCTGACTGAAAATCATGTCTAATCAATTTATACACTTAAATCTACACACTGAATTCTCTCTGGTCGATGGCATTGTTCGTCTTAAACCGTTGATTAAAGCAGTTAAAGATGCCGAAATGCCGGCAATTGCCATAACTGATCAGAGCAACCTCTATGCTCTGGTAAAGATATATCAGGCTTGTCTGAGTGCAGGGATTAAGCCTCTTCTGGGTGCTGATTTGTGGCTGAAAAATGAAGAGGAACTGAGAAAGCCATTTCGACTATTGGTTTTATGTCAGAACAATGAAGGTTATTTAAACTTAAAAAAACTCATCAGCCAGAGTTATCTTCAGGGACAGCATCTTGGCAAAGCCATAATTGATCCGAGCTGGCTGGGTGAAAAATCTTCCGGTTTAATTGCTTTGTTAGGTAAGGAAAGTAATGTCGGTCAGTTATTGCTGGAGGGGAAAACCAGTGATGCAGAATCGGCTCTTCACTTTTATCAGGACCTATTTCCAGATAGCCTGTATCTGGAGATTCAGCGAACTTCCCGTGCTGGGGACGAAACCTTCTTACATCGGGCTATAGCATTTGCGAGTCAGTTAAATTTACCTGTCGTGGCGAGTAATGCCGTACGTTTTTTGAACAAGGATGATTTTTCAGCTCATGAAGCTCGGGTCTGTATTAATCAGGGACGCATTCTCGCTGATAAAAAACGGCCTAAAGATTATTCGGAAGAACAATACTTCAAATCAAATGACGAAATGGTCAACTTATTTGCAGATATTCCTGAAGCCTTAGAAAACAGTGTTGAAATTGCCCGGCGCTGTAATGTCACCTTGCGTCTTGGTGAAAACTTTCTGCCAGACTTTCCAATTCCTGAAGGCTTGAGTATGGGCGAGTACTTTCGCCAATTGTCTCATGAGGGCCTGAATAAACGCTTTCCCCAACTGCTTGGTGAAGCGTTTGATGAAAGTAAAGAGGAATACCAGGAAAAAATTAAAGAATATCGCGAACGACTGGATATAGAGCTGGACGTGATCACCCAGATGGGATTTCCCGGCTATTTCCTTATTGTTGCTGACTTCATTCATTGGTCAAAAGAAAACCACGTCCCTGTGGGGCCAGGACGTGGTTCTGGTGCGGGTTCACTGGTTGCCTATGCTTTAACCATTACCGATCTGGATCCGCTGGAATATGATTTACTGTTCGAACGTTTTCTTAATCCTGAGCGGGTTTCCATGCCGGATTTTGATATTGATTTTTGTATGGATGGTCGGGATAAAGTAATTCAATATGTTGCGGAAACTTATGGCCGTGATCGGGTTTCTCAAATCATTACCTTTGGTTCTATGGCCGCCAAGGCAGCAATTCGTGATGTTGGACGGGTACAGGGGCAGAGTTATGGTTTTGTGGATTCACTCGCCAAATTAATCCCGATGGATATAGGTATTACCATCAGCCAGGCGATGGAGCAGGAGGAAGAGCTGCAAACTCGATATGATAATGATGATGCCGTTCGTGATCTGATCGATATGGCGCTGGCTCTGGAAGGCATTACAAAGAATGTTGGTAAACACGCCGGGGGCGTTGTTATTTCTCCCAGTGATATTAATGATTTTTCCCCGGTTTATTGTGAACAGGACTCCCAGAGTATTGTTACCCAATACGACAAAAATGATGTTGAAACAGTTGGTCTGGTTAAGTTTGACTTTTTAGGTCTGAAAACTCTGACGGTTATTGACTGGGCATTGGGTATTATTAATGCCAAAAAGAAAAAGTCAGGTGCAGAGCCAGTTGATATTGTTCAGATTGATCTGGAAGACCGGTCATCATTTGATACCCTCAAGGCCAGTAATACTACGGCTGTTTTCCAGTTAGAATCCAGGGGTATGAAAGATCTCATTAAGCGTCTGCAGCCCGATTGTTTTGAAGATATTGTCGCTCTGGTGGCTTTGTTCAGACCCGGGCCATTGCAGTCAGGTATGGTGGATGATTTTATTGACCGCAAACATGGCCGGCAGAAAGTTGAATATCCTCATCCATCACTTGAACCTATCTTAAAACCAACTTACGGCACTATTTTGTATCAGGAACAGGTGATGCAGATTTCACAGATTCTGGCCGGTTACACTCTGGGTGGCGCTGATTTATTACGTCGTGCTATGGGTAAGAAGAAACCAGAAGTCATGGCGCAGCAACGTTCAATTTTTGAGGATGGTTCCGTCAACAATGGTGTTGATAAGGCTGTAGCGACACATATTTTTGACCAGATGGAAAAATTCGCCGCCTATGGTTTCAATAAGTCTCATTCCGCTGCTTATGCTCTGGTTTCTTATCAAACCCTGTGGTTAAAAACTCATTACGTCGAGGCCTTTATGGCTGCGGTATTATCGGCAGATATGGATAATACCGATAAGGTCGTTGTTGTTATTGAGGAATGTCGTGATGATAAAATTAAAGTAACAACACCGAACGTAAATTTCTCTGAATACAAGTTCAGTGTTAATGATGACAATGAAGTTGTCTATGGCCTTGGTGCCATTAAGGGAGTGGGTGAAGGGGCTATTGAAAGTATTATTGAGGGGCGCAACTTGGACGGTTCGTATAATGATTTTCAGGATTTTTGTAATCGTGTTGATTTAAGACGCTGTAATAAAAGAGTGATCGAAACACTGGTTAAATCAGGTGCCCTGGATGACTTTGGCTGTACCCGTGCAACCTTGTTTAATGCCATACCCGAAGCCACCAAAGCGGCAGAACAATTTTCCAAAGCTCAGGCTGTTGGTCAGGATGATTTATTCGGCGGTGATTTTTTTGCTACAGGTGCCCTGGATAGTACTTCAGGTGATGCTTCCAGTAATTTTGAACAATTCCCTGAATGGCCGGAAGATGAGCGACTTCGTGCGGAAAAGGATACCTTGGGACTGTATCTGACCGGCCATCCCATCGATCAGTATCTTGATGAATTAAGAAGTTTTACCACCCATCGTTTAATGGAATTAAATCCGGATAAAAAACAAAACATTGTCATTGCCGGTTTGATTATTGCTATGAGAACCATGATCACCAAAAAAGGCAATAAAATGGCCTTTATCACCATTGATGATCGAAGTGGACGTCAGGAAGTTGTATTATTTGCAGATAAATATGAGGCATTTAAAGAAATATTGATTAAAGATTCGGTTATTGTTCTTTCGGGTGAATTAGGCTTGGATCACTATTCAGGTAATGCCCGGGTAAATGTTGATAATATTTATGATTTAGATGGTGCGAGAAATCATTTTGCCCGACGTCTTGCAATCAATATTCAGCATAAACAGGTTGATCAGGCATTTATTGAGCAATTTAAAGAAGTACTCACACCATTTCGGGAGGGCGGGGAATGCCCTGTGATTTATAATTATCAGGGACAAAAAGCCAAAGTAATTATCAGTTTGTCCAATGACTGGAAAGTTAAGTTAAGCAAGGAATTACTACACCGGATTGATAATTTAACCCACAGCCAGTGCAGAATTATATATCGTTGATGACTTCTGACACGCTGCCGGCTCTTCTCACTCTTTTTGTCAGTGCATTTACCTCAGCAACACTATTACCGGGCAGCTCCGAAGCCTTATTTTTACTTATGTTATCTCAGGAAACCTGGAATACCGGGCTGTTAATTGTAATTGCTGGTTTGGGTAATTCTCTTGGCGGTATGAGCAACTGGGTTATTGGCATCTTAATACGCAGAGGCTTGTGGAAAGATAAAGCGCCAGATGAAAAAAGGCGTTCCCATGCAGAACAATGGCTGCAAAAATACGGTTCACCTGTGCTTTTTTTAAGTTTCCTTCCTATTATTGGCGATCCTTTATGTCTTGTTGCCGGTTTAGTTAGAATACATTGGTTGAAGGCATTGGTTTATATTAGTTTGGGGAAGTTTTTTCGTTATGGGGTTTTAGGGGTGATGTTTATGTGACGTGGTATGGGTTGAAGCTGTGGCGGGTGAGGGCTTAATAATACTTCTAAGCAGCCTGTAAAAAAAACTATTCAGGTGCTATAATGAAAAATTAGAACAAACTAATACAGTTACTCCCTGATGGAATAGGGGTTGACGTTTTTATGCTAAATAAAATTTCGAAAAGACCAAAAAAATGAATCCAAATTTTCTTGATTTTGAACAACCTATAGCGGAACTTGAAGCTAAGATTGAAGAGTTGCGTTATGTTGGAAATGATACCGACCTGAATTTGTCTGAAGAAATTGCTACTTTAAGAGATAAAAGCAAAACTTTAACGGCATCTATTTTTAAGTCCTTAAAACCCTGGCAAATTTCCCAGTTGGCTCGCCATCCTCTGCGTCCCTATACCATGGACTATATTAATTTCGTTTTTACCGATTTTGAAGAACTGCATGGTGATCGTGCTTTTGCCGATGATGCGCCTATTATTGGCGGCCTGGCTCGTCTTGATGATAAACCGGTTATGATTATCGGTCATCAAAAAGGCCGCGATACTGCTGAGAAGGTAAGACGTAATTTTGGTATGCCGCGCCCGGAAGGTTATCGTAAGGCACTGAGATTAATGAAACTTGCTGAACGGTTTAAATTGCCTATTCTGACGTTTATTGATACCCCGGGGGCTTATCCCGGAGTTGGAGCTGAAGAGCGTGGGCAAAGTGAAGCGATTGCCAGAAATCTGATCGAAATGGCTGAACTTAAGGTTCCGGTGATTTGTACGGTAATTGGTGAGGGTGGATCTGGCGGCGCACTGGCTATTGGAGTTGGCGATCGGGTCAATCTTTTACAATACAGTACCTATTCGGTAATTTCTCCGGAAGGTTGTGCGAGCATTTTGTGGAAAAGTGCTGAAAAAGCGCCGGAAGCTGCTGAAGCAATGGGCATTACCTCCGGGCGTTTAAAAGAACTGGGCTTGATCGACCAAATCATTGAAGAACCTTTGGGCGGTGCGCACAGGGATCATGAAGGAATGGCCAAAAAGCTGAAACAATCCTTAGTTGAAACTCTGGAACACCTGGCTGATATGCCAACCGATCGATTGTTAGATTCTCGTTATGAGCGCTTAATTTCATATGGCAACTTTATTGAAAACTGATAGTTGTTTAATTTACTACATTTCTCTTATATCAGGCTGTATGGGCCTGAATGAGGAAGTCGCAGGCTAATGTCTGTTACTCCTCAGGCTTTCCATTTTCATCTTAATCAACTGGCACAGACAGAAAAATATCTGATCGCATATAGCGGCGGTGTTGACTCTCATGTCTTGCTGCATCTCTGTTCACAACTGAAAAATTCTCCCGGCGGTTTTGACCAATCATTTTCTGCTGTTTATATCGATCACGGTCTGAACTATCATTCGAAAAAATGGGGCAGACATTGTCAGCATATCTGTTTTGAGCTGGATATACCCCTCACCATTATAGAAGTGGATGCTAAACCTGCAAAGGGACAAAGCCCTGAAGCGTCAGCTCGTATTGCCCGTTATCAGGCCTTTGGTCAGTTGCTGGATAAAAATGAATGTCTGCTGACGGCTCAGCATCTTGACGATCAGGCAGAAACTTTGCTGTTACAATTACTCCGCGGCAGCGGTGTTAAAGGCTTATCAGCCATGCCCAGAAGCAAGATATTTGCTGAGGGTTTCCTGTGTCGTCCCATGCTGGATTATAAAAAACAGGATATTCTGGCTTATGCGGAACAACATCAATTGGAATGGATAGATGATGACAGTAATCTGGATGAACGTTATGACCGTAATTATTTACGTCATTCGGTTTTGCCGTTATTAGCTGAACGCTGGCCGGCGGTGCAGGAAAATTTTGCCAAATCAGCCGAACTTTTGGCAGAATCACAGCTCCTGATGGATGAATTGGCAGGTAGTGATATTCATTCAATGCGTGTTATCAACCAGGATGGTATAACAGAAGCGGACAAACTTCTGTTGCAGCCACTTTTGAATTTACTTGAATGCGGCAAGGAAAAGCATACTAAACGGGCACGGCTGAACAATTTACTAAGGCATTGGATCAATCTGAATCATATGCCTATGCCATCAAAAAAGATTCTTGAACAGATTATTGTCAGTGTGATTCAGGCAAGAGAAGATGCTATGCCAGTTGTTCGCTGGAGGCGTGAAGAATTTCAATGTGAGCTGAGAAAATATCGGGATAAACTTTATCTTTTTCAAGGGCCAGTAAAAGAGCCTGCTGCATCAGATGAGTATTATCTGACAGAGGATGAGGTGGTTGAGATTAGTCACGATCAAAGCACCATTAAACTGCTTCCATTAAGAAATAAAACGGGACAAAAAGGTTTTGATCGGCAAAAATTATTAGCCAGAAAACTCACTATACGATTCAGACAGGGCGGGGAACGTTTCAGAAGTTCTGTCAGGGGCAAGACTCAACAGTTGAAACACTGGTTTCAGGAACAGGGGATTCCACCCTGGGAAAGAGACCTGTTGCCATTAATCTACTTGGGTGATGATTTAATTCAAGTCGGTAATGATATTGTTGATCATTCAGCTGCTGAAGGCTATTTTTCAGAAGCTGAAGGCTCTAATCCGAAAGCTGAGGGCTCTGTTCCGAAAGCTGAAGGCTCTAATCCAAACGCTGAAGGTTCTTTACTGATTATTTGCTGGATAAAGCAGGATTTGGATGAAATTAAGCGCAAGAAACGGTAAAATCATTAGTTAAACATACAAACCTACAAACACAATATACAGGCCTGATAATACGTAATGACTAAATATATCTTTATCACTGGTGGAGTTGTTTCTTCTCTGGGCAAGGGGATTGCCTCCGCATCATTGGCCGCATTACTGGAAGCGCGTGGTTTAAAAGTTACCTTACTGAAACTGGATCCTTATATTAATGTTGATCCGGGTACCATGAGTCCATTTCAACATGGTGAAGTGTATGTCACAGAAGACGGTGCTGAAACTGATCTGGATCTGGGCCACTATGAGCGTTTTGTGCGCACTAATATGCATCAGAGTAATAACTTCACTGCCGGTGGAGTTTATGAAAACGTATTGTCTAAGGAACGTCGCGGTGATTACCTTGGTGCAACGGTACAGGTTATTCCTCATATAACCGATGAAATAAAACAGCGTATTCATGTCGGTGCTGGTGATGCCGATGTTGCCATGATTGAAATTGGCGGTACGGTTGGTGATATTGAGTCACTGCCGTTTATGGAAGCCATTCGTCAGTTAGGTATACAAAGGGGCAGTGAGCACACGCTGTATATGCATCTTACCCTGTTGCCTTATATTTCAACCGCGGGTGAATTAAAGACCAAACCCACACAACACTCGGTGAAGGAACTTCAATCCATTGGTATACGTCCTGATATTCTGGTATGTCGTGCTGATCGTGAAATTCCGCCAGAAGAGCGTCGCAAGATTGCTCTGTTTACCAATGTTGAAGAACGAGGCGTTATTTCCGCCATTGATGTTGACAGTATTTATCGTATTCCACTTTTGTATCATGAGCAAAAGCTGGACGAATTAGTCGTTGAAAAATTAAAACTTGATGTGCCGGAAGCGGATTTATCTCAATGGCAGGCTGTTGTTGATGCCCAGAATAATCCCAAGGGTGAAGTAAAAATTGCCATGGTGGGTAAATATGTCGATTTGACTGAAGCATATAAATCTCTTTCAGAATCTCTGGTACATGCCGGGATTCATACTTCAACTAAGGTTAAAATCACCTATATTGATTCAGAAGAAATTGAAAAAGACGGGTTTGACTGTCTTAAAGCAATGGACGCTATTCTGGTACCCGGTGGTTTTGGTAATCGGGGTGTGGAAGGCAAAATTTTAGCTGCTCAGTATGCGCGGGAAAATAAAGTGCCTTATTTAGGGATTTGCCTGGGTATGCAGGTTGCGGTCATTGAATATGCCCGTAACGTAGCGAAGCTGGATAAGGCCCATAGTACCGAGTTTGATCCACGGACACCCAATCCTGTAATCGCTTTGATCACAGAATGGCGAAAAGAAGATGGTACGATTGAAACTCGTGATGAAAATACGGATCTGGGCGGTACCATGCGCCTGGGAGGTCAGCCTTGTAAGCTGGATGAAGCTTCACATGTAAAAAAAATCTACGGCAAAGAAGTGATTGTTGAACGTCATCGTCATCGCTATGAATTTAATAATCAGTATCGTAATCCCCTGGCCAATGCCGGCTTGATTTTCTCGGGTATTTCTATTGATGAAAATCTGGTCGAGGTTGTAGAGGTTGCTGATCATCCCTGGTTTATTGCCTGTCAGTTTCACCCTGAATTCACTTCCACACCCCGGGATGGACATCCTTTATTTACCAGTTATATTAATGCCGCCAGAACCAGTGCGGGCTTGCCGATTGAAAATGAAGAAGGGAAATTGTTCTGATGGAATTGTGCGGATTTGAAGTTGGACTGGATAAGCCTGTTTTCTTAATTGCAGGGCCTTGTGTAATAGAAAGTGAATATATGGCACTTGCAACGGCTGAGCAATTAAAAATGATTGCTGAAGATTTAAATATCCCGTTTATCTACAAGTCTTCCTTTGATAAAGCGAATCGTACTTCCAGCCAAAGCTATCGTGGTCCCGGGATGGCTGAAGGCTTAAAAATTTTACAAAAAGTAAAAGATGAGCTTAACGTGCCCCTATTGACAGATGTTCACGAAGATACGCCTCTTGATGAAGTTTCAGAAGTAGTGGATGTTTTGCAAACCCCGGCCTTTTTGTGCCGTCAGACTAACTTTATCAAAAGTGTTGCTGCTGTCGGTAAACCGGTCAATATAAAAAAGGGCCAGTTTCTTGCACCCTGGGACATGAAAAATGTTATGGACAAGGCCAGAGAAACAGGTAATAAGCAAATTATGGCCTGTGAACGTGGTGTCAGCTTTGGCTATAATAATCTGGTATCGGATATGCGTTCACTGGCGGTGATGCGTGAAACAGATTGTCCTGTGGTTTATGATGCGACCCACTCAGTTCAGCAACCCGGAGGTTTGGGTGGTTGTTCAGGCGGCAATCGTGAGTTTGTTCCTGTTTTAGCCAGAGCTGCAGTGGCCAGTGGTGTTTCAGGGCTGTTTATGGAAACACATCCCGAGCCTGAAAAAGCATTAAGTGATGGCCCAAATTCATGGCCATTGGATCAAATGAGCGATTTAATAAAAATGTTGATGGATATTGATCAACTGGTTAAATCGAAACCATTTGCAGAAAATACATTATAGATTGAATATCAATTAAATATTAAGGAATAAAAATGTCAGATTTGACAATCGTTGACGTAAAAGCAAGAGAAGTAATTGATTCACGTGGTAATCCAACTGTAGAAGCGGATATTATTCTTGAAAGTGGTGTTATGGGACGTGCTATTGTTCCTTCAGGTGCTTCAACCGGCGCACGGGAAGCAATTGAGTTGCGTGATGGAGATAAAGCACGATTTCTGGGCAAAGGTGTCCTGAATGCAGTTAATAATGTTAATGGTGAAATCAAGGATGCAATTGTCGGCATGAGCGCCGACGATCAAAGCGGCATTGATAATAAAATGATTGCCCTGGATGGAACTGAAAACAAAGATCGTCTGGGCGCTAATGCTTTGCTGGCCGTTTCTCTGGCAACAGCTCATGCGGCAGCTAAAGCGAATAAGGTTTCTCTGTTCACTCAATTAGGTGGTGAAGGCCCATTTAATATGCCTGTACCGATGATGAATATCATTAATGGTGGTGAGCACGCTGATAATAATGTCGATATTCAGGAATTTATGATTTTGCCTACAGGTGCCGGGTCTTTACCTGAGGCAGTTCGCTATGGTGCTGAAGTTTTTCATGCGTTGAAAAAAGTATTAAGAAGCAAGGGTCTGAATACTGCGGTTGGCGATGAAGGTGGTTTTGCACCGGACCTGCCATCCAATGAAGCAGCTATTGAAGTGATTCTGGAAGCCATTGAAGCGGCAGGTTATAAAGCGGGTGAAGACATTTTTATTGGTATTGATGCGGCCAGTTCCGAATTCTATAAAGAGGGTAAATATGTTCTGTCATCAGAAAACAAATCATTATCTTCAGAAGAGATGGTGGACTATCTGGCTGACTGGGTAGAAAAATATCCCCTGATTACAATTGAAGATGGTCTGGCAGAAGATGACTGGGAAGGCTGGAAAATTCTTACTGAGAAACTGGGTAAGAAAGTTCAGCTGGTCGGTGATGATCTCTATGTAACCAATCCAAAAATCTTTAAAGAGGGTATTGATAAAGGCATTGCTAACTCTATTTTAATTAAGGTTAATCAGATTGGAACCCTGACGGAAACACTTGAAGCGATACAGATGGCAAAAGATGCAGGCTATACCGCAGTGGTTTCTCATCGCTCCGGTGAAACGGAAGATACGACCATTGCTGATTTAGCGGTTGCGACATCCTGCGGTCAGATCAAAACAGGTTCTTTATCCCGTTCTGATAGAATTGCCAAATATAATCAGTTGATGCGTATTAATGAAGAGCTGGGTGACAAGGCTGTTTATCCTGGAAAAGATACTTTTTATAATCTGAAGTAATGAACTTTTGATTGATGAATTATGTCATTGTACTTTTACTGTTCCTTTTGACGATATTGCAATATGATCTTTGGGTCGGGAAAGGCAGTATCCATGAAGTAAGACTATTAGAGACAGCGATTCAATTACAGGAACAGGAAAACCTTCGCCTGAAGGAACGTAATGATGCCTTACAGGCCGAAGTACTGGATCTGAAACATGGTCTGGAAGCAGTGGAAGAGAGGGCGCGTACTGAGTTAGGTATGATTCGTAACAATGAAACTTTTTTCCATGTAATTGAAACAAAGAAGTAGATTAATCTCATCCATGAGCTCAAATGTGACTAATAAACAGTATTGGGCAGTTATTCCTGCAGCAGGTGTTGGTAAGCGAATGGGGAGCAAGATCCCGAAACAATACCTGCCTCTTGCCGGGAAAACGGTGCTCGAACAAACCTTATCGGTTTTTCTGCAGCATCCAAAGATTAGCGGTATTGTTGTTGCCGTCACACCAGGTGATCCTTATTGGCAGGATATTTCAATTGTCCTCAATAAGAACAATAAGCTAAATGATAAAAAAATCATTGTTGCCTCTGGTGGTGAAGAGCGATGCCATTCGGTGCTTAATGCTCTAACAGAGTTGTCCGGATATGCGAGTGAAAATGACTGGGTTTTAGTTCATGATGCGGCTCGCCCTTGTCTGAAGGGCAGTGATATCGACCATTTAATGGAACAATTAAGTAATACATCTGAGGGTGGTTTACTGGGCGTTCCCATGTCGGATACGGTCAAACATTGTGATAATCAGCTGAAGGTGACAGCGACAGTTGATCGAAGCCAGCTCTGGCGAGCCCTGACCCCGCAAATGTTTCCCTTGAAACTATTAAAAGATTCACTAGAACAGGCTGTTAATAGTAATGCGCTAGTGACTGATGAAGCATCAGCTATTGAATTATACGGCTTAAAACCAACAATGGTAGAAGGTTCACCAAGTAATATTAAGATCACCCATCCCGGTGATTTGCAATTAGCGGAATTATTTTTAACACAGCAGGGTTAGCGTGTAATTGATCTAGCTTCCCCCTTTGAAAAAGGGGGAAGCTAAGAACTAAAGGAAGAAATAATTGGTCAGGAATAAATAATGATAAGAATTGGTCATGGTTATGATGCCCATCGCTTTGCTGAGCAAACCGTTTCAAAGGACGGTTCAATTGTTATTGGCGGGGTAAAAATTCCTCATGCTCATACTTTACTTGCTCATTCCGATGGTGATGTATTGGTTCATGCTTTGTGTGATGCTTTATTAGGGGCACTGGCTTTAGGTGATATCGGCAAGCATTTTCCTGATAGTTCGGCAGAATTCGAGAACATCGACAGTCGGATCCTACTCAGAAAAGTGATGCAGGAGGTATTCAATGCGCACTATGAAATTGCAAATGTAGATATGACTATTATCGCTCAGACACCAAAAATGGCACCGCATATACAAACGATGCGCAGCTGTCTCGCAGATGATTTAAAGACTGAATTAGCACAGATAAATATTAAAGCAACTACCACCGAAAAAATGGGCTTTACTGGTCGTAAAGAAGGTATTGCTGCCCATGCA
>Ga0209013_10004145_pt1 | contig 12749 bp, 6 predicted proteins | sample Cruoilmetagenom2_FD_187291 | JGI IMG/M metagenome (GOLD analysis project Ga0209013, IMG submission 187291) | Oil polluted marine microbial communities from Coal Oil Point, Santa Barbara, California, USA - Sample 2 (SPAdes) (version 2) | ecosystem: Environmental > Aquatic > Marine > Oil seeps ... | reverse complement strand
GGATGATTTAATATTTTCCGATTTAAGAGCCATACCTTTTGTAGGCTCATGGAGTCAGTTAAAACAAAATGTGCCAGGCTTTTTTGGAGTAGGAACTGCCTTGAAAATTTATGAAGAAAAAGGTGAATTTAAAAAAGTAGAACAGTTATATCGTAATTCTAATTTCTTTAAAACATTATTGGAAAATAGTATGATGTCTTTAACAAAGTCGTTTTTTGATTTAACGCAGTATATGTCGAAAGATGAAGAGTTTGGTGATTTTTGGAATATCATTTATTCTGAATATTTATTGACTAAAAGATTGCTTTTAAAAGTTACAGGTTATAAGGAATTAATGGAAAACGAGCCATCGGGAAAAGCATCTATTGAAGTAAGAGAATCTATCGTCTTGCCGCTGCTAACGATACAGCAATACGCACTTAAAAAAATTCAGGAACTGGAAAAAGCCGATGTGAAAGACATGGAACAAATTAAAATTTTTGAAAAAATTGTAATGCGATCTTTATTTGGTAATATTAATGCGAGTAGGAATTCGGCATAATAAATATAAACTCACAATAAAACCCTCAGAGTATTTACTTCGAGGGTTTCCCTAACATAATAAACAAACTAACTAAGCAAATTAAGATTAATGCTCGTTTAATCTAAAATCTGGATATGCATTCATGCCATGCTCATGGTTGTCTAACCCTTCTAATTCTTCTTTTTCAGAAACACGTATGCCAACTGTTTTCTTTAAAGTAAAGAGAATAATAAATGTAGATACTATACAAATTATAGCATAAGATCCAACACCAATTAATTGACTTAAAAACTGATTCCATCCAGCTAATGTGCCAAATATACCTACAGCAAGAGTTCCCCAAATTCCGCAAATTAAGTGCACTGCAATTGCTCCAACGGGATCATCTAACTTTAATTTATCGATACTTGATACTGCAAAAATTATTATCGCACCAGCAATACTGCCAATTAATATAGCATCTGTCGGACTCATTTGGTCTGCTCCAGCAGTAATACCAACCAGTCCTCCAAGTATTCCATTTAAAAACATAGTTAAATCAAGGTTTTTGTATAATACACCAGATACTATTGCTGCTACAACACCTCCAGCTGATGCTGCTAAACAGGTTGTTACTAAAGTTAAAGAAGTTAACCTAGGATCTGCCGAAAGTACTGAGCCTCCATTAAATCCAAACCATCCTAGCCAAAGTATTATGACTCCTGCTGTGGCTAACGGAATATTATGACCAGTAATTGCTTGAGGTTTTCCGTCTTTAAATTTGCCAATTCGGGAGCCTAATAACCAAACAGCTACTAAAGCTGCCCAACCACCAACTGAGTGTACAAGTGTAGATCCAGCAAAATCATAAAAACCTAGTTTGTCTAAAAATCCACCTCCCCATTTCCATGATCCAGCAATTGGATATATTAAGCCTACGTATATAATGGTAAATATCATAAAAGGACCAATTTTCATACGTTCGGCTACTGCTCCAGAAACTATGGTGGCTGCAGTTGCTGCAAACATGCCTTGAAAAAGAAAATCTGTCCAATAAGTATAACCTTGGTTATAAGTTAAATCAAGAGTTCCTCCAGCTAAAGGTGCATCTAACCCAATTCCTGCAAAGCCTAAAAATCCATTAAATTCGCCTGGATACATTAAATTAAAACCTAATAAGCAATATAAAAGCAGGCCTGTTGTAATTATAAAAATGTTTTTAAATAAAATGTTAATAGTGTTTTTTTGCCTTGTTAATCCTATTTCTAAAAATGCAAATCCTAAATGCATAAAGAATACGAGTGCTGTACAGATCATCATCCATACATTATTTGTAGTTAATAATTCCATTGTGATTGTTGTTATTTTTGATTGATTATTTTAAAGTGTCACCACCTTTTTCTCCTGTACGTATTCTGTATGAATCTTGTATATCTGACACAAAGATTTTGCCATCACCAACTTCTCCTGTTGCAGCAGAACTTAAGATGGCTTTTATCGTTGCTTCTTCAAATTCATCATTTATAACTATCGATAAGTGTCTGCGTTGTATATCACTCGTGCTATAAGTTATACCTCTGTAAACATGACCTTCTTTTTCGTGACCTTGACCTGTTACATCCCAATAGGAGAAAAAGTTAATTCCAACATCATGCAATGCTTCCTTCACCGCTCGATATTTGGATTTTCTAATAATTGCTTCAATTTTTTTCATAATTATTTGTGTTTTAAAGTGAGAATCCGAAGGTTAAGTATATATTTTCGGCATCTGGATTTATTATTAATGCAGCATTAACAGGTAAGCTGAAAGATTCTGAAAGTTTAACTGCTTTAGCAACAGAAAGACCAATATTTATCAACCCTGAACCATTTGTTAGATAATATCCATTATCATCAGCAAATACAGCTCCTGTAAATAGACCTAATTCAACATTTTTGACTGTGGTATTGTAACTTAATTCAACATAAGTAGAGTGTGCAGATTTTTCATCACCTCCATCGTCATATTTTATAGCGCCACCAAAATTTGTAGCAATGCTTATGCCAATAGGAAAGCTATTGGTGCCTGCAAAAGCGACCATTGCTTCAAATATATGTCCAGCATTATAAGGGAAATAGCCTTGAAAATTTCCGCCTTTAGGAAAGAAATAGTCTGTTACAGTTACAGAAAAAGCATCACTAAATGAATAAGAGGCATATAAATCGGCTTCATTACCAATACTTGTACCTCCTAAATTGTATGCTCCCCAAGCACCAACTGCAAATTTGCCACTGGAGAATTCAATATATGGCTGAGCGCTTAGGCTATTAGCGCCTAATTGAATACCTCTCCATATATATCGGGACTGTATATCGAGACCCAAATCTAAGCTGCTAGATGGTGCCTTTGGAATTGGATCGGTTTGTGCTACTATTTTTAAACTACTCATAATTAATACTGTCAAAATAAAATTCTTCATAATTGTTCGATTTTTGATTGATGAAGCATCAAAACTATATAAAAAAACACATTGACCTATTAAAATTTAGGGGTTGATATTTAATTTTTATAGATATTAAATTTTATACCCTATTTTTTTATGGGTAAATATTATTTAATGACAATAATTTATTAAATCAATAATTTAAAAATGAAGTATATTTAAAGAAATCACTTTTTTATTAAAAATTATTTACCATATCTGCACTTTCGCAAACGTTTTCGTATTAAATCATTTAATTTATTGAGTTTTTGATTATTGTGTATTTCATAAAAACTGTCACCAAAAATTTAATAAAACGCATTTAAAAGGCTGATAAATTCTAATCTCGAAATAATGAATTGCACATTGTGATTAATCAAATGCAACTATATACTTTAGTTAATTCATTCAGTTCTTCTGAAACTAAAAATTTGTTGATTATGTTGATTAAACAAGGACTCTATTTACCGGAGTTTGAACATGAAAATTGTGGTGCAGGATTTATTTGTAGTCTTAAAGGGATAAAGTCTAATGATATTATACATAAGGCTTTAGAAATTCTTGAAAAATTAGAACACAGAGGTGCTGTAAGTGCAGACGGTAAAACAGGAGATGGTGCTGGTATTTTAATAGATATCCCACACGATTTTTTTGTTGCCAAGTGTGACTTTAAATTACTAAAAGCTGGAGATTATGCCGTTAGTAATGTGTTTTTACCAAGAAGAGAGAATCAACAGTTATTTTGCATTGCAGTTTTTGAGAGACATATCAAAGAACAAGGACTCAAAATTTTAGGTTGGAGGGATGTACCAGTAGATATTTCAGTTTTAGGAGAGATTGCAGCAAAAACTCAACCTTTTATTAAACAGGTTTTTATTGGTAAATCAAATTCTAAACAAGACAATTTTCAATTTAATCTGAAACTTTTTATTGCCAGAAAAAAGGCAGAACACGAGATTTATAACTCAAAACTTTCGGAAAGTACTTTTTTCTATTTTCCAAGTTTATCTACCAAAATAATAATTTATAAAGGACTTCTAGTCCCTGAAGATATTAAACTCTTTTTTACCGATTTAAAAGATCCTTCATTAGTAACGCGACTGGCATTAGTACATCAAAGGTTTTCTACAAATACATTTCCTACTTGGGATTTGGCACAACCGTTTAGGTATATGTGTCATAATGGAGAGATAAATACTTTAAGAGGTAATATAACCAGAATGTTTTCTCGAGAAGAGTTAATGAAAAATGAAAGGTTTGGAGTCGAAATAAAAAATATCTTACCAGTTGTACTATCAGGAAAGTCAGATTCAGCATCTATGGATATGGTTGTCGAAATGTTATTAATGACGGGTCGTCCTTTACCCGAAGTAATGATGATGTTAATACCTGAAGCTTGGGAGAAAAACCCTGAAATGTCTGAAGACAAAAAGGCATTTTACGAATTTAATTCTTGTTTAATGGAACCTTGGGATGGTCCAGCATCAATTCCATTTACAGATGGAAATTATATTGGAGCTGTTTTAGATAGGAATGGACTGCGTCCTTCAAGATATTCAGTTACCAAAGATGGTTATGTAATTATGTCTTCAGAAACTGGGGTAGTTGAAATAAGTCCAAAAAACATTGAATATCATGGTAGATTAGAACCAGGTAAGATGTTTTTGGTTGATATGAATCAAGGACGAATTATAAATGATGAAGAAATAAAAAATGATATTGTAACCAAACAGCCATACAAAAAATGGGTAGATGAAAACTTGGTGCATTTAAAAGATATTCCATATAATGATTGCCCTGTATTTTTTAATGAAGAAAAACTTAATAAAAGACAAGTCATTTTTGGTTATACACAAGAAGATATAAATACTCTTATTTTACCGATGGCACAAAACAGTAAGGAGCCAATTGGCTCTATGGGTAATGATACACCAATTGCAGTTTTATCCAATCGACCACAATTGTTATATAATTATTTTAAACAGCTTTTTGCTCAGGTTACTAATCCACCTTTAGATGGTATTAGAGAAGAACTTATCACAGATATTAGTTTGACTTTAGGAAGTGATTCAAACATTTTTGATATAAATGATCTTCATTGTAAAAAATTAAAAATTAAAAATCCTGTAATTTCTAAGCAAGATTTAGATAAAATAAAGAGTTATCAAAATACTGATTTTAAAGTTACTTCAATTCCAATTCTATATAAAATTGATAAAGGACATAATGGTTTAGAAGATGCATTAAATGACATACTTAAATCTGTTTCAAAAGCTATAGACGTAGGGTCTAATATCATTATTTTATCCGATAGAAATGTAAATAAAGAAAATGCGCCTATCCCAGCATTATTAGCCTGTTCTTATATTAATAACAGTCTACAAAAACTAGGTAAACGTTCTAAAGTAAGTATTATAATTGAATCTGCTGAGCCACGTGAAGTACATCACTTTGCTTTATTGTTTGGCTATGGAGCAAGTGCCATAAATCCTTATATGGTTAATGAAATTATTGAGGATAGAGTCAATAATCAAGACTTGTTAAATATTACGTCTTTAGAAGCAGTAAAAAACTATAATAAGGCTGTGGGTAAAGGTATTTTAAAGGTGATGAACAAAATTGGAATTTCGACATTAAACTCATATAGAGGTTCTCAATTATTTGAATGTATAGGTATTAACACAAATGTTGTAAACACCTATTTCCCTAATACTGCAACACGTATTCAAGGTATTGGGTTACATGAAATTGAAAAAGAAATTGGCAAACGTTATTTTAATGCTTATAAAGAAATTAAAATAGCAGCAGATTTAAATCTAGAAGTTGGCGGACAATATAGATGGAGACGAAATGGAGAGCATCATATGTTCAATCCACTTTCAGTTGCAAAATTACAAGAGTCTGTTCGTGATAATAAGCATAATACTTATAAAGAATATTCGGAATTGATAAATAATCAGGCCAAAAAGTTAATGACTATAAGAGGTTTGTTTGAATTCACAAATTTTGACCCTATCCCTTTAGAAGAAGTTGAACCTTGGACCGAAATTGTAAAGCGTTTCAAAACTGGTGCAATGTCATATGGCTCAATAAGTAAAGAGGCTCATGAAAATTTAGCTGTGGCTATGAACAGAATTGGAGGTAAAAGCAATTCGGGAGAAGGTGGTGAAAATGAAGAACGCTATTATAAGCATGCTAATGGAGATTGGAAAAATAGCGCCATTAAACAAGTAGCTTCAGGACGTTTTGGAGTAACGTCTAATTATTTGACAAATGCTTCCGAAATACAAATTAAAATGGCTCAAGGAGCTAAACCAGGTGAAGGAGGTCAGTTACCTGGCCCAAAAGTAAACCCTGAAATAGCAAAAACAAGAAACTCAACACCATATGTTGGATTAATTTCGCCACCACCACATCACGATATTTATTCTATCGAAGATTTATCACAATTAATTTACGATTTAAAATCAGCGAATCGAGAAGCAAGAATTAATGTTAAATTAGTATCTGAAGTCGGTGTCGGTACTGTAGCAGCAGGTGTTGCTAAAGCAAAATCTGATGTAATATTAATTTCTGGACATGATGGAGGCACAGGTGCATCTCCTTTAACCTCATTAAAACATGCTGGATTACCGTGGGAACTTGGACTGTCTGAAGCTCAGCAAACCTTAGTAATGAATAATCTAAGAAATAGAGTAGTTTTAGAATGTGATGGACAATTAAAAACAGGGAGAGATGTTGCTATTGCCTGTTTATTGGGAGCCGAAGAATTTGGTTTTGCCACAGCACCTTTAGTTGCATCAGGTTGTGTCATGATGAGAGTATGTCATTTAAACACATGTCCTGTTGGCATTGCAACCCAAAACCCAGAGTTGCGAAAAAAATTCAAAGGCAACCCAGAACACGTTATTAATTTCATGCACTTTGTTGCTCAAGAGTTAAGAGAAATTATGGCAAAACTTGGTTTTAGAACTGTAGATGATATGGTTGGCCAAGTTCAAAAACTAAATCGAGATAAAACTATAGAGCATTATAAAGCACTTGGGATAGATTTATCACCAATTCTTTTTAAGGTTCCTGTAACAGACGATGTAAAATTATTCAATACAGAAAAACAAGACCATCATCTGGAACAATCATTAGATTTTAAAATTATAAGCCAAGCGCATCCTGCACTTTTCAGAAAAGAAAAAACAGTTTTAGATTTTAAAATCACTAACATGGATAGGGCTTTTGGAGCTATATTAAGTAATGAAATTTCAAAAATTTATGGAACTCAAGGACTTCCTGAAAACACTTTGAAAATTAATTTTACAGGTTCAGCTGGACAAAGTTTTGGAGCTTTTGCAACCAAAGGATTAACACTTGTGGTAAGTGGAAACACAAACGATTATATTGGGAAAGGATTATCTGGAGCAAAATTAATTGTTAGAGTACCTGAAGAGGCAACAATTATTCCAGAAGAAAATATCATCATTGGTAATGTAGCTTTATATGGAGCTACTTCAGGCCAAGCATACATTAACGGAAAAGCAGGTGAACGTTTTTGTGTAAGAAATTCTGGAGCTAAAGCTGTAGTTGAAGGTATTGGTGATCATGGTTGTGAATATATGACTGGAGGAACCGCTGTAATACTTGGAGAAGTTGGTAGAAATTTTGGTGCTGGAATGAGTGGAGGAATTGCTTTTATTTATGATAAAAATCACACCTTCAAACAGCATTGTAATACTGAAGGATTAAGTCTTGATCCTGTAACCGAAAAAGAAGATATTGAAGAATTAAAACAACTCATTGAAAACCATTATAATGCAACATTAAGTCCTTTAGCCCAGCGAATTATAGAAAAGTGGGAAAATGAGTTGTCAAAATTCATAAAAGTGCTTCCTGAAGAATATAAGCAAGCATTAATTCGATTAGAAAAAGAAAACCTAATAACAACATAGTCATGGGAAAAAGCACAGGATTTTTAGAATTTAAAAGAGAGGTCGAAACTTATGATACAGTAGAAAATAGACTTAAAAACTACAAAGAGTTTACAGTGTCTATGGGAGAAAATGCTTTGAAAAATCAAGGCGCAAGATGTATGGACTGTGGCATTCCTTTTTGTCATAGTGGTTGCCCACTTGGAAATCTCATTCCAGATTTTAATGATAATGTTTATAAAGGTAAATGGAAAGAAGCTGCTAAGATCTTACATGCAACAAATAATTTTCCAGAATTTACAGGTAGGTTATGTCCTGCTCCATGTGAAGAAGCATGTGTGTTAGGTATAAATGAAGATCCAGTAACTATCGAGAATATAGAAAAAAGCATTGTTGAAATTGCTTTTAAAGAAGGCTGGATTATAGCTCAAATTCCAGAATATAGAACAGATAAATCTGTGGCAATTATTGGCTCTGGACCATCAGGATTAGCAGCAGCTCAACAATTAAACAGAGCAGGTCATAATGTGACTGTTTTTGAAAGAGACAGTAAACTTGGAGGATTATTACGATATGGCATTCCTGACTTTAAACTCGAAAAGCATATTATTGATAGACGCATTTCTGTTTTAGAAGAAGAAGGAATTACTTTTAAAACTAATGCTCATGTAGGAAATAATGTGAGTATAGAAACTTTAAAAAATAAGTTTGATACTATTTTATTATGTGGAGGCTCAACAACAAGAAGACCAATTCCTATTAAAGGAGCACATTTAAAAGGAGTGTATCAGGCAATGGATTTTTTAAAGCAAAGTAATCAACGTGTTGATGGACAAACTAAGTTTGACGAGGATATTTCAGCTAACAACAAAAATGTAATTGTAATTGGTGGTGGAGACACAGGATCTGATTGTATAGGGACTTCTAATAGACAAGGAGCAAAATCAGTTACAAATTTTGAAATTTTAAGTAAACCAACTACCGGAAGACCTGCCAATCAACCCTGGCCATATTGGCCAATGAGACTTCATACAAGTACATCTCATAAAGAAGGAGCAGAACGGTTTTTTAGTATTTCTACCAAAGAGTTTATTGGAGATAAAAATGAAGATTTGAGTGGATTAGTAACTGTAGAAGTAGAATGGATTTTCAAGAAAGGAGAACGGCCAGAATTAATAGAAATACCAAATACCAAAAAACATTGGGATTGTGATTTAGTATTGTTAGCCTTAGGATTTACAGGACCTGAAACAACATTAATAGAACAATTAGGATTAGAAACTGATTTTAGAACAAACATTAAGGCTTCTACAAATAATTATATGACTAATATTCCTGGAATCTTTACAGCTGGTGATATGCGAAGAGGACAGTCGCTTATTGTTTGGGCAATATCAGAAGGGAGACAAGCAGCCCATTATATTGACGCTTATTTAACGGGGCAATCTTACTTGCCTTTAAAAGATAAAAACGATTTGCCAAGAGTCTAAACAATTCTTTTATCATTCCTTAGAATAAAAGAATCTACAATAACTTTCCAGAGACTTCTGAAATGGTAGAGTTTTTTATGAAAAATTTCAACAATTGAACATCATATAAATAGTAACATAAAACATTGATATTCAAATATTTGACATATTAACATCTTAATTGAATTTAAACATATTTACTAATATAAAAACAGTGAAAAACCCTAAAAATCTAATTTCGAATATATAAAGATTAATACCATTGAAAAAACTCAATAAACATAGTAAAACAGTTACTCAAGACCCAACACAGCCAGCAGCACAAGCAATGCTTCATGCCATTGGTTTAACCAACGAAGATTTTTATAAACCTATTGTTGGAATTGCAAGTACAGGTTACGAAGGAAATCCTTGTAATATGCATCTTAACGATTTGGCTAAACTTGTTAAACAAGGAACAGCAAATACAGATATTGTTGGACTTATTTTTAATACAATTGGTGTAAGCGATGGTATTTCTATGGGTACTCCAGGAATGCGTTATTCTTTACCATCTCGCGATATTATTGCAGACTCTATGGAAACTGTCGTACAAGCGATGAGTTACGACGGTTTGATAACTGTGGTTGGTTGTGATAAGAATATGCCAGGTGCTTTAATGGCAATGATTCGTTTAGATAGACCATCCATATTAGTTTATGGAGGCACCATAGAATCGGGTTGTCATAACGGAAAAAAACTAGATGTGGTTTCAGCTTTTGAAGCTTGGGGGAGTAAGGTTGCTGGCAAAATGACCGAAAATGAGTTTAAAAGTATTGTTAAAAAAGCATGCCCAGGAGCTGGAGCATGTGGAGGTATGTATACAGCAAATACAATGGCTTCGGCGATTGAAGCTTTAGGAATGGCATTACCTTACAATTCCTCTAATCCAGCAAAAGGAGAAGAAAAAAAACAGGAATCTATAAAAGCTGGAGAAGCTATGAGAAATCTGTTAGAGAACGATATTAAACCTTCAGATATAATTACAAAAAAGTCATTAGAGAATGCTATTAGATTAGTTACAATTCTAGGAGGCTCAACCAATGCAGTATTACACTTTTTAGCAATAGCCAGAGCTGCTAATATTGATTTCACTCTTAAAGACTTTCAAAACTTAAGTGATACAACACCTTTTTTAGCCGATTTAAAACCAAGCGGAAAACACTTAATGGAAGATGTACACCAAGTTGGAGGTATTCCAGCGGTTATGAAATATCTATTGAAAAAAGGATTGCTTTATGGGGATTGTTTAACGGTTACTGGAAAAACATTAGCCGAAAATTTGTTGGATGTTAAAGACTTAGCTGAAGGCCAAGATGTCATTAAACCTATAGAGAAACCTATTAAAATTTCTGGTCATTTACGTATGTTATATGGCAATTTAGCAACTGATGGCAGTGTTGCAAAAATCACAGGAAAAGAAGGTTTAAGTTTTAGTGGGAAAGCAAAAGTATTTGAAGGTGAGTATGATGCTAATGACGGCATTAGAGATGGTAAAGTAGAAAAAGGAGATGTTATTGTTATTCGTTATGAAGGTCCAAAAGGAGGTCCAGGAATGCCAGAAATGCTAAAACCAACTGCAGCAATTATGGGAGCAGGTCTTGGTAAAGATGTTGCATTAATTACCGATGGTCGTTTCTCAGGAGGAACTCATGGTTTTGTTGTTGGTCATATAACGCCAGAAGCTCAAGAAGGAGGAGTTATTGCTTTAGTGAAAGATGGAGACATAATTACTATTGATGCTGAAACTAATTCTATAACACTTGAGGTCTCAGAAGAAGAATTGAAACAAAGAAAACAAACTTGGATCGCGCCAAAACTAAAAGTTGAACGTGGTGTACTTTATAAATATGCAAAAACAGTATCATCTGCATCAAAAGGATGTGTTACAGATGAATTTTAAATGTTTAATATGAATACAGAAACAGTAAAATCTAAGCAAGGAACAATAAAAGCAACAGAGTGTATTTCAGGAAGCGAAGCCGTTGTTAAATGTTTATTAGAAGAAGGCGTTGATGTACTTTATGGCTATCCTGGAGGAGCTATTATGCCTGTTTATGACGAATTATACAAGTATCAGGATCAATTACATCATATACTTACACGACATGAACAAGGAGCTATTCATGCAGCTCAGGGTTATGCACGAGTTTCTGGTAAAGTTGGTGTTGCTATTGCAACTTCTGGTCCAGGTGCAACAAATTTAATTACAGGGATTGCCGATGCCCAAATCGATTCAACTCCAATAGTTTGTATAACTGGACAAGTTGGCTCCCATCTTTTGGGGAGTGATGCGTTTCAGGAAACAGATATAGTAAGTATATCAACACCTGTCACTAAATGGAATTATCAAATAACTAAAACTTCAGAAATCCCTGAAATTTTAGCAAAAGCATTTTACATTGCAAAATCTGGTCGTCCAGGTCCTGTTTTAATAGATATTACAAAAGATGCTCAATTTGGCGAATTTGATTTTGAGTATAAAAAATGTGAAAAAATTAGGAGTTATAATCCTGTTCCAAAAATGGAGATGGCTCAAGTAAATGCAGCAGCAGAATTGATTAATAAATCAAGAAAACCGTTTATTGTTTTGGGACAAGGAGTAATTTTAGCTAATGCTGAAGAAGAATTGAAACACTTAATTGAAAAAGCAGATATACCTGCAGCATCAACTTTATTAGGTTTATCAGCACTACCAACAGAACATGAATTAAATATGGGAATGGTGGGAATGCACGGACATTATGCACCTAATGTGTTAACCAATGATTGTGATGTTTTAATTGCAATCGGAATGCGTTTTGACGATCGTGTAACAGGAAATTTAGAAACCTATGCTAAACAGGCAAAAATAATTCATTTTGATATAGATCCTTCAGAAATTGATAAAAATGTAAAAACAGATGTCGCAGTTTTAGGAACAGTAAAAGAAACTTTATCAGCTTTAATCCCATTAATCAATCCAAATAAAAATGAAGAATGGCATAAGGAATTTAAGGATTTACATCAAATTGAACACGAAGAAATTATTCATCCAGAAATTAATCCTACTAAAGAAAAGTTAACTATGGGTGAGGTTATTAATGCTATTAATAACGAAACAAATGGTGAAGCTATAATTGTTTCTGATGTAGGTCAGAACCAAATGTATGCGAGTAGGTATGCTAATTTTAAACAATCAAAAAGTGTTGTTACTTCTGGAGGGTTAGGAACAATGGGCTTTAGTCTACCAGCTTCAATAGGCGCTAAAATGGGCGCTCCTGAAAGAGAAGTTGTAGCTATAATTGGAGATGGAGGTTTTCAAATGACTATTCAGGAATTAGGGACTATTTTACAAACAAAAGTACCAGTAAAG
>Ga0209013_10004144_pt1 | contig 12749 bp, 10 predicted proteins | sample Cruoilmetagenom2_FD_187291 | JGI IMG/M metagenome (GOLD analysis project Ga0209013, IMG submission 187291) | Oil polluted marine microbial communities from Coal Oil Point, Santa Barbara, California, USA - Sample 2 (SPAdes) (version 2) | ecosystem: Environmental > Aquatic > Marine > Oil seeps ... | reverse complement strand
CGAACTGAGACCATATCAGGAGTTCCTTTCTCTCTGGTGGGATAATAACTGTATGTTCGCGCATGGGCTGGAAGTCAAGGGACGGATCACGATCCGGTACCAGGGCTTCAACGCCGCACATCTCCGAGGCAATGGCCCAGGCTCCGGGTCGGCCGCCAACGGTTGCCGGCCGCAATTTTTTCTGGTCCATGACCAGCATGCAGGTTTCATCGGGCAGGGTTCCGATCACCGCGTTGGGGCCATCGATAATCAGGCGACGACAGGCGGTACGCAGCCCTTTCAGAAAATCTCCCTGGGGATGCGCGTCCAGCTCTTCGGTTTTCAGCGGTGTAATTACATGCTTGTAGGTTTCCAGGGGCAGACCGAGTTTTTTGGTAACATAGTGGAGGATGTGCGTAAAAACCTCGGAATCGGACTGGTAACCGGTATAACCTGGAATATTCTTGCCGATCAGCCACTCCTTGATGGGAACAAAGGCGGTATTTTCGCCATTGGTCATGGTGGAGACTCCCTGGATAAAGAAGGGGTGGCAGGCGTAAAGATTGATGCCGTAGTTGGTATTCTGCCTTCCCTGGGCCATTACCACCCGGGCCTTGATACGGTCGTCATTTAAGCCAAGGGCATCACCGACCGCAAGCGGCCAGCCAACTTCCTTGATCATGACCACATCGGACCAGAAGGAGAAAACCGTCAGATCATTGCCGTGCTCCTCTCCGTCCTTACGCAGAAAAAGACGGGTCTGCATCAGCTTATCTTCAAGTTCTGCTTCGGTCAAACCGGCCGGTTTTTTGTAGACCCGGACAATGTACTGGTAACGGTCATCGGCTTCAACAAGATCAGAGTTCACATTGAACTCATGATCATATTTCTGCTCAAAACCGCGGGCCTCCATATGCTTATGAAGCCGTTTAAACGCCTTTTCGGTATGGGCTATACCGGAAAGGATGACATGATTGTCTTTTTTATACTTAAAATCCTCAAAACTGACACCGCGCAGCAGCAGGCCGAGGCCGCTGCCGTCATACCCTTCCTGCATGGCCTCCATGGCCGTCAGGACCTCATACGGAGAAAAAGGCGTATCTGCGGTTTTCAGGGCTAAACGACACATAAATGACTCCCGGAAATTCGATACAATGATTTTCTGATAAAATGAAACGCGGGCAACACAGGCGGATAGATTCCAGTGGCCACGCACAGCGGAAAACGATTACAGGGAAAGCAGCCTTCTGTCAAGTAAAAGCAGAGGGGACAGCAATTTTATCGGTTGCCTGGACAGAGAACAGGCAGAAAGGGAGGAGAAAGCAGAAAAAGAAAAAAACTTACTTCGTCAAGACCTTACCTATATCTCGGGCCTTATCGATCTTTTCCTGGACCGCAGTTACCTCACGCACGCCGGGGATATTTTTTTTGATGTCCAGACCTGCGTCTTCCACGTCATCAATACCGCGTTTAAAGGAGCCAATGGCCTTACCGAGACCGGATCCGATCTCAGGCAGCTTTTTACCGCCAAAGATAAGAAAGGCAATGCCGAGGATGACAACAAGTTCAGGTGTTCCAAGTCCAAACATAATGCACCTGCTGGTAATAGTTGAAAGTTGTAATTGGAAAGTGGAGAGTTTTTAAGCTGAAAGCAACACTATCCACTTTCAACTTCCCACTCTCAACTGTCCTTGGTGTTGTCCTCTTCAATATTTTTGGTCTCGTCTTCCTTCTTGGTGGCATCCTTGAAGTTCCTGATTCCTTTACCAATGCCGGAACCAATTTCAGGTAGTTTGCCTGCGCCGAAGATGATTACAATAATGACCAGGATAATTACCAGTTCAGGCATTCCAAGTCCGAACATATCGTCACCTCATATATAGGTTTCAGTGGCCGGGATAAGCTATGGACAGCGTTTGGCAAGGCATAACAGCCGCCCCTCTTCCCAGCCTGATTGCATAGTTACATCATGTTATGCCATAGGCAGCATAACAGCACTTGAACAGTTAAAAACGCAGCTATTTATCATAGCATCGGGCTCTATCACCTGTCAATAGACATGAACAGGAGGCGGAAAAGACGCAAGTGTCATCAGCGCATTTTCCGTACTGCCGCACCAATCCGTTCCATTTCAGCCAAAACAGCAGTCTCATTCAAGGTGGTCAGCTGCCGGTCGCGCATGACAATGCGTCCATTGATCACGGAATGGATCACGTCACTGCCTCGGGCTGCATACACGAGATGGGAGACCGGATTATAGACCGGGGTCAGGTGTGGCTGATCCATATCAAGGACGATCAGATCCGCCTTTTTCCCCACCTCCAAGCTGCCGATCCGCGACCTTGCCCCGAGCAAGGCGGCCCCTGCCATGGTGGCTCCCTGCAGGGTCGTGGCGGCACTCATCGCGGTGGGGTCCATCCGGGCCACTTTGTGGAGCTTGGCAACCGTATTCATCTCACCGAACATATCCACATCATTATTGGATGCGCTGCCATCGGTACCGATCCCTACGGTCAGCCCAGAGTCCAGCATATTAACCACCGGCGCCATACCCGAAGCCAGTTTCATGTTGGATTCCGGGCAATGAGCAACCTTGACCCTGCGCCTGGCCATGAGTTCAATCTCCTCATCGTCGATCATGACACAGTGGGCAGCCACCACCCGCTCAGTCAGCAACCCCAGATTTTCCAGGTGCTGCACCGGAGACAGGCCGTAACGTTCCCGGCAGGTGTTAACCTCATCCCGATTCTCCGACAGATGAATATGGTAGAGCGCATCCTTTTCCTCTGCCAGCGCACTCAACCGCTTAAGCAGGTCAGGTGAACAGGTGTACACTGCGTGCGGGTTAACGGTAATAGTCACAAGCGGGTTATCGGCATAGGCGTCAAAGAGTTCCCGGATATAAGCAAAACCGTTTTCAAGCTCTCCATAGTTGGGTGAAGGAAAGTCATACAACACCTCTCCCAGCCAGGCCCGCATGCCGGACTCTGCCGTGGCCCGGGCCACCTCTTTTGCAAACAGGTACATATCGTTAAATGAGGTGGTGCCAGACTTAATCATCTCGCAGATCGACAACAGGGTGGAGTGGTAGACCATCTCCGGGGTCAGTTTCGACTCCACCGGAAAGATGTGTTCCTGCAGCCACTGCATGAGCGGCAGGTCATCGGCCAACCCCCGGAAGCAGGACATGGCCGCATGGGTATGGGTATTGATAAGACCGGGCATGATCAACCCATACGGAACGGCTATATTTTCTGCCTGCGGGTATCGGGCAGCCAGATCAGGGCCGATTCCGACAATGGTATCACCGGCTATGGCTACAGATACGTTCTCCAGTACGGGCTGCCCGTCCATGGGGACAAGATAGCGGCCGGAAAGAACCAGGTTGACCTCAGTGCCCATGATTACAACTCCCGTATAATTTCAAGAATGAGTGCCTGCAACCTCGGTTCGGCCCTGCCCGCCGCCCGGACAATATCATCAAGCAGGATAGGGACGAAATTATCCGGATCATTGACATTGGCCACAACCGACAGGCCAAGTACCCGCAGGCCACCATGCAGAGCCGTGATCACCTCCGGTATGGAGGACATGCCCACCGCGTCTGCCCCGGATTGTTTGAGTAGACGGGTCTCGGCCGGGGTCTCCAGGCTGGGACCGGGGATACAGACATAGGTGCCCATGACCACATCTGCAAACTTCAGGTGGGCCGCAGCCTGCATGGCCAGTTTCCGGAGGGCGGGGTCATAAGGGGCGGAGAGATCAGGGAACCGGGGCCCCCAGTCATCCATATTAGGGCCACGCAGGGGATTATCAGGTATTTGATAAATATGATCGGTAAAGACCATGACCGTTCCCGGCGTCCATGATGTGTTGAGTCCCCCGGAGGCATTGGTAATAACGGCAGTCTGCACACCAAGCCGGGAAAGAACCCGGATCGGGAAGCCAACCTCACGGGCGCTGTACCCCTCGTAATAGTGGAATCGACCCTGGAGGATGGCAACCGTTTTTCCGGCCAGCCTGCCGCACACCAGGTTTCCTGCATGACTTTCCACCGTGGAGCAGGGAAAGTTCGGGATTTCCTCGTAGGCAATGGTTGTTTCGTCTTCCAGGGCACCGATAAGTTCGCCCAGACCGGTACCGAGTTGAATCAGGACTTCCGGCAGAACCGGCAATCGGGAACGAAGAAAACCAACCGCCTCTTCGACCTGGTATCTGTGCAGATCTATATCAAACATAGCTCGGTTCATTATATGCAGTTGTCGGTTTAGTCATACAAAAGACTGCATTCCCACGCAGAGTGCGGAAACAAACAAAACCACCCGCGTGGCATCTGCTATCCTCTCCTGTCTATCTATTAGAAATCAGGTTATTTTTCCTGCAACCTGCTATCCTGAAGCCCCACACTTAATCTGACATAACAATATTATTGTCAATGAAATAGCTATACAACCTTTCCGCAATCACCTGATGACCTCTTTCATTTGGGTGCCATGCATCATCCGGCAGTCTGACAGGCTCCATGTCATATCCTTGAAAAGCTTGCATAAGATTGACTGATTGGGCGCCATTTTCCTGCGCCAGTTCACCCAACCTGTCATAGAGTTCATCAACTCCTTTTCCATCGGCAGGATCAAGGAGCAAGGGCAGAAAAGCGAAAACGACCGGGGTAGAATGTTTTTTGGAAACAGCCATGATTTCACTAAAATTTTTCTCAACATCCGACCAGTAAACACAGTGAAGAAACAAACTCCAGGGATCAGTCGGGCAGCCTGACCGTATACCTTTGATCCGACTTTTTGCCCTGAACAGGAGCCTTTGCAAATAAAACAAAGTGTAGGATAGCGGTTTCCAGAAATACATGCCAACCTGGCCACCGGCATTGTGAAAAAGAGGGTGGGCGGGGTCATTCAAATGATATCCAACTACGATCAGATCAGGATTGTACTGGAAGACCTCATCTTTCAGTAGAACAATTTCCTGGGATGTTGAATATCCTGGAACAGCGAGCACAATCACTTCATACGCTGATTCAAAATCAGCGTTCAATTTTTTCTCAACCAATTTCCCAAAAGATTTTTCATATGGCACACCTACACCGGCTGCAACAGAATCACCTATAATTACAATACGTTTCCCTGGCTTTTCCTGCGGATAATCACGGCCCATATATCCCATCGCATTGGTATTGCACTGCTCAGAGTTTGCTTTCAATCTGTAGATAAGCTTTTCATCGCCTTGCAGACATACCGGCTCAGACGAGCCATGCTTACTTTTATAATAAAACGACAGCGCAATTTCACAGGTCCCGGCAAGAAACAACAGGGACGTAATCATGAGAACAACATTCAGAATGTTGTTCTTATTTATCATTGATGATGCCTTCACAAAAAATCACTCTTTCAGCATGGCGGAATTCAGGCTGGATTATTTAAAACAGGGTGTAGATAAAAGGGGCTACTGCTGAACCCTGAGCAAAGATGAGAAGGGCTCCAAGTCCTATCAAGACAATGATGATAGGAGCCAGCCAGAATTTTTTCCTTGTCCGCAGCAGTTCATATAGGTCTTGTACTATCTCAAACATGTCAAAAAGGTTTCCTCATCTGTTCTGGAGTTGCTGGTGTCGATTGAATTCTGTACGTCTCAAGATCTTTATCAAATTTTCTGCACATCGGATCTTTTTTCTGGATTCTGAACAGTATTCCTGTGGGCACAACTGCCAGGTAGTAGACAATCCCAAGAATCAAACGGCTCATAATTGCATTCAGCACCAAACCAAAACGCATCCATATTTTATAGGGTAACTGCAGAATAGTTGGAACAAAAAATGCGGCAGAGGTCAAAACAGCAAATACAATCCAGGGCCATAGAGGGAAAGCATATTGCAGTCGCCATGGCAGGATGAGACCAAAAATAAAAGCGGTCATACCGGCCATGATCAAACCAAAGCTGCGCAGATCTTTTGCTGTCGGATTTTTTATTGTATCTCTCAATCGAGTTCAAACTCCTGTTTCCAGCTGTCATCGCCCTTCTGTTCAGGCTGGTCCTTTTTTGCCAGAACGACGTTATTAATTACCAGATAATCCATTTCCGTACGCATAAAACAGCGATAGGCATCTTCAGGGGTACACACGATGGGCTCCCCCCTGACATTGAAAGAGGTGTTCACTAATACCGGGCAACCCGTATAGGCATCAAAAGCAGTCAGCAGGGCATGAAAATGTGGATTTGTGCTCTCATGTACTGTCTGGACTCTGGCACTGAAATCGACGTGGGTGATTGCCGGCAGGGTTGAGCGTGATTGTTTGAGTTTCTCAATACCAAACAGCTGGTTACGGCTTTCAACCGGGTTTAGGCGGATGGCCTCCCGAATGTCGGCGACAATGAGCATATACGGACTGGGTTGTTCCAGTTTAAAATATTCTGAAACACGGTCAGCCAGGATGGCGGGGGCAAATGGACGGAAAGATTCCCTGTATTTAATCTTCAGATTCATGATTGTTTGCATCTTTTCGCTGCGCGGATCTCCAATGATGGAGCGATTACCCAAGGCCCGGGGGCCAAATTCCATCCTGCCCTGAAACCAGCCGATCACATTTTCCTGATCAAGAATTTTTGCCAGGTATGGATAAAGCTCTGCCTCTGGTAACTGCACATATTCGGCACCGAGTTTATCCAAAGTTTTACAGGTACTCTTGTTGCTGAATGCAGGTCCAAGATAGCTGCCCTGCATGCCATCAGGGACAGTGATCTGACGTGGCTTGTTGTGCAGTTGATACCAGGCGGAAAGGGCTGCACCCACGGCCCCCCCCGCATCACCTGCTGCTGGCTGGATCCAGATATTTTTAAAAATATCGGCTTGCAGTAGTTTGCCGTTGGCAACACAGTTGAGTGCAACACCACCGGCAAGGCAGAGATTCTCAACGTCAAATTCTTTTCGAATCGATTTGGCCAGCATTAACACAATTTTTTCGGTGACCTTTTGAATTGAGGCGGCAATATCCATTTCACGCTGGCTGATCGCAGACTCGCTTTTTCGAGCAGGACCACCAAACAACCGGTCAAATTTCTTATTGGTCATGGTCAGACCGGTGGCATAGTTGAAAAAACTCATGTCCATTCGGAAGGTGCCATCGGGCTTAAGGTCCAACAGGTTGTCAAGGATGAGTTGGGTGTATTTTGGTTCTCCGTAGGGGGCAAGCCCCATCAGCTTATATTCACCTGAGTTGACTCGAAAGCCGGTGTAGTAGGTAAATGCGGAGTAAAGCAACCCTAAAGAATGGGGGAAGTTGATCTCCCATTGAGGTTCCAGGTTGTTGCCTCGACCAGTCCATACGGATGTGGTGGCCCATTCGCCGACACCGTCCATGCAGAGAACCGCGGCCTCTTGAAATGGACTGGGGAAAAAGGCAGAGGCGGCATGGGACTGATGGTGCTCGGTAAAAAGAAGTTCAGGCAGCTCTTTTGTCTTGATTCCTGCCATGGCAGCCAGTTCTTTTTTCAGCAGGGTCTTGAGATAAAGCTTGTCCTTGAGCCAGACAGGCATGGACATCAGGAAAGAACCAAAACCAGTAGGCGAAAAAGAGACATAGGTCTCTAACAGCCGCTCGAATTTCAGCAGGGGTTTATCGTAAAAAACGATCTGGTCAATATCGGCAAGACTGAGGTTGTTTGCTGCAAGGCAGTATTGGATGGCATGTTCAGGGAAACCGGGATCATGTTTCTTGCGGGTAAAACGTTCTTCCTGGGCAGCATTTGTGATAATTCCATCACGGATTAATGCTGCTGCGGAGTCATGATAATAGGCTGAAATGCCGATGATGTTCATAATTTATAACTATTCAGGTTGTGTTTAAGAACTGGATACACCACTGCTCCGTAACTGCTCGACAGTGCCTCATATTCGGTTCTTTGCCAAACGTACAGGCACAGAATTATGCCAAGAAATCAACTAATTGGCAAACTACGACAGTGCATATTCCTGCACATACTGCCGGATCAATTCAACATCCGCATCCATGACCTCACAGCGACTTTCCTTCCCCTCAAGTTCGGCCAGGGCGGGTGGCAGTTCCACCTCTTTGCCAATGGCCTTTTGCACGGCCTCGCCAAACTTGGCCGGATGGGCTGTGGCAAGGCAAACCATGGGACGCTCGCCCCTCAGTTCCTGACCCGCCCGGACACCGACAGCGGTGTGGGGGTCAAGCAGGTAATCCTGGGATTCGTAAAACTCTCTAATGGTGGCAATGGTCTCTTCCTCGGAAACGGACAGAGAGGCGAAATCCCGGGCCACCTGCTCATTAAGGGCGGAGAGATCCAGACGACCCGTTTGGGCAAAGGCTTCCATGTCCGCTTTGACCTTGCTGCCGTCCTGGCCGCGCAGGTAGTACAGGTAGCGCTCAAAATTAGAGGCAATCTGGATATCCATGGATGGACTGGAGGTGGGGGTAACCTGACCAGTGACCGAGTAATCGCCATGGTTGACAAAACGGGTCAGGATATCATTTTCATTGGTTGCCAGGATCAAGCGGTTGATACATCCCTCGGGCAGCAGTTGCTTGGCCACGTAACCGGCAAAGATATCGCCGAAGTTACCCGTGGGCACTGAAAAATCAACCGACTCAAAACCAGCCCGCTGCAGTTTCAGATAGGCGTAGACATAGTAAACCACCTGGGCCAGCACCCGGGCCCAGTTGATGGAGTTAATGGCGCCAAGGTGGTAGCTGTCTTTGAACTCCAGATCATTGAAGAGCTCTTTGACAATGGACTGGGCATCGTCAAAGGTACCACGCAGGCCGATGTTGAATACGTTGGCGTCCGTGACCGTGGTCATCTGCAGGGCCTGAATGGGACTGGTGCGGCCATGTGGATGAAGAATGAAGATATTGATTCCCTCTTTGCCCCGTACACCATAAATGGCGGCGCTGCCGGTATCTCCGGAGGTGGCCCCGATGATATTCATAAAGTCGCCGCTCTTTTGCAGTTCATACTCAAACAGGTTGCCCAGCAGCTGCAGGGCAACATCCTTGAAGGCAAGAGTCGGGCCGTGAAACAGCTCCAGGATGTAGAGGTCTCCTGCTTTACGCACCGGTGTCACCTGGGGATGGCTGAACGAGGCGTAGGAGTTGTCGACCAGGAGCTCCAGATCCTGACGGGGCAGCGAACCCGTGAACAGGTCAAGGACCTCTACGGCAAGGTACTGGTAAGGCAGGTTCAGCCAGCTGCCGAGTTTTACCGAATCGACTGCCGGCAGGGTTTCCGGCAGCAGCAGACCGCCGTCCCGGGCAAGGCCCATCATCACCGCTTCATTAAAATCCATGGGCTGGACCCCGCCCCGGGTGCTTATATATTGCATATTTATTCCAACATTTTTTAATAACAGTTACAACTCGGTGGTTATGCCAATTTGGTGGCCCCACCTGAAGTTACAATAACAGGAGATTAGAACAGGGTACACGACACAATCCGACAAGAGCTCCAGTGTCCCCAAAGGTCTCCAGCCGGAGAGGAAAATCCTACTCAACAGTTAGTGGCTTTTTACCGAGCTTACGTGGAGTTGTCAATACAGACACAGAAGAGATGGACATCTTGAAAAAACTGTACTCATGAACTTATCGGTTTTGTGTTGCCGAAGAGCCACTGTTCAAGCTCATCGGCGGGCATTGGATGACAGACATGGAAACCCTGCAGATAATCACAGCCCATATCGGCCAACCGCACCTCGGTCTGTTCATCTTCAACGCCTTCCGCCACGACCCGGCCGCCTATACAATGAATCATATCTATGGTGGATTTGATAATTGCCGCATCCTCCTCCTGCCGCAGCATATTGCCGACAAAGGAACGATCAATTTTTATTTCATGGAAAGGAAATTCTCTCAGATATGAGATGGAAGAGTAGCCTGTGCCGAAATCATCGATGGAAAGTTTCACATCCAATGCCTTCAACTCCCGCGCTACCTTGAGTACCCGTTTTTGGTCCATAATCATGGTGGATTCTGTGATCTCGAGGATCAACCGCTGCGGAGGAACACCATGTTTTTTCAACAAATTGGCCACAGTTTCAGGAAACTCAAAATCATGGAGATTTTTGATGGACAGGTTCACCGACATGTTGAGGATGCTTCCTCTTTTCTCCCACTCTGCGCATTGGCGCAGAGACTCATCCAGCACCCAGGTCGTCAGTACTTTCATTAATCCACCCTGTTCCAGCTGGGGAATAAAATCGTTGGGCAATACACAGGTCTGATCCGGATGATTCCAACGTATTAACGCCTCTACTCCGCAAAACTTATTTTTCTGTGTGGAAAACTTCGGCTGATAATGAAGGACAAACTGTTTTTCAGTCACTGCATCGCGTAACTGGCCAAGTAAAATCAATCTGTTAAGTGAAAAATGATCTTCCCGGCCATTAAATACCGACCATATCACATCGCTTCGTTTGGCCTCATACATGGCAATGTCCGCACACTGGATGAGCTGTTCACTGTCAAGGGCGTGATCGGGAAACAGGCCTATTCCGATTGACACCCCTACGTTCAGATTATGCCCTTCAATATGAAAAGGTTGATCAATTGCCTCTGCAGCGGCCCGACACATAGAGATGGCAGCTTCTTCAGTGGTATCATGGAGAAGAACAACAAATTCATCTCCTCCAAAGCGGGCAACAAGATCGGCTTCTCTCTTGAACACCTTGCGCAGGCGAAGAGCAACTTCCTGCAGGATATAATCACCGTAAGAATGTCCCAGGGAATCATTTATCTCTTTAAATCGATCCAGATCCATCATCAGGACTGCCAGTGAATCGTTATTTCGCTGACAGACAAGCAGGGAGTAGTCAAGCCGATCCTGGAACAGGGCACGGTTGGCAAGTTCCGTCAACACATCATGGGTGGCTCGATGCCTTTCCTTGACTGCCAACGAATCAAGATGGTTAATGGAACGACTACTCAGAAATACAACAGTGATAACAAAGATACCCCCGCCGAGAAGGATGGCGGCAAGTACAAGATGCTGCGGGGAAAAGACATCATTTGCCAGCATGACCGCATAGGCGAGATAACCGGCATTAAAAAAAAGAATGAGGAGCCCGAGGAACTTCCAGCCGAAAAAAACAGCTCCTTCTCTCCGGCTGATCTTCCAGGCAGGAAAAAGCGACGCCCCCAGTAACGCTCCCCCAACCATAACCATCACTACGGGGATAAAATTCAAGATATTCCGGCCTTATCAAAAATGGGGAATTATAAAATTAATCGCCTCTATCTTATTAAACCACCTGATCAGCAAAAAAACAAATTCTCCCCTTCCATTTCCTGCGGCTGCTCAAGCCCCAGCAAACAGAGCAGGGTCGGGGCAATGTCCTTAAGTGCGCCCCCGTCTTTCAGGCGGCAGCCCCTGAATGCATCACTGACCAGGATCAGAGGGACCGGACTCAGGGTATGGGCGGTATACGGCTCTCCGGTCTCCGGATTCGCCATCATCTCGGCATTACCGTGATCTGCAGTGATAAGCAGAGTACCGCCCCTTTTTCGAAAATATAAAGAAATCCGGCCAAGACATTTATCGACGGTCTCGCAGGCCCTGACAGCGGCCTCCATAATCCCGGTATGTCCTACCATATCACCGTTGGCAAAGTTGAGGATAACCATGTCATAGGGAGTACCGGCCGCCTCCTGCTCAGCAAGGGCTGCCAGCAGTTTATCGGTCACCTTTTCCGCACTCATCCCCGGTTTGAGGTCATAGGTTGCCACATCCCGGGGGGATTCAATGAGAATCCTGTCTTCACCTGGAAAGGGCTCTTCTATCCCGCCGTTAAAAAAATAAGTGACATGGGCATATTTTTCCGTCTCTGCAATACGCAACTGGTGCAGACCGCCATTACTCACCTCTTCTCCAAGGATATGGGTCAGGGTGAGGGGCGGAAAGACAATGGGAAAGGTAAAATCGGCCTCATATTCAGTCATGGTAACCAGTTCCAGCAGTTCGGGCCGATTGCCGGCATCAAAGCCGCTGAAATTTGAATCGCCGAAGGCGTGGCAGAGTTCTCGCACCCGGTCGGCGCGGAAGTTAAAGAAGATAACCGCGTCACCATCTTCAATGGTCCCCACCGGTATACCCTTGTCATCAATGAGCACGGTCGGTTTGATAAACTCATCGGTTTCGGCACGGCCATAGGCATCCTGCACTGCCTGCAGCGGATCTGATGCCGTTACCCCCTGTCCGGCCACCATGGCCTGCCAGGCCTTTTCCACCCGGTCCCAGCGGGTATCCCGATCCATGGCCCAGAACCGGCCTGCTACCGTTGCCACCCGGCCGCAATCAATACGATCCATGGCTGCCAACAATTCACGCATATAGCCGGCACCGCTTGATGGCGGCGTATCACGGCCATCCATAAAACAGTGGATCCTGGCATCCAGTTGTCGTGCGGCCGACATCTCAAGCAGGGCAACAAGATGTTTGATATGGGAATGAACACCGCCGTCAGAGAGCAAACCGCAGAAATGGATCCGACCGCCGGAGGTTTTGACCCGGTCCATGATTCCGGTGAGTACTGAATTTTTGCTGAACTCACCCTTTTCAATGGCCAGGTTAATACGGGTAAAGTCCTGGTATACGATACGGCCGGCACCAATATTGAGATGGCCGACCTCGGAGTTACCCATCTGACCCTCGGGCAAGCCGACCTGGCCGTTATGGGCGACCAGGGTGGTGTGCGGATACTCTTGTCCCCACGCATCCATGTTCGGCGTGTCGGCAACGGTTACCGC
>Ga0209013_10004143_pt1 | contig 12750 bp, 12 predicted proteins | sample Cruoilmetagenom2_FD_187291 | JGI IMG/M metagenome (GOLD analysis project Ga0209013, IMG submission 187291) | Oil polluted marine microbial communities from Coal Oil Point, Santa Barbara, California, USA - Sample 2 (SPAdes) (version 2) | ecosystem: Environmental > Aquatic > Marine > Oil seeps ... | reverse complement strand
TATAAAAAAAGAGGTGCAAAGATCCCCAGAGGTATTTTACTGATGGGATCTCCAGGTACGGGTAAAACACTTTTAGCCAAAGCAGTGGCAGGAGAAGCTGAAGTACCTTTCTTTTCTATCAGTGGTTCAGAGTTTGTAGAGATGTTTGTAGGGGTAGGGGCATCAAGAGTGCGTGATCTGTTTAAGAAGGCTAAAAAAGAAGCTCCTGCTATCATCTTTATCGATGAGATTGACTCTGTAGGACGTGCCAGAGGGGCAGGTATCGGTGGCGGACATGATGAAAAAGAACAAACGCTTAATCAGATTTTGGCTGAGATGGATGGATTTGAGACAGATGAACAGGTGGTAGTCCTCGCAGCCACCAATCGTCCGGATGTTCTTGATTTTGCTCTTTTAAGACCGGGAAGGTTTGATCGTAAGATAACTTTAAGTCTACCCGATGTGAAGGCGAGAGAAAAGATCTTGAACATTCATATTCGTAAAGTACGTATAGACAGTTCTGTAGATTTGGGAAAGATAGCCAAAATATCCATAGGTTTCTCTGGAGCTGACCTGGCAAATCTGGTCAATGAAGCAGCTATGCATGCAGCCAGAGAAAGTCAAGAGTATGTGACACAAGATGATTTCATGTATGCACGTGACCGTATTATTATGGGTGTAGAGCAGGAGTTTGTCTTGGATGAAAAAGATAAAAAAAGAGTAGCCATCCATGAGAGTGGTCATGTTTTGGCGGCATTGTTGCTAGAACATGCAGACCCCATAGAAAAGGTGAGTATCATTCCTAGAGGACAGGCATTGGGTATGACAGAACAGCTGCCACTAAAAGATATCAAAAATTTCCCTCAGACTTATTTGCTTGACAAGATAGGTGTGATGCTTGGTGGGAGGGCTGCTGAGCGTACATTGCTTGGTGACCTCTCTTCAGGTGCTGCCAATGATCTCAAAGAAGCAACCTCTTTGGCTACCCATATGGTCAGTCAATGGGGTATGAGTGAATTGCTTGGACCGGTCTACTATCAAAAAGGTGAAGATCATGTCTTCTTGGGGCGTGAAATGGCAATGGCAAAAGACTTTAGCGAAGCAACGGCAAAACTCATAGATGATGAAGTACGAAAAATCATCACAGAAAAAGAGGAAGAGGTAATGAAACTCTTTGTAAAACATAAGAAAGAGATCATTGCACTTTCAGAGAGGTTGGTAGAAAAAGAGTTGATCTATGCTGATGAGATCAAGGCTCTGATACATCTTTAAATAACGCTTCTGTATCAAGTCTATAAAAGCGTTTAAGTTCTTGATAGATATTTGGGAAATACACTTTAAATGCTGTAGGTGCTTCAAAAAACCGTTCACTGCAGACAGCAAAAAACTCTGCTTCATTTTTTAATGCATATGTCCCTAAAAGCGCTATTCTGTCTGAACTTTTCCCCTTATCTCTTTGTTCACGTAATGTATCAAATGCTTTAGAAAAGACTTCAGACCATCTACGATAGTTCGAATCTTCGAGGATCGGTGTACCATCTGCAAAACCGTCTTCAAAATCCAATTCATGGGCAAATTCATGGATGATGACATTCTCTTTTTCTTGCTGTGCTATATCATATTTAATATCCTGCCATGATATGACTACTGTACCATTAGCTGATTGCCCTTCTAAAACAGATTTTTCCGTATGGTTAATACCACCACTTGAGTGTGTTTCGTTTACTATGAAATGTTTTGGATAGACGATGACTGTGCTTACATCGTCTTTATCACCCAGATCAAATCCAAGCCGCATCAAACAGGCATAAAATGCAATAATCACTTTGATCTCATCGTTGATGCTCATTTTCACCCCAACAAACTCTTTATTATCTATAAAGATCAGAATTAAAAGTTGAAGTTTTTCTTTATGAAGAGGTGATAAAACTTTGTATTGATGTATATGTTGGAGTATCTCTTCATATGATTTTGGAAAAGGTATTGACTTGAGTTTTTTATACTGCCACATACGACGAAAGTACCCTATACCTTGCCAAAGAAGGAAGAGACCGAGTAAGCTAAAAAGAAATTGTATCAGCAAAAGGTAATAGTTCATATCGATAGATACCTTGATTTCATATAGACATTATGGCGTTAATTTTTTACCATTTATAAGCACCATAAGGAACCTCACACCCCAAAAAATGAACATTAATATCCATGCTGTGACCGTTATATCAAAGAGAACCATGATATTCCAACCGAAAGCTGAAGCCAACGAAACCAATATACGTGTTGCTACGACTACCTGTGTCCAGTAAAAGATAAGAGTGGTCCATTTATCTGCCTGCATGGTATTACCAGAGTGTCCAAGAGTCACACGTGTACCAAAGCCTATCATCATCGTGAAGACAAACCCCAGCATAATGATATGTGTATCAAAAGCCAAAAAATGAATTCCTGTGAATAGTTCCATAAAGTTTGTTAGAGCTCCTAAGAAAAAGCCAACAGGTATCCAGAAGAGCGCAATATGCAATATCCAGAGTAATGGGTTCGGATTTGGAAACGGTAGCTTCCAGCTTAGTACTTCTTTTCCTATGACATAAGCTAAGCCAAGGTCAGCAATAAATGAACTATTTGGATAGATATTTTCAACCACTACATGAAATAGTAAAAGAGAAAAAACGATTTTTAGCAGCTTCTGATCTTTCTCTACCATACAATGCGAGAAGAAAGGGACCATACGTTGTGCCACAGAAAATGTAACTAGAAAGAGATAAAGGTAGATAGATAGATCATTGGCCAGGTCCATTAAAGGCATATAGAAGATTTGTGCCACGATAAATAAAAAATGAGAGAGCAGACCAAAGCTCATAGCAATGAGTATCCAAAAGATATCATGTCTGTCCTCCATAGTCGTAGTAGTGTATATATTTTTTAGTATTAAAATACCCATAACATGTGCAGAAAAGACAATAATCATTGATATAGCCGAAAGAAATGGACTAACTATACTTCCAAGAAGAAACAATATAGCACCTAGATAAAGAAGACTGAATATACGCATGTATTGCTTTTTTTCTATGATCTGAGTAGACGCAAACTTGGGAAAAGTTGTAAATAAAAAACCAAAAAATGCAGGAGTAAACATAAGATATACAAGACCATAAACATGAAAGTTTGTAGGGGTCAGTGCAAGAAAAAGGATACCTTTAGTAGAGAGTAGAAATACTACCATAGTGACTATGGAATTGATAAAAGCTAAAACAAAAAAAGGCTGATGGGGTTGAGAGAAGAAGTATTTGTTCTTTGGATTCTCACTAAATTGCATATTCATTACTAACTCCTTTAGATAGTAATAATAGCAAAAAATAGGGGTGAAGTAAATTGATTCAGCACAAGAAAGAAGTTCTTGCCTTAGTTTGCAGCTTTTGCTGTAATAAGTCTACTATCTGGCTGTTGATAATGATTAAAATCCGCGTTAAATTAAACAACCATGATGTTTACATTTATTTATTATTTTTGGGAAAACAACAAACCATTGAACATACCCAATAACAGTAAAAAGAATCCAGTTAAATAAAATGTATAGAAAGAAAGTCTCATGCGTTAAAAAGTAATGATGTGCATGAAATATATCATTGAGATAAAGTGTGATGATACCTGCGGGAAACACTAAAATACTCTCAATATCTATAAAGAGTACTTCTACATTTTCATGATTACAAGTAAATATGTAATATGCAGCTACCAATAAAATGATTAATTGAATAGATATCCATAATTCAAGTGTAAAAGTTTTTTTTAAATTCATTATTGTTCCATATATTATAATTATTATATGGAATAATAATAAAATAAGCTTAGGAAAAAATAAAATGTTTTTTACTATGAAGAACAATTGGATTTTGAGAAAGAGGAATAGAGTATTTTTCTCGTTACATCTGTAAAAAATGTAACGAGAAGAGCATTACTTAGGATTGATCTTCTTAAATTTTGTACCTTCCATTGTGAAGCTACCCATAAGACCATTTGAATCAAAGATAAAAGCAACCATATCGTCTTTAAATTCAACATCATCAAGTTCTTCTTTTGAATTCCACTCGGCAACAGCTATCTTGCCATCTACATCTGTATCCCATTCATCATCGTCGCTGAGAAATCTATCGAGTGCAGCATCAGATGTGAAAGCGATGATCATAGAATATTCCTGTACACCCATTTGAAACCCAACAGATGCTGATATGATTTCGTAGTATCCTAATGTTTTTCGTTTATGTCTTAGTACACCTTCACCGTACTTACCACCTACAAAGAATCCACCTTCTTTAATGTCTGGAAATACAAGAAATGCTTTGGCATTTACCAAAAATGCATCTCCACCTTTGGTCTCATCAATAAACTCGTTGATCGCCATATTTGCATCATGATCTAGAGTCTTAGCAGATGATTTAGCCATGGCAAAGGTAGAGAATCCTACGAGGAGTGCAAGCAGTAAAGCCTTGTATTTAGTTGTCTTCATTCTTATCCTTATTATAAATATAAGTAATTATATCATAGCTGTGATACTGTTAAATTGAATAAATTGGTTTTTTACGGGATTTGGAGTTTAGTATGCAGTACATCGTAAAAGATGTACTGAGAAGAGAGGGATAAAGTAGGGTTAGTTTCTGCTACCTTGACCAGCATTACGGCTATCACGTCCACCACTGCTGCGACCACCGCCACCAGAACGTCCATTACGTCCGTGTCTGCTACGACCACCGCCGCCTCCACCACTTCTGTTGCCACGGTAACCTCCACGGTTACGGCCACCACCGCCTCCGCCTCTGTTTTGCATTGCTCTCTCAATGAGAAGTTCTATTTCTTCAAGACCAAGACCGATGTTGTCTTTACCTTTAACAAAATTTTCTTCCTGAACTAAAGAAGCAAGAAGATGTGCAATTGTTACGATGTCTAGATCATGTTGTAAAGTTTTTACAAGGTTGATAGCATTTTCAGTAACTTTTGTCTCAGCGATTTTAGCAATAAGTGCATCTGCACGGTTGTTTTGTACTTCCATACGTGTAGGGATCACTTGTGTAGTCATCGTTGTACCAACGTCTTTTTCGATACGTTTGATAGTTCTAAGCTCATTAGGGCTTACTAAAGTGATAGCCTCACCAGTCTTACCACCACGACCTGTACGACCGATACGGTGAACATAAGACTCAGAGTCAAAAGGAATATGGTAGTTAAATACGTGTGTAACATCATTGACATCAAGACCACGAGCTGCAACATCAGTAGCGATGAAAATATCGATACCACCTTGTTTAAAGGCACGGATCGTTACTTCTCTTTGTTTTTGCTCCATATCTCCGTGAAGACCAGATACTTTAAAACCTTGTGCAGTCATGTGTGCTACAAGTCTATCAACTTCTTTTTTCATACGACAGAAAATGATACATTTTCCAGGGTTTTTGTAGTCAATAAGTCTTACAAGTGCGTCATCTCTTTCTCTCTCCTGTACTACGTAATAGAATTGAGTAATAGCAGTATTTGTACTCTCTGACTTTGTGATAGAAACTGTCTTAGGTGTTTTTAAGATCTGCTCTGCAAGTTTTCTGATAGCATTTGGCATAGTTGCTGAGAACATAAGTGTTTGGCGTTCTTTAGGTAGGAATGTAAAGATGTTTTTGATTTCGTCCAGGAAACCCATATCTAGCATTTCATCCGCTTCATCAAGTACAACAAACTGAGGGTTGATCTTGATCTTACCACTCATTAGAAGGTCTTGGAGTCTACCTGGTGTTGCTACTACGATAGAAGCTTGTTTGATACGGTCAATTTGTTTACCATACGGTGTACCACCATAAACGGTTGCTGTTTTAAGACCACTTTTTTGACCAAAACGGAAAAGCTCATCACTTACTTGCATTGCAAGCTCACGTGTAGGAACGATAACAAGTCCTTCTACAGAACCGTCAGCTTTCATCATACTCATGATAGGAAGACCAAACGCAGCAGTTTTACCTGTACCTGTCTGTGCTTGTGCAACGATGTCATGACCTTCTAATACTAAAGGTATAGCGTCTTTTTGAACTGGAGATGGCTCTGTAAATCCTGCGTCTGTTACCGCAGCTTGAATAGTGTCTTTGAGGTTAAAATCAGTAAATTTCATATATTGTTTTCTTTTATGTTGTTGTAGTGGGGTGGTAAGGTCTTGGCGATAGAACGGTTCTAAAGTTACAAGCATATTATCTGGCACTATATGCCGATAGCCCCCGTCGCTAAAGCGAATGGGGTGCACCCTGTTTTATGCAACTTGATACCAAACTATCAGATGTCCACGTTAATATGTGGAAAATAGGTGATACATCTCATGATGTATCTAATTAAGGAGTTTGATACTCTCTTGCAGAAAAGTTCGGAATTATAGCTAAATAAATCACAAAAAGCTAGGGTTATTCTCACTTCTTATATATTTTTAAACAATTTGTTATAATATTGCTCCTTTAGAAGGTCCAAACAATGCTATCTTACTAACAAATCTTATTTACATAGTCTCGAAATCTTTCGTTTCTTTGACGATAGCATTGATCTGTCGTTGCAAGTATTCAGGGAGAGAGGGTATTTTCAGATCCAAAAAGCCTTCGATGATCAAAGATTTTGCCTTATCCTCTTCGATACCTGATGCCATTAGGTATGCAAGTTCATCTTTGGAAATCATGCCAACACTTGCTTCATGGGAAAGTTCAAGGCGTGGGTCCTGCCCAAGCAGTTCAGGGATCGCATGAATGTAGCCTTTTTTGCTCAGCAGCAACCCGTTGCAGGCCATCGATCCCCTGCCGTTGGGGTGTTTACCGATAATTTTGCCGCGTGTTGTTACTTCACCACCATTAGAAACGACGCGGCTAATAATCTCCGATGATGCTCCATTACCATTTAGAATTACAGTCGATCCGATATCAAACCGAGAGTTTTCAGGTGCATATATGACCGAGTAAAATTCCCCGAGACCAGATTCTTCTATAACTGCAAGCGGATTCATCTGCAGATTTTTGACACTGCACATCGCTACATAGTTTGAGATAAACTTTGCATTTTTAGCAACATGGGCAGCGCTTCTTGGGTAAACTTCAACCTCTTTACCCCAGCTGTGAATCATGGTACTGGTTAGAGTGGCATTTTCTTTGATAAAATATTCAGTTACACCGAGATGGCGTCCAGATGCAATATGTGCATTGGCTGTGCAGCCGTTGATAAGGTGAAGCTCAGAATCCTCTTCAGCGATCACAATGTTATGGGTGCATTGGGTGAATTTGTTGCTATTGATCATATAGCATGTATAGACGGGGAGTGTAATTTTCACTCCAGCCTTAATACGGATGAAGTAGCCTAGTAGAACATCACTGGAAGCTACCTCTTTGACATATGTGTCTTTGTCTTTTTCTACAAGAGTAAAGAAGAGGTCTTTTAGCCAATCATATTTTTGCAATGCAGTGTCGATGGGAAGAATCTCAAGTCCCTCTGCAGCAGAGTGTGCATCAAGAATATCCCAGTCCGTGGCTAGAAAGCTTGCGGAGCGCTCCTGTTTTTCATCAAATGCAACTTTTCTCAGCGTTCCTTTTGTAGTGTCATCGAATTGTTTCATGGTGATCCTTTGGTTCCTTGATACATGCTGCTACACATCTAGCAAAACCGAGCTTCTTAATATCTTCCATGATCGATTTTGGATTACCGGTGCAGACGATTTTACCGTCCATGAATACGTGTCCGACATCAGCGTCGATATAGTTGAGAATATGGCCCGTATGCGTGATAATTATCGCAGAGCGTTCACGCAGTTTCATCGGCGTCTCTTTTTGAAGGATCTTATTGATCGCGTTTGAGATGACGGCAATATTTTCAATGTCGACCCCCGATTCGGGTTCGTCTATCAAAAGCAGATCAGGGTTTTGTGCATAGAGTTTCAGAACTTCAGCCCTTTTGAGCTCTCCGCCAGAAAAACCGACATTGAGCTCTCTTTCCAGAAAGTTTTCCATACTGAGCGCCCGAATCTCATCATCAAGGTCCTCTGAGCGGTTGATCGCATTAAGAAAGTTTCGGAGTGTCACCCCTTTGATCTTTGGCGGATGCTGAAAAGACATACCGATACCCATATTAGCGACTTCATCTGTTGTCATATCCTGTATTTTTTTGGATTTTATCCTAATCTCTCCCTCATCAATACTATAGCCAGGAAGTTTCAAAATAGCATTGAGCAGTGTAGATTTTCCAGAACCATTCGGACCAAATATAACGTGAATCTCACCTTTTCCTACGCTCAGGTTCATCCCTTTTATAATCTCTTTCATTTCTACAGAAACATGAAGATCGATAATTTCCAATACGGGTACATCCATTTTAAACTCTTTTATTTATTATGGTCTGTTAGTAATTTATATATTGACTTCAACACACCAATGCAATGCATATGTGCCAAACTCACTAATATAAATTATATCATAAAATATTTCTACCAGTGTCATACAATCAAGTATATTTATTGGTCTATAGTTTAGGTTGTTTTAGCATCTATGCGTGGAAAAGAGATGTATCAAAATAAGGAGTTTGATACTCTCTTGCAGAAAGTTCGGAGTTATAGTCAAATAAAACAGAAAAAGCTAAGATTATATCTATTACTTATGCTTTTTTAAACAATTTGTTATATATATGAGAAGAAAAAAGGATGTTTTAGAGTAATCCCATAGCCAATTTTGCTTCATCTGTCATGCTATCTTGTCCCCATGGTGGGTCAAATACAATCTCTACATCGATATCTTCGAGTCCTTCTTGACGAGATGCGATACTTTTAACTAAGTCAATGATCACTTGTGCAAATGAACATGTAGCAGAAGTAAGTGTCATGGTGATCTTACATTTTTTCATCATCGAGACTTCGTCTGTCCAAGTGTTTATGTTATAGATCAGCCCTAAGTCATAGATATTTACTGGAAGCTCAGGGTCATAGATCTCTTTAAGATGAGCAATGATCTTTTCTGTCATCTCGTCATCGGTTGGTTGAGAGTCTATAAATTTTTGTCTCTCTGCAGCCATTTTATCGTTGATACTTTTTGCTTTATTATCATCACTACTCATTAAAAATCTCCTTGCTCTTTACATTTCTGTGCGTAGCCGTAGACCATCTTTAAAAATGCTTCTAAACTCTGTTGACGAACAGGTGATAGAAGTTCTACAACACCCATATCATGAAGTTTCGCGGGGTCAAAGCCTAGTATTTCATCTGCTGTACGGTTGGCAAAAATATCTAGTAACAGAGTGAGCATTCCTTTTGCCATTTCAGATGTACCTTCTCCACGTAAAAGTAACAGACCATCTTTACACTCACCCATGAGCCAAGCATCCGAAGCACACCCATGTACGTAAGTGGCATCATTTTTTTCTTCATCAGGAAGTGTAGTGTGTTTTTTTCCTAAGTCGAAGATATATTCTAACTTATCATTGGCAGTAGGGAAAAGGTCAAAATCTTCTTTGTATTGTGCTACAGTTTCTTCCATATTCATATCTGTTCCTTTTTATTGATGTCCCGCATAAAACACTTCTTCAAAAGCTTTTTTTATACGTTCTTGATGTCTACTATCTTTAACGGTTTCTATCAGTGTATTGGCAAAGGCTATGACTAGTATCTTTCTAGCTTCAACATAGCTAATACCACGACTTTGCAGATAGAAGAGCTGCTTTTCATTCAATTGTCCTGTGGTTGAACCATGAGAGGCTTCAAGCTCATCTATATAGATCTCAAGCTGTGGTTTGGCTACCATATAAGCATCTTCATGCAGTAAGATAGCTTTGGAGTTTTGTTCAGCTTTTGTGTATTTAGCTGAATGTTCTACTCTAATAAGTGCATCAAAAATACCTCTTGCATCTCCATCTAAAATGTTTTTAGCTACTTGTTTGGAAGTAGAATGTTCACCCTTATGTACAATTTGTGAGACAGTACCGCGTTTTGCTTTACTGTTGAGATAGAGTAGGTGACCTGCATCTACATGGGCACGTTCATCTAGCTCCACTTTAAGAAGTTGAAGTGCATTGTCTCCACCTAGATCAAAGCTCTTAAAGAGTGCATGAGCATTTTTAGCTACATTGATCTTATGTGATGCCACCATGCTGTATCCACTGTTTTGCATTGTTTGCATTTTAACCATACGTAGTGAAGAATCTTGTGAAACATGCATATCATAGCCATAGAGTACAAGTGTATTTTCTATATTTTCTTCTACAAAGTTCTCATACACTGTTGCGTGACGATTTGCTTGCGTATAGAGCACAATACGGTAGTTAATGAGTGATTGGCTTTGTGTAAACTTATGCTCGATCTCTACTTCTACATCACCATCAAGTTCTATTTTAATTGTTTGTGGAGAGAGTAGGTGTCCAAGATAATAGAGTGGATCAAAGTGGTCCATATCAATCTTTTGGCATGCTTCATTATAAATACGCATACCCTGTGGACCAGCTACTACTATACCATCAACAATCTCTATCTTTTCAGATACACTAAGTGTTTTGGGAACGTATGTAAGTGTTTTGTACTCTTTTTCTAGGAGTTTCTCTACATCAAAGTAACGATACTCTTCTGACTTCTTACTTGGAAGTCCTAGTGATACAAAACGCTCTGCTAAGATATCTCTATCTTTTATATCCAACAAGCCATTGACTTCTTGTAGGTTTTGATTTTTAAGCGTTGAAAGGTTCATTATTCTTCCTCTATTCCGTCATATCCGTGCTCTTCTAAGTATGGTACCAGTTCTGGTCCAGCAGTTTTGATAACTTTACCATCTTTAAGTACATGGATATAGTCTGGCTCAATATAGTCAAGAATACGGCTATAGTGTGTAATAACCAAGAAAGAACGTTTACCATCTTTCATCTTGTTAATCCCCTCAGATACAGCTCTAAGTGCATCGATATCTAGTCCGGAGTCAATCTCATCAAGGATGATGACCTCAGGCTCAAGTATAAGCATCTGAAGAATCTCATTACGCTTTTTCTCACCACCTGAAAAGCCTTCATTAAGTGAACGGCTTATCATGTCTGATTTCATACCAAGCATTTCTAAATGACTTTTCATCAAACGTAAAAACTCTGCAGCATTTAGTTCTTCTTTGCCTTCATGTTTGCGTTTCGCATTAAGTGCTGTTCTTAAAAAGTAAGCATTGTTTACACCTGGAATCTCAACTGGGTGTTGGAATGAAAGGAAGATACCTTCTAATGCTCTCTCTTCAGCTTCCATTTCGTTGATGTTTTTACCTTTGTATGTGATGTCTCCACCAAGCATTTCTATGTCATAGTGACCTACAAGTGCTTTAGAAAGGGTAGATTTACCAGCACCATTTGGTCCCATGATAGCATGTACTTTTCCTGGCTCTAGTTCTAGGTTTAGGCCTTTTAAGATCTGTTTATCACCTATTTTTGCTTGTAAATTCTCAATTTTCATAATACTCATCCTACACTTCCTTCTAATGTTAATTCTAATAATGCTTTTGCTTCCACCGCGTATTCCATAGGGAGTTGGCTAAAGACTTGTTTACAAAAACCGTGGACTATCATAGACACGGCATCTTCTTCGTTAATACCTCTTTGACGTAAGTAAAAGAGTTGTTCATCACTAATCTTTGATGTTGTCGCTTCATGCTCTACTTGCCCTTGCGTGTCTTTTGACTCAAGGTAAGGGAAGGTATGTGCGCCACAGTTAGATCCTATGAGCAGAGAATCACACTCAGAGTAGTTTCTTGAACCCGTGGCATTTGCACCTATCTTTACTAAACCTCTATAGGTATTTTGACCCTTCATCGCAGAGATACCTTTAGAGATAATAGTAGAGCTGGTATTTTTACCAAGGTGTATCATCTTTGTACCTGTGTCTGCCTGCTGGGCTAGGGTAGTGACGGCTACAGAGTAAAACTCACCCACTGAGTTGTCACCTTTTAAGATACAGCTTGGGTATTTCCATGTAATGGCAGAACCTGTCTCAACCTGTGTCCATGAAACTTTTGAATTGTCACCTTGACAAATAGCTCTTTTAGTTACGAAGTTATAGATACCACCTTTACCATTTTCATCTCCAGGATACCAGTTTTGGATAGTAGAGTATTTGATCTCAGCATCTTTTAAAATCACCAGTTCTACTACCGCTGCATGAAGTTGATGTTCATCACGTGTAGGTGCAGAACATCCTTCGTTGTAAGAAACGTGAGAGCCCTCATCAGCTATGATAAGTGTACGTTCAAACTGTCCGGTATTTATAGCATTAATTCTAAAGTATGTACTAAGTTCCATCGGACAACGTACACCTTTTGGTATATAAACGAATGTTCCGTCGGTAAACACAGCAGAGTTTAATGCTGCAAAGTAATTGTCTGCCATTGGCACTACGGAGAACATATATTTTTTGACAAGCTCAGGGTAGTCACGTATGGCCTCTGAGATAGAACAAAAAATAACACCATGTTTTTCAAGTTCTTCAGAATAGGTAGTTTTAACAGAAACAGAATCCACTACGGCATCCACTGCCACTTTTACTCCGGCAAGCTGTTTTTGTTCTTCTAAAGAGATACCAAGTTTCTCATAGGCTTCCAAGATCTTAGGATCAACCTCATCTAAACTATCTATACCTTCCTTGGGTGCTGCAAAGTATGAGATAGCTTGATAGTCTATAGGTTCATAATCAAGTTTACCCCAATGAGGCTCTGTCATGGTTTGCCACTTTTTAAATGCTTTGAGTCTAAGCTCCAGCATCCATTC
>Ga0209013_10004142_pt1 | contig 12751 bp, 9 predicted proteins | sample Cruoilmetagenom2_FD_187291 | JGI IMG/M metagenome (GOLD analysis project Ga0209013, IMG submission 187291) | Oil polluted marine microbial communities from Coal Oil Point, Santa Barbara, California, USA - Sample 2 (SPAdes) (version 2) | ecosystem: Environmental > Aquatic > Marine > Oil seeps ... | reverse complement strand
ATCTGTCGAGATTGAAGCTGTTGAGGCCGAGGAGGAAGCCGAAGCTGTCGAGATTGAAGCTGTTGAGGCCGAGGAGGAAGCCGAGGCTGTCGAAATTGAAGCCGTCGAGGCCGAGGAGGAAGCCGAGGCCACCGAGGTTGAAGCTGTCGATGCCGAGGTGCAAGCCGAAGTAGAAGCAGTTGAGGCCGAGGAAGAAGCCCTCTCCGAGGATGAAGAGGACGAACTTGAGGAAGATCTGATCGCCAAGGACGACGAATAGGATCTATCGTACTTAACATTCTCTTTAAGGGAGGCGGACCGTGAACATGAAAGAGCTCATCGAGTATATCGCCAAGGCCCTGGTAGACGATCCAGAACAGGTCCAAGTTGAGGAGATCGAAGGCACCAGCGCTACCATTTACGAGTTGCACGTGGCGCCTGAAGACATGGGACGCGTCATCGGTAAGCAGGGGCGTGTGGCCAATGCCATGCGGACGCTCTTGCGCGCCGCGGCCGCCCGTCAGGGCCGCCGGGTAACACTGGAGATCGTCTAGTGCGCCGTGCCGCACAGCGGCCATCGTCAGAGAATAAGCGGGGCTCAGGGGTGCAGGGACGTCCCCCTGCGCCCCGTTACTTGGCGGTAGGCCTCATTGTTGGCGCCCACGGCTTGCGTGGCGAATTGAAGGTTCAACTACTCACGGATGATCCCCACCGCTTTGGACAGCTGGAGCGGGTACTCCTTGGTGTGGAAGATGCAGAGCCTGCACCCTGGCCTCTGGCCAGCTATCGGTTGCACAAGGGGCGGGCGCTGTTGCAGCTTGAGGGCTGTAGCGATCGAACCACAGCGGAGGCTCTGCGCGGGTACCTGGTCCAGGTACCCTTCGCTGAAGCGATTCCGCTTGAGGAGGGCCAGTACTTCGAGCATCAGATCATGGGGCTCGAGGTGCGGACTGCTTCCGGCGACTGCTTGGGCACAGTGGACGAGATCATCCACACCGGTTCCAACCAAGTATACGTGGTTCGTGGCGCTGGACCAGACCTCCATGAGCTTCTGATTCCAGCCATTTCGGGTGTGGTATTGGAGGTGGATCTGGAGGCTGGCTGGCTGGTCGTTGAACTCCCCCAAGGCCTGGTCTGAGCATCCAGGCCCAAAGTCTAGCGTACGGCAGTCCCCTGGACAGCCCTCGCACTTGGCAGCGCCCCAAGAGGATCAGGTTGTCTGCACAGCCCTCGATCTCTGGTCCCAACCACCCGACTTTGACAAATCCACCTGTCTGGTGTATCCTAGACTTGCATCTATCCTGAGAATAGTGCGCCCTTTCTGGAGATTCAGGATTCTTGGCAGCCACTGGAAATGCTGGCCATTGATAACACCACAGGAGACACTGACTCGTGTCCGAACGGGACGTCCGCTATTGGATCGGCTTCAACAAGGTATCAGGCATTGGTGCAGCTCGGCTCCAGGCCCTGCTTGACTATTTTGGCGACATCAGGACCGCGTGGCGGGCGCCAGCCCACGATCTGCGACAGGCGGGCCTCGACCGGCGGTCCCTGAACAACCTGCTGAAGGCGCGCGACAAACTGGACCTGGATGCCCAACTAGGACGGTTGGCCAAGGCCGGGGCGCACGTCCTCACCTGGGATGATTCCGACTATCCTCCCAATCTCCGCCAGGTATTCAATGCACCACCCGTCCTATACGTGCGGGGCCGGATTGAGACGAGGGACGAGTGGGCTGTAGCCATTGTGGGCACGCGACGGGCATCGGTGTATGGCAAAGAGGCTACTCGGATGATGGCCAGCGGTCTGGCCCTGGCTGGCGTGACGATTGTCAGCGGCATGGCGCGCGGAATTGACACCGTCGCTCACCGGACCTGCCTGGATGCAGGTGGGCGAACCATCGCTGTGTTGGGTTGCGGCGTGGACGTCGTCTATCCCCACGAAAACGCCCGCTTGGTCACTGAGATCGTGGAGCGGGGAGCCGTGGTGAGCGAGTATGCTCTGGGCACCCGGCCCGAAGCCAGCAACTTTCCACCTCGCAACCGCATCATCAGCGGCCTGGCCTTGGGCACCGTCGTTGCCGAGGCGGGTATGAGCAGTGGAGCGCGCATCACTGCTGATTTTGCCGCCGAGCAGGGCCGTGACGTGTTTGCAGTACCTGGCAACATATTCAACCGGGGCAGCCAGGGAACCAATCAACTCATCCAGCAAGGGGCCAAGCTGGTGTGCAACGTGACCGATATACTCGAGGAACTGAACCTGACCATGGTCAGCGAGCAGGCCCAGGTACGCGCCGTGATTCCCGAAAACAAAACAGAGGCGATTTTGCTGGACCGGCTATCCGCCGAACCAGTACACGTGGACGAACTGCGCCGTGCCGTGCAACTACCCATTGCCCAGGTATCCAGTACCTTGGCCTTGATGGAACTCAAGGGGATGGTACGTCAGGTCGGCGGCATGAATTACGTGATGGCCCGGGAAAGCGGCATCGACTACATTATCGAGTAGCCTTCTCTGGTCCATTCATTCGGTGGGCTCTAATGTCTGACGAGACAATTCTGGCTTATTGCACCAAGTGCAGGCAGAAACAAGAGATCAAGTCGCCGAGAGCGGTCTTTCTCGGCGACGGCAGTCGCCCGGCCACCCAGGGCATCTGCCAGGAATGCGGCACCAAAGTCACACGATTTGGACGCACGGCCGCGCATGACGGTCTGGACCCTGCCGCGCATACGATCCCCTCAAAAGCAAGCGAGCGGCGCCGGACTTCTGGCCCCAAGATGGTCATCGTCGAATCACCCGCCAAGGCCCGGACCGTCGGCCGTTTCCTGGGGCGTGGCTACTCCGTGACGTCCTCGGTGGGCCACATCCGTGACCTACCAGCCAACCGGATGGGCGTAGATATCGAGCACGATTTCGAGCCACGTTACGTGATCCCCGCCAAGAAGAAGGACGTGGTGAAAGCCCTCCGAGCCACGGCCAAGAAGGCATCCGAAGTATACCTGGCCACCGACCCTGACCGCGAGGGCGAGGCCATCGCCTGGCACTTGCGGGCGGCGCTGGACCGCCAGCTGAGCGGCATCCCCGTCCACCGTGTAGAGTTCCACGAAATTACCAATGAAGCCATCAGCCACGCCTTTTCCCAGCCCCGTCAGATCGACCAGCCGCGGGTGGATGCCCAGCAGGCACGACGCATCCTCGACCGCGTGGTGGGTTACACCCTCAGCCCGCTCTTGCGAGACAAGATGGGCCGGAGGGGATTGTCGGCGGGACGCGTGCAGTCAGTCGCTCTGCGGTTGATCTGCGAGCGAGAGCGGGAGATCCAGGCTTTTGTACCCGTGGAGTACTGGACCATCGAAGCGGAGCTGTGCAAAGAGAAGGAGAACCACCAGCACTTGCAAGCGGACGGCGGGGATGGCCAGCCGGCAGGGTACAGCCAGCAAGATCGTTGTTTCACCGCAAAATTGGTCAAGATCCGTGGAAAAGACCCTGACCTCAAAAACGAGGCCGGCGCCCAGGCAATCCTCGACGACCTGGAGGATGCAGAATATGTGGTGAACAAAGTCACCCGCCGGGAACGTCGTCGCAAGCCGGCTCCCCCCTTCATGACCAGTTCCCTTCAGCAGGAAGCCAGCCGTAAGCTGCGTTTCACAGCACGTCGGACGATGGGTTTGGCCCAAGCCCTGTACGAGGGTAAAGACATCGGCGGCGGCGAGCGCGTGGGTCTGATCACCTATATGCGCACAGACTCGGTCAGCGTCGCCGAGTCTGCCCAGGCCGAGGCCCGGGAACTTATCCTGGAGCGCTACGGCCAGGATTATCTTCCACCCAGCCCACCCCAATACAAAACACGAGCCAAGCGTGCCCAGGAAGCGCACGAGGCGATCCGCCCTACGGGCGTCCTGCGGGACCCGGCTTCCCTGAAAGACCACCTAACGCGTGATGAGTTGCGCCTGTACAGGCTGATCTGGCAACGATTCGTTGCCAGCCAGATGGCTCCGGCCATCCTGGACCAGACATCCGTGGATATCCTCGCTGGCAGGGCAGGGGAGGGAAAATCCTACCTGTTTCGAGCCACAGGCTCGGTGATCAAGTTTCCCGGCTTTCTGCGGGTCTACGAGGAGAGCCGCGAAGAGGAGGACAAGGACAAAGACGAGGGGGCGGGTGTGAGGCTTCCGCTTCTGGAAAAAGGCGAGATGTTGGAACTGATCCGGCTGCTGCCCAAACAGCACTTCACCCAGCCGCCGCCTCGCTACACCGATGCCTCGCTCATCCGCGCTCTGGAGGCGTATGGCATTGGCCGGCCCAGTACCTTTGCGTCTATCTTGACAACCCTGCAGCAACGCAGATATGTCGAGCGCGTGGATCGAAAACTGATCCCATCCGAATTGGGATTCATCGTCAACGATCTTCTGGTCGAGTTCTTTTCCGACATCGTGAACGTGGACTTTACGGCCGAGATGGAAGACAAGCTGGACCAGGTAGCTGTAGGCGAACAGGAATGGGTCCCGATGCTACAGGAGTTCTATGGGCCATTTGCGCAGACCGTAGCGGTGGCCCAAGAAAAGATGCCCCGCATCGAGATCAAGCCTGAACCTACCGGCGACCTGTGCCCTGAATGTGGTGAGCCCCTGGTGATCCGGATCGGTCGACATGGCAAGTTCATCGGCTGCAGTGGCTGGCCGAAATGCCGCTACACGGCGCAGATTCCGCTGCCGGGTGTGACCTGTCCCGAATGTGGTGGAGCCGTTGTGGAAAAACGGACTCGACGCGGACGGAAATTCTACGGGTGTGCGACCTACCCGGCATGCGAGTGGGCTACCTGGAAGAAACCCAGAGGACCCAAGAGTTCTGAGGGGACCCAGGACGCTGAACAGGATCCACCGCTGTCTTCACCCCACCCTGACCCTTCACCAAACGACGCACCCTGAGGCTGGACTGGCCTCTGTGACAAGAACTCATTCTACTAGGCAAGGGAGAAAACCATGAGACTCGGCAAACTGCGCAACACGCTCATCGAACAGAACCTGGACGCCATATTCATCAGCCAGCCCGATAACCGCCACTATCTGTCTGGATTCACCGGCTCGGCAGGGAACCTGCTCATATCATCCGATCGAGCAGTGCTGATCACCGATTTCCGCTACTACGAACAGGTGGGTCACCAAGCTCCCGATTATGAGTTGGCCAAAATCACCACCAAACTCTCCGACTTGCTGTCGGAACTGTTGGCCGGCGTTGGTGTGAAACGCTTGGGCTTTGAAAGCCAACACGTAACCGTGGATCAGCTCTACGAATGGAGCCAGGCCACCGGGGGAGTAGAATGGGTGCCCCTGAAAGGGACGGTTGAGAAGCTCCGCGCTGTCAAGGATGAGGGCGAGATTGAGGCGCTGCGTCGCTCGACGGCCCTGACCGATGCCGCCTTTGCCCACTTGCTGGACGTGATCAAGCCCGGGATGACGGAACGAGAGGCAGCCTGGCAGATTGAAGCCTACATGCGCACCCACGGAGCCAGCAGGATGGCCTTCTCGCCTATTGTCGCTGCCGGCCCCAGCGGCGCCATGCCTCATGCGCGTCCAGGCGATCATGAAATCCAACCTGGAGAGCCCATCGTGATCGACATTGGCTGCGTAGTCGATGGCTATTGCTCTGACATGACACGGACCATTTGCCTCGGCGAGCCCAGCGAAAAGTACCTGGAAGTGTGGGACATCATCAGGCAAGCCCAGCAAGCGGCTGAAGACGGAATCCATGCCGGAATGAGCGGTGCGGAGGCTCATGCCCTGGCCGGAGACATCATCGGGGCAGCGGGATATGGCGACTACTTTGGACACGGGCTAGGCCACGGTGTGGGCTTGGCAGTCCACGAGGGCCCGAGAGCATGGCGCCTTGGGGACAACACGCTTGAGGCAGGCATGATCTTGACCGTCGAGCCAGGCATCTATTTACCGGGCGAGTTCGGTGTACGCATTGAAGACCTGGTCATAATCCGTGATGACGGGATAGAAATCTTGACACGGACTCCAAAAGCGCCAGTGGTTGCTTGAGAAAGACAGGACGTAACTCCCTGAATTTGCCAAAAAAGCAGAGGTGTGATAAAATAGGCTAGTTGGTTAGAAATAGCATTGATGTAGGTAGGCATTAGCAAAATCGTTCTGCCAGGTAGAGATAGATTGGATTCCCATGTGATCCTGGGCCGCTGACGATACCCGTGCCTGGAGTTCCAAGCCAGCCTTCAGGAACCACGGAGCCCCACAGCGTCCGATTCAGGTACTTTAGGAATCTAGAGTAGAAAGCAACGCGAGGACAAGGAGAAGCAGAATGGATTCGAGCGCTCGTACATACCTGATCATCGGCCTCATCGCCGGCCTCATACTGGGTCTGTTCTTGGGGATGGCGCTATTCTGGGGGCTCTTTCCAGTAGACTGGGAGAATGCCGACACCTACCACCTGGCGCCTCCAGCAAGAGCAAAATATGTGGCCTTGGTTGCCGATTCCTTCACACTGGACAGGGACCCAGCTCGAGTCGATGCATACCTGTCAGGGTGGACGCTCGAAGAGAAACAGATAGCGATTGCTGATGCCGGGGCGGCGTACGAGCGTGAGGGGCAGTTCGAAAAGGCGCAAGCGGTCGAGGAGTTAGCCATGGTCTTGGGCATCCCAGAGAGTGCTGAGGTGAGTCCATTACCGGAGCCTATCAAGCCCCCGGGACCCAGCTTGTGGGATCGGCTCCGCGTACCTTGCTTGATTCTTGTCGTCGTACTGCTGGCCCTGGTACTCGGACTGCTTGCGGTGCAGGCGCTGTTGAAGCGTCAGAAACCTGAGGGAAAAGCACCGGCGGCACCTCCCCCGCAAATCTACGACCCCGGCCAGCAGATGGTGAGCGGTGGCGAGCGGTTGGGCGCCTTCAGCACCACATATGAACACGGCAAGGATGCCTACGACGAGTCGTTCAGCATCGAGGCGCGCACCGGTGAGTTCTTGGGCGAGTGTGGTATGGGCATCTCGGAGACTATCCACGATGGTGAACCCGACAAGGTCATGGCATTCGAGGTCTGGCTGTTTGACAAAAGTGACATTCGCACAGTTACCAAGGTTCTGATGAGTGAGCACGCTTTCGAGGACGAAGCCCTGAGAGCCAAGCTGGCCCCGAAGGGAGAGGCAGTCGTTGCCCAGCGTGGCCATCCGATCCTGCTGGATACCAGTGGCCTGCAAGTCCAGGTAAACGTAACCGACTTGGCATATGGTGAGGACTATCTACCACCCAACAGTTATTTCGAGAGGCTGGTGGTTGATCTGGTGGCATTGACCGCCCCGGCAGAAGCCGGCACGGCTGCGGCGTAATAGCCCCGATGTAGACGGCGCCGTCCATCGAGGCGAGCGAGGGTTGCGGCAGTCGGTGGGGCTGGTGTGTCACCTGCGGTGACACACCAGCCCCACCTGTACAAATTGCATCCCCAGGAGTTTGGCTGGCCGGCGCCGTGGCCCAGAGCCCCATCAAGACAGCACAGGGCTCAATTTGGGCGCCCCTTTGTCACTGTGCATTTGTGGTCATTCCAGCGGAGTCGAAGCAATGGAAGTACCCAACAAGAGGTTCCGATTGCCGTGCCTTCCCGAAGGAGGGTAATGCTGTGCGCTTCAGAACTACGGTAGATCAGTTGGCGGTGGCAGGAGGCCAGCGGCATGGGCAGGCCCATGGAGCTCTGGCAGAGGAGCCAACCTCCCGTTTTTCCCGAGGCCGGAGACGGGGCAGCCTGTACGTCCTCGTGGAAGTGTCGGGCCCAGTGCGAGGCCGGGATCTCGTCGCAGACCGGCTGGCGGAGTTGATCCGCGACATCTACTATGATCAACGAGGCAGCATCACAGCCGCTCTCCAAGAGGCCATTCGCGACGCGAATAGTTTGCTGGCTGACGAGAACAGACAATCCATGCCAGACCAACAGTGGACTGTTGGCTTGTCATGTGTTGTGCTGCGCAATCAAGACATCTTTATCGCCCAAGCTGGGCCAGCGGCTCTCTACATTGCCCATGAAGGGCAAGTTGTCCGCTTCCCTGACATCTCACCATGGCTGGATGGCGTTGCGCCGGAGAACGCAGACGCCGCCCCTCTCGGCAAACGCCGCGATGTACATGTGGATCTGTTCCACACCCAAACCGCCGAAAATGACACCATTCTCCTGGTGGATAGCAATCTGGCGAGCCGGCTGTCCCCTCAGGCATGGCCGCGTATCATGACCAGGCCCTCTGTTTCGGAGGTACTGCTTGAACTGTCAGGTGAAGCAGAAGGCAGCGAACTATCGGCCATGGTAGTAAGATTGAGCGACGGGGAACCGGGTCAGGGCACAGCCCAAGCCGCCGTGCCAGCCAAAGCGCCGGAGGCCGGGGTTCCAGCGCCTTTCCCTGAGCAGGCCCACGTAACCGTCGACGAAATCGCAGCCTCTCCGCCCGCACCAGCGGACACAGGGATAGACAGTACACCGGTCCAGCCTGCGCACTCGGCCAGCACGCCAATACCCGGCCCGCCCCCATCTTCGAATCAGGGACAGTCTTCCAGCTGGGGAGAACAGCTCAGGCTCGGCGAGCGAGCGCGGTCGGCTGGACTGGCGCTGGCAGCCGTTTGGGCCGCGCTGGTTGCTTTCCTGAAAAGCATGATACCCAGCAAGATCAAACCACGGTCCGCGTCCACAGACCAGGCGTCTGCCGCCAAACCGCCGGAACAAAAGGCCAAAAAAAGGGAAAAGACCGCGTCCGCCACGGGCCGTACCCGGGGGGTTTTTGTCCAGCGGCTGCTCGTCGGGATCGCTGTCGCCATCCCTCTCATCGTCGCCGGATTGGTCATGTGGACAGTGGTCCAGCGAGGTGAAGCTCAGAAGGCTGAGGTGGACGATCTGTGGCTGAGCGCCAACAGCAGTTGGCTTCAAGCCCAGTCGCTCAGTGAACCAGCCGCAATTCGCGCTCAGCTGACCGAGGCGGACCAGTACCTTGACCAATTGCTTGAGGAGCAGCCCGGCCACGCCGAGGCATTGGATCTTCGGAGAAGGATCAAGGCGCGGCTGGAGGAGAGTAGTCAGGTTCAGCGTGTACCCTGGGAAGGTGAATTGATGACCTACGCACGGGGCGCCAAGCTGAATCGCGTCGTGGTTCAGGGTACACATATCTTTGTGATGGACCGCAATGCCAACAAGGTGCACCATCACCAACTTGACGGGTTCCAGCAGTCTCTGCTGCCCGCCTCCGACTCGCTACTTGTCCAGAAGGGGAACCGCGTCGGGGATATCCTCGTCGCTGATTTGCTGGACATGACCTGGATGCCAGCCGGCAACGGGCGCCAGAAAGCTGGGCTCCTGATCCTCGAAAGCGGAGGGAACCTGCTAGAGTACGATCCGGTTTCCGAAGAACTGATGCCCCTGAAAGTAGGTGCTTCTGAATCCTGGAGGTTTCCACAATTGGTCGGCAGCCACTCTGGCCGCTTTTACCTTCTTGACCCCACAGCGAATCACATCTGGCGATATCTACCTTCCGCGAAAGGCTACGGTTCCCCCCCTGACGAATGGTTGGAGGCAGCGGTCGATCTTGTGGGGGTCCGAGACATGGCTGTCGGTGACGATATCCTTCTCCTCTACGCCGACGGCGCCATACAAAAACTATCGAGAGGCAAGCCCGCCACTTTTGATATCTCCGATTGGGACACTCCACCCCAAGGCGCTACTGCCATCTTTACCCGGCCACCCAACGACACGCAGTGGGTCTATGTGGCCGACCCAGGCAACAATCGCATCGTGCAAGCCAGCAAGGATGGAAGTTTCAGGCGCCAGTTTCGGCTGGCAGAATCACAAGGGGAAGGGGGCAGCGATGCGCTTGCAAGCGTGACAAGCCTCTTTGTTGACGAAATCGGTGGGCGAGCCTTCTTCCTGAGCGGCAACAGTCTCCATATGATCATCCTACCCACTGATTAGCACGCTGCAGTTGCCGGATCACGAAAAGCGACGGGAAAATGGCAGCGGACCATTTGCCTGTCGCTTTCTGGCCTACATGGCTTCTGAACCCGATCCTGGCTCCTGAAAAGCTACCCACAGCCCTGTGCAGGGGGAGCAACCTACGTTCCGACCATTGACTGCAGGAAAGCCTCGATGAAGGGCTGAATATCCCCGTCCAAGACCGCGCTGCTGTTTCCGGTTTCAAAGCCCGTACGCAGGTCCTTGATCATGTGATAGGGGTGCAGTACATAGGAACGTATCTGATTCCCCCACCCAGCTGAAATGTGCTCGCCCTTCAGACGGGCTTGCTCTTCAGAAAGCTTCTTCTGCTCCATCTCGTAGAGCCTGCCACGCAGGATCTTGAGCGCTACCTCCCGGTTCTGCACCTGGGATCGCTCGTTCTGGCAGGCCACCACGATCCCGGAGGGCTGGTGCGTGATGCGTACCGCCGTAGAGTTCTTTTGCACGTGCTGTCCCCCGGCCCCTGACGCCCTGAACACATCGACCTTGAGATCGTCCGGTCTGATCTCAATCTCAATATCGCTGGAGATTTCGGGCATTACCTCAACGAGAACAAACGAGGTATGGCGCCGGTGGGCTTCGTCATAGGGCGAAAGCCGGACCAAACGGTGAACGCCGCGCTCAGCCGCGAGATAGCCGAAAGCGTACGGGCCGTCCACGCTAATAGTCACGCTCTTGAAACCTGCTTCCCCTCCCTTCAAAGAGTCCAGGATCTCGGTCTTGTACCCGCGTTTCTCAGCCCATCGCAGGTACATGCGCATCAGCATCTGGGAAAAGTCCTGGGCATCGGTACCGCCAGCACCAGCATGGATGGCAAGTATTGCTGGATCGGGGTCGTGAGGACCTGACAGCAAAAGCTCGAACTCCAGGCGGCCCAACTCTGCTTCAACACTGCTAGCTTCGGCCTCAATCCCGGCGACCAGTGACTGGTCCTCGTCCAACGCGGACAGCTCCAACAGCTCAAGCGCCTCTGTGACCCGGACGCCCAGCGTTTGCCATCGGTCTATTTCGGCTTTGAGGCTCGTAAGCTCCTGCATGGACGCCTGCGCTGTGCTGGGATTGTCCCAGAAGCCAGGTTCGGCGGCGTCTCGCTCCAGTCTCCCAACATGACGTTCTTTTTCAGCCAGGTCAAAGACGCACCTGTATCTCATTGATGCGCTCATCCAACTCGTTCAGCCGGCTTCTCAACTCTTCCATCTTGCTACCTCCAACCAGACCAGCAGGTTCCCTCATAGAATGGCATTCTTGCCCTCTCAGCCATAGAGAGCGCTACTTTCCCCATTGTAGAGGCGAATCTGCTAGATCTTGCTCAGTACTTTTACTCGAACAGTCCCTCGACAAATGCCTCTGCATCAAACTCTGCCAGGTCGTCTATTGTCTCGCCCGTGCCAATAAAACGCATAGGTAATCCCAACTCGTGGGCAACGGCAAATACCACACCGCCTTTGGCCGTACCGTCCAGCTTGGCCACAATGACCCCTGAAACGTCCGTAGCCTCCTTAAAGCGCCGCGCCTGTGCCAGGGCGTTCTGTCCTGTTGTGGCATCCAAAACCAGAAATGTCTCGTGGGGAGCCTGGTGGACACGCTTGGCTGCCACACCCCGCACCTTTCGCAATTCTTCCATAAGATTATACTTGGTATGCAGCCGTCCCGCAGTGTCAACAATTAGCAGATCGGCATTGCGGCTCTGGCTGGCACGGATCGCATCATAAACCACCGCGCCCGGATCCGCGCCCGGTTGGTGGGCAATCACAGGAACGCCAGCCCGATCGCCCCAGATCTCGAGTTGATCGATAGCTGCAGCCCTAAAGGTGTCAGCCGCAGCCAGCAGGACCTTTCGCCCCCGATCCTTGTAGTACTTGGCCAACTTGGCGATGGTCGTCGTCTTGCCTGAACCGTTAACCCCAACAATCAGCATCAGGGTCAGCAACCGCGGTTCATCAATCGTCATCGGCGCCGGATCGCCCAATAGGTCCAACAACTCTGCCTTCAGAAGGTCCTGCAGATCCTCCGTGTTGCGCGCCTTGCCCTGGGCAACCTGCTCTCGCAGCCGGTCTACCACCTCGATGGTAGTGTTCACGCCCACGTCAGCCTGGACCAGGAGAGCTTCCAGATCATCCCATGTCTCTTCGGTGATCTGGCCCCCGGCCAGCAGGCCCGTGATCTGTCCAAAAAAGCCGCGCCTCGTTTTTGTTAGGCTATCCCTGATCGTTTTCGATCGTCTGAACACGTGCGCTTGTCTCCTCCAAAGATTCGGCCATGCATTATCAGTAGACTGCAGTACCCGTTCGTAGTAGGCACTTCAGTGCCGTTCTTCCAGGCACTCTTGCGCGTGTCAGGGCGCTGAAGCATGTCCTGAGCACCGTCGAAGGGCACCCACTACGAACCTTGGCTGCAGTCTACCGATTATACTTGAAGTCGGGCCGAACGCCAAGAATTGTCCTCTCCAGCGCCACGGCGCCAGTTCTTTATCTCCAGCAGTAGCTTCAAGCGCATTCTTGACCCGGCAGGGCAAGTTGTCCTGGCCGAGAAGGGATGGTATAATGCGAGCATGAAATGGCTGGGCGACAAACCGTTTCACACGATTTTACTGCTTACGGAGAAGCCTGCGCAGTGGGCTGCCTGGCAGATCGCGCCAGTCCCTATCGTGTTGGCGGCCATCGCTGGCTCGATCTGGACCATTGCGGCCAACAACCCATTCCTGGGCTGGGCTGCATTCTTGAGCCTGCTGCTCTTCGCCCTGGCTGATTGGGCGCTGCTGGCCGCCCTTCCTCGCT
>Ga0209013_10004141_pt1 | contig 12753 bp, 14 predicted proteins | sample Cruoilmetagenom2_FD_187291 | JGI IMG/M metagenome (GOLD analysis project Ga0209013, IMG submission 187291) | Oil polluted marine microbial communities from Coal Oil Point, Santa Barbara, California, USA - Sample 2 (SPAdes) (version 2) | ecosystem: Environmental > Aquatic > Marine > Oil seeps ... | reverse complement strand
CCCTTTCTATGGACAACAGCCGCGGCGGGGTTTATTGGTACCGCTCTTTCGGCTACGATCCTGTTCACTGGCGCGCAACCGACATTAAACGTAGGCGAATCACTTACCGCGCAAAGTAGCGCGATTGTCTACAACGGCCAGCAGCCTACACTTGTGGTTGGCGCTGGGTTCACTGCCGCCGCCCAAAGCGGCACGATCCTGTTCAACGGACAGCAGCCGGCGGTACAGGCCGGCCACATAGCGCAGGCATCGGCCAGCACGATCCTGTTCAACGGACAGCAGCCTACACTCGTTTCTGGCGGCGCATTTATTGAACAGGCATCGGCCAGCACCATTTTATTTAATGGCCAGCAGCCGGACGGGCAAGTTGGTGTCATAGATCAGGCATCGTCCAGCACGATCCTGTTCAACGGCCAGCAACCGGGCACACAGACTGGTTACGAGGTGCAGGCATCGGCCAGCACGATCCTGTTCAACGGCCAGCAACCCACACTTATTTCTGGCGGTGTTACGTTTATCGGAACCCCCACCGCCAGCACTATATTATTTGACGGCCAGACACCGGCAGTGGCCGCAGGGTATTCAGGGACGGCCCAATTTTCGGAAATAGTGTATAATGGCAACCAGCCGGCCTTTTTCAGGCGTGTAATTGTTCTACAGGGACAGCTTGTAGTCACGCTCGTTGATGACGGACTGGTGGTATCGTTGGTGCCTGTGGTTTAATTGTAACGCTTATCGAGGGCGTCTAAAAATGGCTTGTGTACTTCCGCTTTCGTCAGAAATTTGCTATGTACGTGGTGATACGAAAGCTATCCGGATAAAAGTTGAAGTTTTGGACGAAACGGCCAGTCCGCAGCTAGCGCCGCTCGATGTAAATGGCTACACGTTTACGCTAACGGTCAACACCGACCAGGATCCCGACGACTCAGTGTCGCCTATTGTCGGCACGCAGCTGTTATCGCTTTCCGGGGTTATTGCTTCGCCAACGACTTTAGGAATCGTTGATTTTTCTCCGCTCGAGATTGATTCCGAAGCACTTCCGGCGCCAGAAACACTTTATTATGATATAGAAATGGTCGATGTCGCCTTGGTGAAACGGACTATCGCAAAGGGGCAATTTGTAACTGTAATGGACATAACCAAAACGTAACGGGAGCCGCCAGTGGGTATCGTAGTTGAAGACGGGACAGTTGTTGCCGGGGCCAATTCATATGTTACCCGGTCACAAACTGATAGCTACTTTAAAGATGTCAACGATACGGTCTGGTCAACCGTAACAGGGAGTAATAAAGACGCTGCAATAGTAAATGCGTCGCGCTATTTGCAGCAGCAGTATAGGCTGCGATGGCTTGGTAGCCGCGTGGATGCATATCAATCTGTCGATTGGCCGCGCCGGGGCGTGCCCGTTGTCGATTTTTTTGATCCATTTTTCAATCAGATAGGTACGCCTTTAGCGTTTCAGGATACGTATTATATCCCCGAAGATGAAATCCCGCAGGAAGTGAAAGACGCGCAAATGCTGCTCGCGCGTGCGCAGATTGACAACTCTGGCGGGTTAACTATAACATTGCAGGAAGCACTGGGTCGTGAGACCAGCAAAGAAAAGGTAGGATCACTTGAAGTACACTATATGACGCCGGCCGAAGGCGGTAGCGCGCGCCAGACGACGGAATATTGGGACGCTATGCAACGGATTGCGCCTTTTCTGAACCCCGCGTACGGGACGACGGGCAGACTATCAAGGAACTGATATGCCGGGAAAATTGGATTACCTGCAAGGGGTCGCCACCAGACTCATCACTGATTTTGGCGGGCCGGCCACTTGGCGGGCAGTGACAAGAACATACTCTGTATCGACAGGGAAAACGACGGATTCATTTACAGATACGGCGGTGATCGCAACGCCGCCGGAACCATATGCAGTTGGTCGAATCGATAACAGCGTGATTCAGACAGAGGATCTTTCTACACTTGTCAAGGGCGCCGGGCTATTGCCTAAAATCGGCGATCGGCTTGTGTATGCTGGAATTGATTACCAGATCGTGCAAATCAGGCCGCAATCGGCCGGAACTGTAATCGCGTTTTACGAACTGCAGCTGCGAGCGTAATGGCCCGCGTACGATTCAAGAATGGTAGAAAATTCCGACTTGATCTGCGTAAGTTTGCTGAACTGACGGAAGAGCAGCACGCGGCCTTATTGAAAAAAATCGCGTTTCAGTTGCTTGGCCTGATAGTCAGCAAAACCCCGGTCGATACTGGCAGGGCCCAAAATAACTGGCAAGTTGCCGTTGACGCCGCGGCCGGTACCGCGCAAGTCTCTGGCGGCGGCAATGTGTTCAGCGGCGCCCTTAGCGCGCTCGCGAAAGTTAAAGCCTTTTCCACGATCATTTTATATAACAACGTGGAATATATAGTATTTTTGGAACACGGTACCAGCAAGCAGGCACCTCGCGGGATGGTCTCGGTATCCATCCAGGAAGTTGAAAGCCAGTTTCGATAAAACATTGCGATTTTATCATGACGCTGATATAGTTCTTTATGGTACAGCGATTTATCTGGGGTCGAAGTGGGTTACGCAGCAGACAGTCAGACCATACGCGCTTTGTTTGAGGCGCAATGGCCGACAAAACAATCAACGGTGCCGCGTTCATACGCGGACCTTGAATACGATCCCCCCGAAAACGAGCCTTGGGTTCGTTTAACGATTTTGCCCGGTGACCAGCGTCAGGTTTCAATGGGCAGATTGCGGCGATTCCGCCGCGTTGGTGTTGTAATGGTACAAATATTTGTCCCCGCCGGGAGTGGGGACGGAACGGCCAAGGATCTTGCGGACAGCGTCACCGAAATTTTCGAAGGCCAGACAGTAAATGGTGTAATTTTCCGGGGAACGGGTCTTACGCGTATAGGTGCAGACGGTGCGTGGGTGCAATACAATGCGACAACGCCTTATCAGGCAGATGATTTGATTGCAAATCCGACACCATAAAACGTAAACAAAGGAGTACATAAATGTCAGACTCAAGTTCTGTCCAGTTGTCCTTTGTTGAAGAGACCGCGTGGGGCGAAATCCCGGCTGACAGCCCGATTGTGCTGTCAGAATTTCGTTTTACGAATGAATCTTTGACGCAGAACACTGAAACGGCCACCTCCGAAGAGATTCGATCTGACCGGCAGGTATCCGATATAATCCGAACACAGGTCGGCGCCGGCGGAGACACCGGTATTGAATTGTCGTTCGGCTCACATGACCCGCTGTTCGCTGGCGCGTTGTACGATAACTTTTCGACGGAAGTTAATGAAACAGGTTTGGCCCTGACGATTTCGTTGCCATCCCCGTTGAACAACACTGGCATCATAACGAATACCGCCGGCGGCAGTCCGGATCCGTTCAAAAACATCGTTGCCGGGCAATTCCTACGCCTTTCTGGCTCGCTGGCATCGCCGACGAACGATGGTTTTTACAAGGTCGTCTCTATCGGTACCGGCAGCCCGCAAACGCTTGTTGTCAGTCCGGCACCGGCATCCGCAGAAGTCATTGCGTCCGCATCACTTCGCGGCCAATTTGTGAAAAACGGCGTAACTCGGAAAAGCTTTCAAATCGAAAAGCTGTTTTCGGATCTGTCACCACTTCAGATTCAGCGGTTTTCCGGGATGCGTGTTGGGTCTATGGATCTGAATATTGCACCAGGTGCGATCATCAACGGGTCATTTACATTCCAGGGCAAGCAGCTAGTTGCCAGCAGTACGTCGATCGGCAGTAGCACGGTATCGCTTTCCACCGACGATGTTATGAACGCGGTTGACAACATCACCGATATTCTCATCGATGGCGAGACTGTTTCTGACATTGCAGCATGTTTCACAAATGTTCAGTTCACTGTCGAAAACAACCTGCGCGATCAGCCGTGTATCGGCTCTCTCGCGTTGGGCGGCATCGGCATTGGGCGAACTAATGTCAGCGGCACGATCGAAGCATATTTCCGAAATCGAGTGCTGTTCGATCAGTACCTGAACTTCACCACGACATCGGTGAGCTTCCGGGCGACGTTGGCCGGTGATTCGTACGTGTTTGACTTCCCAGCCGTGAAATTCACAAGCGGCGAAGTCGTAGCTGGTGGCAACGATCAGGACGTGATTACTTCGTTGGAATTCGAGGCGAAGCGCGACCCGACGAGCGACTTCATGGTCGCAATCAACAGGATTCCGATAGGCACAGCGTAAGTCGAATCCGGCTGTAACCGGTGGGGGCATAAGCTCCCACCCCTTCTAATGGAACGCTAAGTATGAATCTGGTATTTATTTGCACCCCGGGCAATACTGGAAGTAGCTTGTTGACCACCGTTTTTGCGAGGCACGGATTCGCCACGGCATCAAATAATACGACGCCGTCCCACCGAAAGCCTTTCGGATCACATGAAAACTCGCACATGAAGCTAGTCGCCAAATTGTACATAAAAGAGCGCGGCGGCGATCCTTGGGCGGCGTTTGGCGGCGCGGATTTCGTGCCGGGGGATGACTGGCCCGCGTTGTTTCAAAGCGCCTTGCGCGCTGACGGCCTCACTGAGAACGTGGTGCTAAAAGCATCACACTATTTATGGCTGAAAGATAAAATGCCGTCGGCCCGCTGGGTATTCGCCTATAGGCGCCCAGAACGCACAATCGATTCGATGTTTGAAAAAATAGCCAGCCGCTATCAGGGGATCACACGAGAAGATGTGCGTCACCGCGTGGAAGATTATTTCGCGGTCGCTAGGAGGGAATGCGAATACACCGTGGATATGGACGCTTTTGTAAAGGGTGACAGTCAAGGGATTCCTGATATAATGCGGGATTGTGGCGTTAAATACGATAAGCTGATAGCGGAGTCTGTAACTGATTCGGCGCTTTGGCGCTTTTAATTAACTGGAGCAAATCAATGGACATATTAGAGCTTTTTACAACAGATCAAGATCTTGAAAAAAACGGCGTATGGGTGGAAATCGGCAGCGAAGGGGAATCGGTGCTCATCGCAAGATTGTACAATCCCGCGTACAATGCCCGGATCCGCGAAGTAATGGAGCCCTACAAGCAGAAAGTTTCTAAAACAAGCGAGGCCGAAAGCCTTGACATTATGGCCGCGATCGAAGCCGAAACAATCCTGCTAGGCTGGGAAGGCTTCACTGAGGATGGCAAGAATGTCCCGTACAGTCGCGAAAAAGCGAAGGAATACCTGCAGCTGAAAGATTTCCGCGCACTCATCAATAAGATTGCATCGAACATGGAAACGTTCAAAGCGCAGCAGATGGAGGAAGCCGAAAAAAACTGATCAATGCCTTGGAATGGAACCTTGAATACGGCAAGTTCCTTGGCAAATATCAGCAGATTTACAAAAAGACGGGAAAAATGCCGTCTGCGCTCGAGAAGCGTCCACTAGTACCTGATAATTTGTTAGAATATTGGAATGGGTTTATAGCCCTTGACCGGTCGCGGGAATGGGTTTACGGAGTTCCGCTAGGCATCAGGTACGCGGAAATCTACGCTTACTCAAGAGTTCACCGGTTCAGTGGCGAACACACGGCCGATTTCGCGCATTATGTCGGTAAGATGGATACTTTATTTTTAACCTGGACCGCTGAGCATGGCAAGACTTGAAGTCGAAATCGATGGTTCTGGCGCCCGACGTGGTGCCCGGACTGTCACGCGCAGCCTTACCGATATCGAGAACAAGACAAAGCGCACGGAAGGTGCATTCAACGGTCAGGCTCGAGCGATCAAGAATGTCGAGCGTTCCGGCCGGGCTCTCGGACAGGTTTTTGGGGCCCTCGCAGCGGCATTCAGCGTAACCAGAATCGTCCAGGCGGCCGACTCTTACACTCAACTGAATAACAGGCTGAAGCTTGTCACCGACAGCACTGAAGAGCTGGTCGCAGTAAGCGAAAATCTTTTTGCGATTTCACAAAACGCCCGCGTTTCATTCGAATCCACAGCGGAATTATACCAGCGCGTAGCCCGGGCAAGCGATTCACTGGGTAAAAGTACTCAGGACGTTCTAGACGTCACTGAAGCGGTTTCGAAGGCGATCACGATTTCGGGAGTATCCGCAGAAGCGGCGAATGCGTCCATCGTTCAATTGGGACAGGGATTGGCAGCTGGCGCGCTCATGGGCGAGGAGCTAAAGTCTGTGCGCGAGCAAACACCGCGACTTGCACAAGCTATCGCTGACGGGCTGGATGTTCCAATCGAAAAGTTAAGAGAGCTTGGCTCCGCAGGGGAATTGACAGCCGAGAAAGTGTTCGGAGCACTGCAAAGTCAGGCTGCTGTACTCGAATCAGAATTTAGTCAGTTAGATGCAACTGTTTCGCAGTCATTGACAGTCCTAAATAATTCATTTGTTCGTTTTTCAGGCCGACTTGATCAGACTCTTGGATTCACTAAGAATCTCAGCCGCGGGGTCATAGCCATGGCAAATGGAATCGACGGCAGCGTTCAAAGCGTCGATGACTTGGCGTTTGCCTTCACGCAATTGGTTCGTGTCGGCGTGCTATCCCTGACTACTTTAGACAACCGCTTTGACCAATTGCAAAACACCCTTGTCGGCACAATCGCGACCCTTATTGGCGATGATTCAGTGGCAGAGGCCGCGGCGGCTGAGCGCGTAAATATCGAGCGCGAACTTGAAGCCGAAATTAATGCGATCACTGATTTTCTTGATGATGAACGCGAGCAGTTCGAAGAGCGCAGGCGAATGTTCGAAGAGGCTGCAGAGCTAGACCTGAGCGCAGCGCCCGCCGACGCCGGCGCCGATACCGGCGCACAGGCCGACAATACGGAAGAATTGACGCGGCTATTGAGGGAAGCCGAAGAGGCAGAAAAAGCATTGCAAACCGCGCACGAACAGCGCGAAGCGGCGCTAGACCGCGAAGCCGAAGCGGTGAAAAACCTTATCGATCCGAATCGCGAGCTGAATCAACAGCTTGAAACGTTCCAACAGCTTTTAGACTCCGGGCGTATTTCGGAAGACGAATTCATTGAGGCGTCATTCCTGATACAAGAGCAAATGGATTCAATGGGCGAAAAAGCAGCGGAAACGGCTGACAAAATGTCAGAATTCACGATTCAGGCGGCCCGCAACATGCAGACAGCATTCGCGGACTTCCTATTCGACCCGTTCGATCAAGGTCTTGAAGGATTGGTGACCGGTTTTGCTGAATCACTTCGCAGGATGGCGGCCGAGGCACTGTCACAGCAAATTTTGCAGGGTTTGTTCAACGCTGCGGCCGGCGGGGCCGGCGGTGGCGGATTCTTCGCAAGCCTTGCATCCGGTTTTGCATCACGACAAACTGGCGGCCCGCTGGTAGCCGGCCAGGCGTCAATGGTAAATGAGCGCGGTCAGGAGGCGTTCGTGCCGCGCGAAGCCGGCCAGGTTGTTTCGAACCGCGAATTGCGGCAGGGTGCCGGCGCATCCCCGAACGTGAATGTTCCGGTGGAAATTGTTAATATAACCGATCCGTCGGCTATTCCGGCGGCCATGGAAAGCGCGCAGGGGCAAAAAGCTATCCTGAATGTGATTCAACAAAACCCCGATTCGATACGAAGGGCTTTAAGCTAATGGCAAAAACTACAGGCACGGCAAATGATTACCTTGAGTTGATGACGATATTTCGTGATTTTATCACGACAACTTCACCGACGATTTCATGGACCACAGTTCGCGATACGTCGACAAGTCCGGTCGGCGCCGCCTCGCCGAACACCGCGGAAATGATTTTTCAGGGTGACGCCGCAAACGGTGGTTCGCCTATGAGAAACCTATACTTCGGGATCCGCAGTTACGAAACCCCGGCGTCGTCCATATTTGGATTCGAGCTTCGAGGATTCACTGGATTCCAGGACGGCAGCCCGATCGGCAGTGTAACGTTTGAAAACCAACCTGACGCGTCAAAACCAGCGTACATTCCGCTTCAAAATACATCGATGTCTTACTGGATTTGGGCCAACGAACGCCGGGTATTGATGGTAGTCAAAACGGGAACAGCGTATCAGTGGTTGCACGCAGGTTTCCTTGATACATTTTCAACGGACACCCAGTACCCGTATCCATTAATGATAGCCGGCAGTTCATACACCAACGCGTATGCATTCAATAATAATTCTATTGATTTTTCGTCTATGATCGATCCCGCAGGGGACGCTACCGAAGTCCCAGCGAACGGATTATCCTCGATGTATGTCAGGTTTGTAGATGGTCAATGGTACCCGATCAAAAATTTTAGGGCTGCAACAGGCTCTGCGTCCGCGCGACGTGAACGGAATGTATGGCCCCTTGCCAACTATGACAGTGCCGATTGGCCGGTAGATGGCGCACCAACTTTAGATCAGCGCTCTTTCAAGGAGCAGTTTTATGCCCTCACAGCTGGCGGCACACCCACCGCCTTACTGGCGCAGACTCCAGGGAGTCCGGACGACATATCGCCGCTGTATCCATTGACGATAATTTGGAATACCCCGTCACTTCAAATACTCTGTGAAATTAACGGTGTGTTCTGGGTCAGTGGATCTGGAGGACTAACAGCAGAAGACGAAATATTTGACAATGGCGTGAGTCCTGCCCAGCGGTATCTCGCATTCCAGAATGTACACCGAACCGATCCTTGGGAATTCGGGGCAGTTAAGGACACTTAAATATGAGCTATCAGACAGGTACAGCAACGGGCCCAGCCGATTTAATGTCGAAACTGAATACGTTTCTAACAGGTACGCCGGGATGGACTGCGGAACTATTCAGTTCTGGCAATAGTCGTGCGATATGGAGTAAAGCTGGTGTTAGCACTCCGATATTTGCGTATTGGGACACCGATAACATAGCGCTCGCGATGATTCAGCAAGCAGCTTCGCCACTTGATCAGGCGTTAACTGCGCAGGGTGGCGCGGAGTATGCAAGCAGTACGATCACGTCAAATAGGTACTGCAATGTTATGCCGGGCCCGTATCCGTCATACCATTTCTTTGAAGATGATGACTATATCCATGTTGTTGTTGAAAAAAGTTCGGGCATATACCGCCACTTTGGATTCGGTCAGACGCTTAAACTCGGGTCGTGGACTGGCGGAACATACGTATACTGCCATTATTGGCAGCAGGCTGTTGCGACTATCGATAATCCAAACTCGCTGCTGCATGTGGCAGCGATGAGTGGAGGCGCTGTGAGCAACAACACCCGCGGCCCGGGAGTGCATGCGGAAGGACTCCCTGACCAAGGTGTCGGGTCGAAATATTTGCGCATGAGCACGTCAACATCAATGGTGGATGACGACGCAGACCCGATCGGTAACTTTTTCCCTGCTGGCTGGTACGATGGCCAGAATATACACTTTATGGCCGCGCAGTCGTCTGATTTAAACGAGTTCAAGCCATTAATTCCAATACCGCTATACCAATGGCATTTTTCAACCCCTGATAACGCGCGCCTGCTTGGATACGTCCCTGATCATAGGTCGATAAATCTTTACGGCCTTAATGTTGCGCAAGAGGTGACTGTTGGGTCGGATACATGGGCAGTATTCCCTATAACGCGAAAGGGTAATAGCGGGCTAGCACTCGACCTGGAACAGAGTTACAACTTCGGCCTTGCCTACAGAAAAGTGACGACGTAAATGGCCACGTTAAGGGGGTCCGCGGTAACCGCGGTATCGCTATCGGAGTCTACGACTTCGTGGGAGGGATTTAATACTAAAGGATCCGTCGGCGCACCGCTACCGCACCCAGACCCCTTGCAGAATGTCGGGGTAATTGGGCTGGCTCAATTTACGCAAACGCCACGCAGGCAGGCGCCATCGGTCATTAGCGTAGTTTCTAATTCGCAGGCAGCGAACAGAGGCGACAGAGAAGCGAATCTTGGCCCCGCACCCATTGACGGGATGGGCGTCGGATTTGACTGGTTTGAGGAAATTCACCCAGACCCACAGCGCCTTGATCTGGGCAATGTAGTTGATAATGTTACAGTGCTGCTCGACCTATATAATGCTTATCGGATAGATTCGCGGCTATGGACGGTGTTTGTAAATAACGCCGGCGACGGAATAACCCTGGCAAATTTGCCAACACTACCGAAGGAAATACCGCCGCAGACTTCATTCACCGCAGAGGTTCAAGTTGCGTCAGACGGGCCGCCGACGATAGACGGTACACTGGATTTTACGTTTGACGTCACGTCGGTGTCGGTGCCAATAACTGGCACGCGCGTTATTCTATTTGGACTGATACCGTCCGGCGGCACTGTTAACGAGCGGTTGTCGTGGCTTACCAACGTGATGAAAGCGGCAGACGGCACTGAACAGCGCGCGGCCGTGCGGCAGTTTCCGCGGCAGCAAATCAGTTTTCAGGCGATAACACAACGGGATATCGATCGAAACGAGTTAAATGCTTTCCTTTTCGACTGGCATAGCAGGGTTTTCGGTGTCCCGCTATGGTGGGACGCGCGGCTAGTTAATGCTGACGTGGTGGTAGGGGCGACATCAATTAGTGTTGTGTCGACTGAATGGGCTGATTTCAGGATTGACGGCCTAGCCGCGGTAATCGCTTTTGATGCCGACGGGAATAGGACAGCGGACACGCTAAAGATCCTGTCTGTGAGCGCTTCGCCATCTGTCGTAACATTTACCGGCGGTACACTAAATGCATACACATCCGGCCAAGCGCTACTTATCCCTGTCGTCCCCGGCATATTAGGGGCCGAAATCCCGAAATCCCGTGTCCCCACTACGGCGCAGACGACGCAGGTGTCATTCACAGCGCTAGATGACGAGAAAACCAGTCTTGTAGCCGACACTTCCGGGTTCAATTCGTTCAACGGAAAAGCTGTTGTTGATGACAAGAACAGTATGAACCGGGAGCTTTCTGAAAGCTACACCATGAAAATAACGCGTTTGGACGGCGAAACAGGTGAAATCCTGCAATCGACGACGGAAGATCGGTCTACACCGACAAGTAACAAGCGCTGGAATGCGGAGACTGCGCAACGCCGGTGGGAAATAAAGTCGCTGCTGTACGCCTTACGCGGCCAACAGGTATCGTTTTTCATGCCTACATTCAATAAGGACATGGCGATAACAGCGGCCGTTGGTATCGGCGCCACCACGATAAACATCGAGAATATCGGGTATACGCGATTCATAAAAGCTCGAGAGCCGTTTACCACCATAGCCGTCAGATTGAAATCAGGTGCCGGCACATTTCCGAGCCCGATGGTGCCGCTAGGGAGTCCGAATTACTGGGTTCCTGGGCAAGAATATATGTTTTTTGATATCGCAAGTAGTGTAGAATTGACGGCGACAGAAGAACAGATTACTATTTCGCCGCCGGTGCCTGTAGGATTCTCGTCTGATGACATTGATCGCATTGAATTTATTACAAAATCGCGGTTCAGCTCTGATGCCGTAGAGCTTATTCACAAGTGGAACGACGCCCTTGGCGAAGAGATAGACTCGCAAATTGATGTTCCTTTGACTGGAATCTATGACGAGGGCATACCTGGAGCGGAAATCCTGGAATTCGTTCAGCCGATTGTTCCACCACTGATGCCGTAACGACGAGCTAGAGATAAACATAATGGCAACATTAGACGAACTTGAGCAGAGCATTGAATCAGGGCAGCCTGTAGAGCTGTACACGTTTTCAATTGGTGCGCAGCAATTCAGATACACCAGCAGTAAAGGGACTGTTTCGTTTTCCGGAACAGATTACATACCCCTTGCCATGACGCGCAGCAGTGCTACTCAGGCGCGTGAGCAACGATCAACGGCGCTTCGGATAACCTTGCCGACAGTATCTGATCCTGCATCCCTATTTATCGCAGTTCAGCCGTCCTCTGAAATGACAGTCCTAATTCAGCGGATACAGCCCGACGCCGTCCCTGCCACGTCCAGTATTGTAATGTTTGACGGCTATGTATCGTCGGTCGTATTCAAGGATTCTATTACCGAATTCCGGTGCATTCCATTTAATGAATTATTCACTCGCGAAATTCCGCGGTTTCAATACCAGGGCTTGTGTAATCATATTCTGTATGACGCGAGGTGTAAGGCTGTTGCTGGTAGCTTCAAACATAGCGGGACAGTGCTCAGTGTGAGTGGGAATCAAGTTCAGATACAAGGCCTGCCGGCAGGCTCGCTGCCATTCATAGGCGGTTACGTAGAAGTGCCCGGGGGTTCAGAGCAGCGGTTAATCATAGACCAGGCTGGCACGACCGTAACAATATTGATGCCGTTCAAAGAAGACATTCTTGGAGGAACGATCGACGCCTTCCAAGGTTGTGATCACACAGCTATAACATGTGCGCAGAAATTCGCGAATATACTGAATTACGGCGGGTTCCCTGATGTTCCAACAGTGAATCCGTTCCAGCAGACGCAATTTACGAAGGAATAACATGGGCTTTTTTGTTTACCTACTTATTTACGCTGCGGCATTTTTACTATCGGAGTTATTCGCACCGAAGCCGGAGACTGAAAACGCGCGCCCATCCGGGCTTGGCGATTTCAATTTTCCGACAGCGACAGAGGGCCGCGCGGTACCTATTATCTGGGGGACCGTCGAAATATCTGCACCGAATATTGTGTGGTACGGCGACTTGCGTACCGATCGTATTCGAGAAAAGGTCAAAACCGGTATATTTTCGTCGAAAAAAATTACTAGTGGGTACGAATATTACGTCGGGATACAGTTCGCACTGTGCCGAGGTCCGATGGATGGGCCGTATGATGGGCTAATGCAAAT
>Ga0209013_10004140_pt1 | contig 12754 bp, 6 predicted proteins | sample Cruoilmetagenom2_FD_187291 | JGI IMG/M metagenome (GOLD analysis project Ga0209013, IMG submission 187291) | Oil polluted marine microbial communities from Coal Oil Point, Santa Barbara, California, USA - Sample 2 (SPAdes) (version 2) | ecosystem: Environmental > Aquatic > Marine > Oil seeps ... | reverse complement strand
AGCCGTATAGTCCCAGATACCCTCCGCCCGGATCGGACCCTGTAAACAGATCCGGTTGGTCACCAGTGCAAACTGTCTGGGTTGCTGAGATGGTGTTGTCTGTGATCAGGCTTATGTTCAGGATCTCCACATAATCGCTAGTATCGATACAGGCATCGTCACTGCCTGACAAAACCACCCTGCGGTAGTAGGTGGTCTGGGTAAGTGCTGGTGGCGAAAATGTTTCGGAGGTCTCACCACCAACATCTGACCAGTCCGTCGCATTTGTGGAGGAGTACCACTGATACCGGATATCGGACTGGTCCCCTTCGGTGGGGGGCACCCCGGTAAGGCTGTGGAGGGCATCGGGCAGCTCCCTGTTGTAGCATACCGTATCGAAAGGAGTGATCTCAAAGTTCGCCAGGGGTTCCCATACCTTGACGGTCAATGGGGCAGAGGTATCCACACAGACCCCTGCATAAGCTATCCTGGCAAAATTGGTGGTGGTATCAAGTCCCGGAGCCCAGTATGTGGCACCGGTGATATCGTCGGGTCCGTCTGCATCGGTATAACCCGATCCATCATTTTCATCTTTTTGCCACTTGTAAAAATATTCTCCCCCGGTAGGTCCGCCTCCAATTGTGGCCGAGGGAGAGAAAAGTAGTGGACGATTGCCTTTGCATACCGTATCGTTGGCAGAAACTATATTGTTGGTAATTGCAGGGTGTACATAGACGGCGATCCGAAAGCTGGTATCGGCCGGAAGAATACCATTCTTAACAATTCTTCTGAAATATGTCGTGTCGGCCAGCGGTTGCGTGATGACAAAATCCTGCATACCATTTGTTCCCAGAGTGGATTCTTGCCAGAAGCTCTGGGTTTTAGAACTGTCCACCCATGTATATATATATGGAAGAGTAGGATCTCCCCCCTTGGGTATGGATGCTAAAATGGGTTCGGGTACCTGATCGGAGCAGACTGTAAATTCGCTGGGAACCGAATTAAAGAGGAATCCCCTTAGCGGCGCTTCCAGTTCGTGTTTCAGCCCTGGTAATCCACCATCAGTTGCACCGTAATTAATCTCCACCGGGAAGAGATGTTTTCCGCTGCTACCACTGCCATTTGCCGGAATCACACCAGGTTGGGTTGTGCCAGACAACCAGTAAATTCCACCTCCGCCTCCACCACCCGGACCGGTGGTGTCAGAATCCGTGGTATTGCCACCATCACCTCCTGTTGTTGACAGATTCAGAGTGGTTTTATAACCGCCAACATCCAACACGATGCATCCACCACCACCACCACCACCTGCAGCCCCGGTGGCATTGCCTGTCACATCATCCCCGTCAGCAAAGATCCAGTTATCATTTCCCTCAATCGTGTCAGCAATAATGATTACCAATCCTCCTCCATCCCCGCCATCTGTATTGTCTTTTTCGTCAACCCGTGTCCCGGAACCACCCCCACCCCCAAAAAATATGCGGTCATATAAGTTAAAGACTGGATTTATCTCATCCCAATTATAATAATAGGCCCCTGAACCACTCAGTTGAAATCCTCCACGCCCCCCCGGATTTAAGACGCCCGGTCCGCACTGAGTCGATTCATCACCACCTCTTCCGCCTACGGTAAAGTTAGATCCTCCTCCTCCACCGGAAAACAGTCCATTGCCTCCTCCTCCTCCATTGATATTCATGGCCTTTCCACGCAACCTGTCAAAACGTCTGTCGGTGGTGCCCTCTCCTTTCAGTCCGGCCAACACATTGCTGGTCAGGTAAAAAGCACTGTCATATGTCACCGTATCGACCGATGAGCAATCACCATTGTATTCAACATCTGTGCTACCTCCGGCCCCCCGGAATCCTGATCCTGCTACATCAATATCTCCATTCAGCTTCAGCACTCCATGCACAAACATGGCCACCACCCCACCAGTACTTCCATCCCAGTCAACTGCTTTGACCCCGCCAGAAGTTACTTCCGCATTCCGGTAAGAGGGTACCCTGATCAATTGGGCGACCTCTCCCTCACCCATGGGTTTTATTCCCGGCTGAACCGTAGAATTCAGTACAACCAGGTTCCTGGGAGCACCGATGATCTCATCAATAATCAGGAAAGCGTATTTGCCCGTATTTCTGGGGTTCTGGTAATCCCTGCCCAATAGTTCAGGATCCGCCCATTTTGAAAAATCGGTGTTTATTTCTGCACCCTGCATGCAGTACACCATCACTGTATCGCCCTGATCAAAACCAACAACACTCTCCACAACCACTGAGTCCTTATCGTTCTGTTCAAAGCAGTAAATGGTATCTATTGAGGTGTAGCTGTTTGGGAATTCCGGAACAGGCGTATAGTACTGAGAAAACCCTTGTTGCGCCATAATGCACAACAGGCCCAAAATCAAGTATATAATTTTTTTTCTGGACAATTAAGGGTTGTTCTATAAAATCAAACCGGAGTCTAAGATAACAATAAAAACTTCTCTTATCCCCCGGTATTTTCTATTTGAACGGAAGATTTTCCAATATGTTCTATCTTTTATCAACCAACCGGGGAAGCTCCACATAAAAAGTGGTTCCTTTATCCAGAACTGTATCATACCAAATGCGGCCTCCCAGCGACCTTACGATGTTGTAACTAATGGCCAGACCCATGCCCATTCCGGCCGATTTGGTGGTGAAATTGGGATGGAACAGTTTATCCCTGATCTCCTCAGGGATCCCTTTCCCATTGTCGCTGAAGGTTACCCTGGTAGTCTGATCCCCCTCTGCTTCCAGTTTAATATCAATGATACCGTCTCTCCCTTCGGGAATGGATTGCAGACCGTTCTTGACCAGGTTAATAAAGACCCTCATCAGTTGTTCCTTGTCAGCAAAAACATGGACTCTTTTTTGGGATCCCAGGTCCATACTGATCCGGGCCCTGTCAGTGGTCTCGAACAGCTGAAGCAGGTTCTTTAATTTTGAAACCAGGTTGATCTTTGCATTCCTGGCCTTGGGCATTTTAGCGAAATCGGAGAATTCATTGGCTATGGCAGAGAGCGAATCGATCTGCTCGATGATGGTGGCAGAGATCCTTTCCACCATCTCCGGATCATCTTTTCCCTCCTCTATGGTCCGCTGCAGATGCTGCACATTCAGTTTCATGGGGGTAAGGGGATTCTTGATCTCGTGCGCAATCTGTTTGGCCATCTCCCGCCATGCTGACTCACGTTCCGACTGGGCAAGCAATCCTGCACTTCGTTCCAACTCCTGCACCATGTAATTATACTCCTCCACCAGCCCCCTGATCTCATCACTCCGGTCGTATGAGATCATCTCATTCTTTGCACTGAGACTCACCTGGGCGATGCGGTTCTGGATCATGCGCAAGGGTTGGGTAATCCGATCTGCCAGAAAAACGCTCAGCAGCAGAATTACCAATAACATAATCATGTATATATTGATGACTGCCACCACAAGGTTGGTTATATCCCTGGTAAGGGCCCCTGACTGAGTAAAGTAAGGCAGATTCAGGTAGGCCAGGAATTTGTTCTCATTGTTCAATAGGGGCACATATGCAGAGATGTATTTCATCTGGCCAATATGCTCGTTATGAATATATTCGGAAGCATTGCCGCCGGCAAGGTTTTCATATACCATCCGGTTCATTCGACGGCTTAACAGTTGACGGTCAAATATCTCTGAACGTGAAGTTGACAGAAGGTTTCCAGCTTCATCATAGAGGTTAATATCGGAATAGAACACATTGGAAAATTTGCGCAACAGCTCATCCAGATTGTAGTAGGTGTCGGATGACCAGTTCATCAGGTCCTCTTCATACTCCACCTTGTGAATCAGCTCAATATAGACCGAACGCATGGTATTCCTGAGGTTGTCATTATTCTTCATCTTGTATTGCTGAATGATGAAAAAGATCGTGCCCGAACAGATCAGAACAAAAGTCAGGAAAAGGATTCCCACCATGGAGTACTGGATCCTGTTTTTAAAATTCCAGTTGAAGGTGGGTTTGAAATTGCGTGCAGTGGATAGAAGGTAAACCAATGCGAGCAGTAGAAAATTGAAGGCAAAAATGTAAGAAAAAGAGATCAGGCTGTCCACTATGGTCACAGAGGGGCTTCCTGCGATAATGGTGTTGTTTTGGTCCACATTGTAGATGCTGTGGTCATATTTTTCAATGGTTACCTTTTCAAACATCTCCTCCCCATCTGTATAGAAGTCGGATGACCTGCGATACGGGAATTCGCCATCCTGTGTAATCAGTTCACCGTTGTTGTATTTGGCATAAGAGAAATCCGTGCTGGTAAATAAACTGAAGTTGTCATTCAACAATAATTCGGGATAACCCAACTCCTCCGAAAGGATCTTTGAATCCAGCTCGATGAATACACGGTGTTCGGTTTCGGACCTGAAATAGGGGATGGAGGCCAGGTAGGAAATTCGTCCATTCAGGTTATCCAGAAAGTAAAAATCGCTGCCGGTAATCTCTATCCCGTTCTCTAAAATCATCTGGTCGAAAAAGGTATAGCAGTGCAGAGTCTCATCATCGGGTGGTTCGATGTAAACACTGTCGGCAGGTCGACAAACCGTAATCTGCAGGTCATATTTGGTCCAGTAGCCCGAAAAATAGTTGCGTTGAAGTCGGCTAATCACCTGGTCTATATCGATATATGGCTGGTCCAGGTAGCGTGCAAAAACGGAATCGTTCCTGATGGCCATGGACATCTCGATAAACAACATCTCTGCCACAGGATCGTGCTCCGAGGAGAGTTTGACCAGCACCACCTCTTTTTGTTGTTCCACATTGACACGGTTGTAATGCTGAAGCCTGATCACCATTACGACCGATATGAAAAGCAACAGGAAAATAAACCGTGAAAAAGGGATCCGTCCGCTATGATGATGCCTCAGGTAGAGTTGTCCTCCAAGAAACAGCATCATGGCAATCCAGCTTACCCAGGATCCTTTTAGACCTGGCAGCACCGCCGCCACCAACAGGGTTGCTGACACAGCTATGGAACCAAACAAAAGCGATCTATTCATTGGTCCGGAAAGTAAGACAATGGCCTTGTCCAATACAAGACCCAGAACAATAAACCAAATGATGATGACCGATAGACCGACTACAGTATACCCTGAAATGGTGGTGATCCTGTGGGTCTCAAAAGAGATGTTGGAGTCCAGGACCAAAATACCGATCAGGTGTTCGATCATAAGCAGTAACACAGATGCCAAAGCCAAAAAGAGGAACGCTAATCCCTGTTTTCCACGTGATGACCGAATACCCTCCAGGTTGGCATGAAGATAATAGAGGGTAACCAAAAGGAGCGCAGCCATAGAAACAACCAGTAAAGCTCCCAACGAAGGGAAAAGCCGGCTGGCAAACAATTCAGGCTGGAACAGCTCAGAATCGGTAAGCAGGGAAGGAATGGAGTAGTTGAGGATTGTAAAAGCACCTCCAACAATAAAGAGTGTAATGATACTGATCCAAAGCCATTTTCCTCTGCCTCTGGACTCCTTAACTACAGAACATAATCCAATAAAAACAAGAACTATAAATAGCAACAGGCTTGAAACTGCAATGGCTTTCAACCCCCTGTTGGCCGAAACAGCATTACTAAAATTCAGTGAAAACAGGTAGGTGCCATCCTCATTGTATACAGATTCAGAACCATTGGCCTCAAGGATCTCAATCTCCACCTCCTGATCCAGGGAAAAATCACGCTGATACCCATTGATCAGAAACTCGTTTTGAAAGGGGAAATGGGTCCTGATCTCAATCAGACCAACCACTCTTCCTTCATCCAGTTGATTTACCACCGATATATAATCGGCATTTCTGAGTGAAACATAGGGTCTGCCATAACGAGGTCTCCACCGGGTGGGCAAGGGAATAGAATGATCGGACCAATATTTGAGAATCCCTCTTTCATAATAGAAGATTGAGATCCCATGTCTGTTGGCCAGCTTCTGGTAGGTGGAGGATCTCCTGTCCAGCACCTCCAGGGGTGATCCATTAGCGAACAGAGTTTCCAGTTGCCTTAATTCATCCTTCAAAAGACGCTCCTTTTCATGAAGAGTCTTCTCAAATTTCCTGGCATCTTTATGTGAATAAGCTTCACTTCTGAAACGGCTTCCGGCAATGATCCCCACAAGCAGAAACAGAAGCGCAGCCATTATAAAATAGATCCCTCCGGGCCTTTCCCTGACTGGTTTAGCTAGTATTGTCTCTTTCATACATTCAGATTAGGCGTGGTAATAGGGTTCCCCTTTGAGGATGGTGAATGCCCGGTATAATTGCTCCATAAAAATAACTCTTATCAGCTGGTGGGAGAAGGTAAGCTTTGACAGAGAGATTGTGGCATCGGCCCTGCCGTATACCTTTTCAGAAAATCCGTAGGGACCACCTATGACAAACAGTAAATGGTTCACCCTCCCTTCTAGGGAATTCAGATACTCTGCAAAGGAGATTGAATGATGCTGATCGCCCCTCTCATCAAGAAGAACCATAAAGTCCACCGGTTTGATCCGCTTCAACAACAGATTACCTTCCTGTTCCTGTACCTCTTTCATGGTCATGTTCCTGCTGTTTTTCAGGTCAGGAATGGTTTCAATTTTGAATGGCACATACCTTACCACTCTTTTTTTATACTGTTCTATACCCTCCCGAATAAAGGAGTCCCTGGTCTTCCCGTTTTCAATCAGTGTAATGCGCATCTGAGATTAATCAACAGGTTTTTTGTATCTTGCAAACCACTATCGGGTTGGTCCAATTATTGTGGTGATATACAAACATAATTGATATTTGGATAAATTGATGCACAGGTTAATAACAATTTTTCTACTAAAGGTGATGCTTTTTGTACCAGTCGTGGGACAAACTGTTCCAGCTGAACTGGCAAATGCCATTGGAAAGGGAGATGCCACCCGGATGTCGGACTATTTTCACCAGAGCCTGGAGATGAACATCCTGGACGAGGATTATGAGGCCAGTAAAAACCAGGCCACCAGGATTTTGGAGAATTTTTTTAAAAAGCATCCTCCAACTGAATTTAAGGTCTCTTTCGAAGGCACAAAAGAGCAATCAAAGTATGCCATAGGAACACTGACCACCAAAGATGGTGCATTCAGGATCAATATGTTTTTCCTGAATAAACAGGGCAACCACCTGATCTACTACCTTAGTATTGAAAAAGAATCGGTGTATGAACTCAATCCACGACCTTGATTCAGCCATCGATCGCTGGCTCCGGGAAGATATAGGGGACGGCGATCATACTACTTATAGCACTATTCCCTTTGATATTACTGGTTCTGCCAAGCTCCTGGTCAAAGAAGCAGGCATTATAGCCGGAGTGATGCTGGCTGAGCGTATTTTTCATCGATTTGACGAGGAGCTTCACCTGGATCTGTTGATGGAAGACGGTGTTCCCATTGACATAGGCGATGTGGTACTTCGTGTTTCGGGGAAGGTACACTCTATCCTGCAATGCGAACGCGTTGTGCTTAATGTAATGCAGCTTCTGAGCGGAATAGCCACCAATACACATTCCTATGTAAAACTGCTGGAGGGGACCGGAACCCGCATCCTGGATACCCGTAAAACCACCCCGGGCATACGCCTCCTGGAAAAGATGGCTGTTCGGTTAGGAGGGGGAATGAATCACCGGTTCGGTTTGAATGACATGATCCTTATCAAAGACAACCATGTGGATTTTGCCGGTGGAATTGTAGAGGCCATACGGGGTACCCAGGCTTATCTGGCTGAGAAGAAACTGGACCTGGAGATTGTGGTAGAAACCCGTAACCTGCAAGATATTGAAAAAGTACTGGCCATCGGCGGTATCCGAAGGATCCTGCTGGACAATTTCTCGCTGGAGCAGACCCGCCAGGCAGTGAAACTGATCGACAAAAGGGTTGAGACCGAGTCTTCAGGAGGGATCACCAAGAAAACCATTCGCAGTTATGCAGAATGCGGTGTGGACTATATTTCGGTGGGAGCCCTCACCCACCAGATCGAAAGCCTCGATCTAAGTTTAAAGGCAGATTTCCAGTAATTGATCCAACACCGGTCTTGTGAGCAAAAAAGAGGAGCGCCGGAGCCAGGTCAGGCTCGCCCCTTAAGTTTTTCAATCTGTGATTTAAGCACTCCGATCTTAACTTCTGCATCTGTTATTTTCTGCCGTTCCTTCTCAACCACCCGTTCTGGTGCATTCCGGACAAAGCGTTCATTGCTCATCTTTTTCCGAACACTTTTCAGAAATCCTATTGTGTATTCCAATTCAAACTCCAGTTTTTCAATCTCCTCCTCAGTATCCACCAGACTACCAACGGGAACGAAATACTCCACATTTTTCACGATGAAAGAGACAGCATCGTCCGGTTCATCATTGGAAATCAACTCAACCTCTGACAGATTTGCCAGTTTTGTAATAACCGGTTCTAATGTGGGATTGTAGCTTCCATTGGCTGAAGAACGGACCAACAATTTCATCACCTCTTTCGGGGGAATGTTCTTATCCTTGCGTAAACTGCGTATGTTGGTAACAACTTCTTTAAGATCTTCGAATTGTTTGATGAGCTTCCGGTCATACTTTTCCGGCTGTGGCATGGACGATACCATGAGACTCTCACCATCCTTTCTTGGAATTACCAGTTGCCATATCTCTTCAGTGATAAATGGCATAAATGGATGGAGCATATGGAGCAGCTGGTCAATAAATCCTATGGTACGCTCATAAGTAACAGCATCGATGGGTGCCTCATAAGCAGGCTTGATGGTCTCCAGGTACCAGGAACTAAACTCATCCCAGAACAACTTGTAGACGATCATCAGTGCATCGGATATCCTGTATTTTTGGAACTGGTTGTCTGTCCTTTTGAATGCCCGCTTGAGTTTTGAGTCAAACCAATCTGCAACCACCACTGAATGGGCCGGTGGTTCCAAAGTGGGGTCTACCTTCCAGCTCCTGATCAGACGGAATGCGTTCCAGATCTTGTTGCTGAAATTCCTCCCCTGCTCGGTAAGGCTCTCTTCAAACAGCAGGTCATTCCCAGCCGGAGAACAGAGCAGCATCCCCACCCTTACTCCATCGGCGCTGTACTTCTTCATAAGCTCGATGGGATCGGGAGAATTGCCCAGTGATTTGGACATCTTCCTCCGCATGCTATCGCGTACGATCCCTGTGAGGTAGACTGTATCAAATGGTTTTTCATTTCTGTATTCATACCCTGCAATAATCATGCGGGCCACCCAGAAGAAAAGGATTTCCGGTGCAGTGACCAGATCGTTGGTGGGATAGTAATATTTAATATCCTCGTTATCGGGATACCGGATTCCGTCAAATACAGAGATGGGCCACAACCAGGAGGAGAACCAGGTATCAAGTACATCCTCATCCTGCCGAAGCCCTTCGGCAGTCAGTTCCGCATTACCGGTTTTTTGCTTTGCCAGCTCCACTGCAGCTTCAACCGATTCAGCCACCACGTAATCGTTGGGAGCTGCACCATAGAAATAGGCCGGGATCCGGTGGCCCCACCAGAGTTGCCGGGAGATACACCAGTCTTTTACATTTTCCATCCAGTGACGGTATGTATTCTTGAATTTAGCCGGTTGCAGTTGAATGGTATCGTTCATTACCTGTTCCAGGGCTGGCTCACTGAGCTCTTTCATCTTCATAAACCACTGAAGGCTCAACTTGGGTTCGATGACTGCCTCGGTGCGTTCGGAAAATCCCACTTTATTCACATAATCCTCACTCTTCACAAGGTTGCCGGCCCTCTCCAGATCCGGAACAATCAGTTCCCTGGCCTTAAACCTCTCTTCTCCAATAAAGATTTGTGCAGCCTCATTGAGGGTCCCGTCATCATTGAAGATATCGATGGACTCCAGGTTGTGTTTGATCCCCAGCTCATAGTCATTGATATCATGGGCCGGAGTGATCTTCAGTGCACCGGTACCAAATTCACGGTCAACGTACTCATCCACAATAATCGGAACCGAACGGTTGATCAGGGGGATCAGTACCCTTTTGCCATGGAATTTTTTGAATCGTTCATCTTCGGGATGCACACAGACAGCCGTATCGCCCAGGACGGTCTCCGGTCGTGTGGTGGCAATGATGACAAACTCTTCTTCCCCTTCAACCTTGTACTTAATATAATAGAGCTCTGATTGTACCTCCCGATAATTCACCTCTTCGTCGGACACCGCGGTCAAGGCCTGGGGATCCCAGTTTACCATTCTTACACCGCGGTAGATCTTTCCTTTCTTGAACAGATCCACAAAAACCTTGATCACACTGGCCGACAGCGCTTCGTCCATGGTGAAACAGGTACGATCCCAATCGCAGGATGCTCCTAACTTTTTCAACTGTTCAAGGATAATTCCTCCGTGTTTCTCCTTCCACTCCCAGGCGTGAGACAGGAACTCTTCCCGGGTAAGGTCAGATTTTTGGATCCCCTTCTCAGCCAGCATATTCACTACCCTTGCCTCGGTAGCGATGGAGGCATGGTCGGTTCCGGGAACCCACAGGGCATTCTTACCCAGCATCCTGGCCCTGCGGATCAGCACATCCTGCAGTGTATTGTTGAGCATGTGCCCCATGTGTAACACGCCGGTGACATTTGGAGGGGGAATTACAATAGAGTAAGGTTCACGGTCATCAGGTACGCTCCTGAAGAATTTCTGCTCCATCCAGTACCTGTACCATTTATCCTCTACACTTGAAGGATCATATTTAGAAGGGATATTCACTCGTAAATAGTTTAATGAGATTTGCGTGCAAAAATAGTAAAAAATAGAGTGTGGTGGATTTTACCGATCCGGAATTACCGTTCACCGAATTTTTACAAAAAACAGGTCAGAAAACTAAGAAAACTAAAATAGTTTTCATATTATTGCCGAAAATCAGGGAATCAATGGAGGTTACGGAAAGGATCATTGTTGAAGCGGGGGTGCTGTTTAGCAAATACGGGATCAGAAGCATGACCATGGACACGCTGGCTGAAGAGATGGGAATCTCCAAGCGGACCATCTATGAACGATTCAAAGATAAAGATACCCTGCTCCTTGAAGTCATCAGGTATTTCAAAAAACAGAGAGCCGAGGAGGCCCACAGGATCATTGAGGAATCTGAAAACGCCATCGAAGCCCTTTTCAGGATCATAAAGAAGACCGTTCAGCAGATCGAACATATGAATCCCATATTCTTTCATGATTTCAGGAAATACCACGCTAAGATCTTTAAGGAGTTTTCGGATCCCGGTGAAATCCGAGATTACAACGTTACCCTGAATCTCCTGGAGACCGGAGTTAAACAAAAAGTCTTCAGAAGCGACATTCACATTGACATCGTGAACAGGACGCTACATGAACTATTTAACCTTTTTGGAATTGACAGCAACCTGGCTCAGGCGAATTACCACCACAAGGATCTATTTGAACATATTATTTTGCCCTACTTCCGGGGAATATCCACAACGAAGGGAGTCTCACTTCTCGAAAAGTGTAAGAGCATTTTAGAATAAAACAGACACAGATATGAGAAACATGAAAATAAAGTTAATAGTGACCATAGTCCTGGCAGCGGGCATGACGCTTGGTGTCAGAGGCCAGGACCCGGCTAACGAACTGGTACTGAATCTTCAGGAAGCCGTCGATTATGCAATCTCCTTTAATAAATCGCTGAAAAATGCCCGGCTCGAAGTGGAACGCTCCAGGCGGAGTGTCTGGGAGGCCATTGCACAGGGACTCCCTCAAGTGGACGGAGCAGTGGACTACATGACATATTTCAATTATGAACTGGCGTTTTCATTCGGAAGCGGTGGAGATTTTAATTTCACACAGGATCAACTTATTGAGGCCTTTAACCAGACCCAGTCCCAGCCTGCCTTCCAGGACATCACTCCAACTGACATTCTTCGACACGAGGCAGGAAATTATTATGACGGCGTACTTCAGTCCATGTTGCCCCCCACCACCATCCTCATGTCGGACCAGGCCACTGCCAAGCTCCAGTTATCACAGCTGATCTTCAGCGGACAATACATCGTGGGAATACAGACCGCCAAGTTGGCCCAAAAAATCACAGAACAGAATCTGGAATTCAACGAACTGAATATCAAAGAATCGGTCATCAATGGCTACTACCTGGTCCTGATCACCGAGGAGTCCCTGGATATACTGGAACAGAACCTGGAGAACCTGCAGGAGACCATGGAACAGACAGAGAACATGTTCAATACAGGGATGGCTGAGAAGACCGATGTGGACCAGATCCGCATTACCGTGAACCAATTGGAGAATTCCAGGAATGCGCTGAACAGGAACCTGGAACTTAATTACAATATGTTGCGGTTCCAGCTGGGACTTGATGCCAATGTGGAGATACGCCTTACGGATAACCTGGAATCGTTGTTCACCAGCCTTCAGCCCGAAACAGCACTAACCGTTCCCTTCTCCATCGAAAATAATGTGACCTACCAGATCATGAAATCACAGGAGGAGATCAATAAAAAATTGCTGGATATGGAGCATTGGAATTTTGCACCCACCCTGGCAGGATTCTATAATTACAACGCCAAGATCATGACCACCGGGTTTGATATGACTCCAAACCACCTGGCGGGACTCTCCCTGGCTGTTCCGATCTTCTCGAGTGGCATGCGTAAAGCACGGGTCGACCAGGCCCGGATCGACTATGACATGTCGCAAACCAACAGGAGCATTCTGGAAGATCAGCTTCAACTGCAAGAAAAACAAATCAAATACAACC
>Ga0209013_10004139_pt1 | contig 12755 bp, 4 predicted proteins | sample Cruoilmetagenom2_FD_187291 | JGI IMG/M metagenome (GOLD analysis project Ga0209013, IMG submission 187291) | Oil polluted marine microbial communities from Coal Oil Point, Santa Barbara, California, USA - Sample 2 (SPAdes) (version 2) | ecosystem: Environmental > Aquatic > Marine > Oil seeps ... | reverse complement strand
AAAACCGACTCTCCAGGTATTCAGAAATTTTATATTTTCCAAACCAAAACACATGGTCTAGGAAGTTCCTTTGCTGACCAAATGAATACAAAAGAAGCACAGCGTCAATTGGCAGATGAAAATTTGGATATCCATATAATGACCACAGAATCTTTAACATCTTATGTAGAACCCGGTTATGCTCATTTTGTTTTTACAAATGGTTATGAGGCTTTTGCTAATAGAATTTTTCCATTGGTAAAAAGGGATTTTTATTCAGGTATTAATGGTGTTGATATTGAACCTCCAATGATAACTACAGCTTACCTGGCCAATAATACTACTTTAGTTATTGAAACTGATGCCGGTTCTTTGATCAAGGATGCTACTAACATTGATGGTTTCCAGTTAAATAATGCTAACGGTGCCTCAATAAATAGTATAAACATTGATAATAATAAAATTATTATTAGCCTTTCAGAATACCCTGGAGCTACAGCGAGTATTTCATATATTGGGTTAGATGTGGGTACATTTAATGGCGATTTTATCAGGAACACCAATAATTTGGAAGTAGTTTCATTCCATAATTATCCCATTGGGGATGTAGTATTGGGACTTGATGATATTCAAAATGATGAACATTTAATTATAACCAACAGTTTGGATGGTTTTAGTGTAAAATCAAGAAGTTCTGTTAATAAAGTTAAAGTTTTCGACATTTTAGGGAAATTATTATACAAAAATTCACCAAAAGAAAAGGAGTTCAATCTTAAAATTGATAATCTAAAAGATGGTACAATAGTAATTATTAACATCAAGTTCGACAATGGAACTATTGTAAGTAAAAAAGTAATAAAATATTAATTAATTATTGGAGTATTAAAATTATTAATTGATACATTAGCAATTATTTGCAATTTGATAATTTCCTTTTCTTGTATGTCATTATAACACATTCTACAAATAAGCTATTTTAATTTAATGGATTTTACCATACAGAAATATAAGGAACTACTTAAAGCACTAATAGAACAAAAATATTCATTCCAGACCTTTGAACAATATATTAAAAAACCAGAGAATAAAGTTATTATCCTTCGTCATGATGTTGACTTATTACCATATAACTCCTTGCGTTTTGCAAAAATTCAAAATTCACTTGGGGTAAAAGGCGTTTATTACTTTAGGGCAGTGCCGGAAAGCTGGGATGAAAAAGTGATTAGGGAAATTGTTGCCTTGGGGCATGAAGTTGGTTATCATTATGAAACCATGGATACCGCTAAAGGAGACATTGATGAGGGTTGGAATCAATTTAAATTACATTTGAATGAATTGAGGAAAATTACAGAGGTAACTACAGCGTGTATGCATGGTAGCCCCCGTTCTAAATTTGATAATAAAGAGATTTGGAAAAAATATGATTACAAAAATATCGGTTTAATAGGCGAACCATATTATGATATAGATTTTAATAAGGTCTTTTATTTGACGGATACAGGTAGAATGTGGGACGGATTCAAAGTAAGCGTTAGAGATAAAGTAAAATCTTCCTTTACTCAAACATATCACACTACGAACCAAATTATTACAGGTTTGAATAGTTCTAATATGCCAGATCAAATAATGTTCAATTTTCACCCACAGAGATGGCATGATAATACACTGCTTTGGACAAAAGAATTGATACTTCAAAATACTAAAAACACAATTAAAAGATATTTTTTTGTCTCTAAGAAATCGTAAAACTAATTGGAAAAAATAAATTAATATCAACCTTAAATGAATCTTTTATTCTAATTTCATTGTTTCATTATTTTAATAAATGTTTGATAATCAATTATAGTTTTGTACATTTGTTATAAGAAATATTAAATTTAATTTCTTTTTTTGGTATAATTTTTATGTAAATCTACCGTAAAAAATATACTCTTTTGATTTAATATTTTATATTAAAATTGATCTAAAAAATTCATTTGCTATGATAGAATTAGAAACATTTAGTATAAAGAAAACCCTTCTACTTCTTTTTGTATTGCCATTTACTTTCTTCGGGCAAGTTACTTTCAATAAAATTCCGTTAGATAAACAATTAGTAGCGAGAGATATTTCTTCTAATAAAGGTGTAGTGATAATTGAAGGACAAGTTGATAACACTGCTACTCCTTACGAATCTATACAAGTTAATGTATTTAGAAATGGAATTACTTATGGCTCTCCTCACAATCAATCATTAAATTTTCCCAGTAATTTAGCTTCGTTTAATTTCAATATCAATATAGACGCGGAGCTGGCAAATTATTCCTTCGAAATCTTTGGGTTGAAGGGAGGAACTTCTACACTTATAAAAAAGGTCAATGATATTGTATCAGGAGATGTGTATATCATTGAAGGGCAATCAAATGCAGTAGCAAGTATAAGAGATGTAAATGATAGTGCTAGAGATAATGAAAGTGAATTTATCAGAGTTTTTGCCAGTGGAACAGTAAATATTGACAAACTTATCGAGAATGAAACCTGGAATTATGGGAAAGGTGATGTAGAGCAGGGTACTTTGGGTAATGTTGGACAGTGGGGAATTAAATTAGCTCGATTAATTTTAGATTCTGAACAAATTCCGGTAGCCATTTTTAACGGTGCAACAGGAAATCGTCCAATATCTCATTTTCAAAGACCTGTAGATTATCAAAGCTCGTTGGACTCCAACTATGGTCGATTATTTTATCGTTTAGAAAAAACAGGTTTAAAAGATAATGTAAGAGCTGTCTTTTGGTCTCAGGGTGAAGCTACTATGGGTATTACCACAAACGAATATAAAAATGAGTTTATGAATTTGATGAGTTCATGGAAAAGTGACTACTCTAATCTTAAAAAGTTTTATATTTTTCAAACTAAAACCCATGGTCTGGGTAGCCCTATTGAAGAACAAATGGAAACGAGAGAGGCGCAGCGGCAATTGGCTGTTGAAAATGCAAATGTGCACATCATGGCTACAGAAGCATTGACTTCCTTTAACGATGCTGCCTTTGCCCATTTTGTATTTACAAATGGATATGAAACTTTTGCGGATAGGATTTACCGTTTAGTAAAGAGAGATTTTTATTCGGGTAATAATGGGATTGATATAGAGTCACCAATGATAACTGATGCTTATCTGACGGATGGGATCACCTTAGTGATAGAAACAAGCGCAAGTTCATTAAGTATGGATGCATCTACTATTGATGGATTTCAATTAAATAATGCAAATGGTGTATCGATAAATAGTATTGGAGTTAACAATAATAAAATTATTTTTATGCTTTCAGGACACCCTGGGTTGTCAGCTAGTATATCGTATATTGGTTTAGATATTGGTATTGTTAATGGCGATTTTATTAGAAATAGTAATAACATAGAATTGGTGTGTTTTAACAAATTTCCAATAGCTGATAGGATAACGTCACCGATGGCCTCAACTTGGGATGGAACTTCTTGGTTACCTTATGCGCCAAATTCATCTAGAGATGCTATAATTGAGGGTAATTATGATGCTTCAGATGGTAATATTACGGCTAAAAGTTTGATGATAAAACCAGGTGTAGAATTAAATTTTAATAAGGGTACAACTAATAGCGTGATTGTTTATGGTGATTTAACTATTGACGGAGCGTTTATTATTGGTGATAAAGAATCTTTATTGATGCTTGATGACAATGCAGTAATTAAAGGTGATATAACGAAAAATGAAAGCTCATTTCCACGAGCCCATACAAACGATTTAACCTATTGGTCCTCACCAATTTCAAATGCTGATATAGCTACAGTTTTTAATGGAGTTAGACCAAGTAGAATATTTTATTATGATCAATCAAAGTCTTCGGCTTCGGATCCTGATAATGATCCGGACGGGACCTATTGGGATGTTTGGGTTGTAGCTTCTGGCAAAATGATTCCGGGAGTTGGAATTGCTGCTGAAGGACCAATGGGTGAAACAGGTGTTCATAAAATAACATTTACAGGACCACCAAATAATGGTAAAATTTCTGTACCGCTTAAAGGGAATTTTGGAGATAGTGATCCTCAAAATGATTTTAATCTAGTTGGAAATCCTTATCCCTCTGCAATGGACATTGATTTATTTTTAAAGGGGAATTCCTCAGTTATCGATCCAACGATTTATTTGTGGTCTCATAGCACTTCTTCATCAGGTGAAGATTTTACTTCTTCAAATTATGTAGCATATAATAATTTAGGAGGAACGACACATAGCAGCGGAGGAGTAGCAATTCCACATAAGAATTTAGGTTCCGCTCAGGGCTTCTTTGTGCGAGCTTTAAATACAGGATCGATTGTATTTAATAATTCCATGCGTGAGAGAGATGAAAAAAGTCCATTTTATCCAGATAAGGACGGAGATGGATATACTAGTAATGTAGATTGTGATGATAATAACGCTGCAGTTAACCCAGGTGTGGAAGAAATTCTTTATAATGGAATGGATGATGATTGTAATCCGACTACTCCTGATATGGTGGATGCCGATGGTGATGGATACGCAGGTAACGTGGATTGTGATGATACTAACCCTGCAATAAACCATGGTGCAACAGATATACCAAATAACGGTATTGACGAAGACTGTGATGGAAAAGATGCAACAGAGGAAGAAGAAACCTGCACAAGTGAAATTTCTGCAAATTTAAATTTAAATCCAGGGAAATCAGAAAATAATACTTTTAGAATGGAAACGCCCAGTGGTATAGTCGATATGAATACCTTGTCAGATAAAGGCAGTGATTATACTTACAAGGGTGATGCTACTTCAATAAAAATTAGAGTGAAGGCAAAAGGCAGCACTCTGATAGTTAATGGTAAAGAAATTTCATTGGATAAAGAGCGTAATTATGAGTTTAGCGGCACATTATCGGTTTCCTTAAAAAATACAAAGAAAGATAAAAAGGGAAAATCGAATGGACATTGGTGGATATCAATAGAAGGAAAGGATGTTTGTTTTGATAGGAAAGATGAAAATTGTGAGAATATTATTTCTGCTAATTTAAATTTATATCCAAAGAAATCTAAGAAAGATATGTTCACTATGGTGACGCCGGAGGGTATAATAGATATGAAAGACCTACTTAAGGAAAAAGGTAATTATACTTTTACGGGCAATGCAAGTTCGGTAAAAATTAAAGTAAAAACCAAGGGAAGCTCATTGATAGTTAACGGTAAAGAAATTAAAATTGACAAGAAACATCTATATGAGTTTACTGGTGAATTGTCCGTTTCTCTTACGAATTCAAAAAAGAATAAAAAAGGGAAGAAATCGAAAGATTATTGGTGGATATCAATAAAAGGAAATGATATATGTATTGATCTGGATAAAAAAACTAAAAATAATGACGACGATGATGATGATGATGACGACAAGAACGATAAAGATAAATCGAATGACACCAAGTATGTTTCTGGCAAAACAGATAATGTTAAAGCAAAAAGTAGTTCAGTACAAGAAGACCTTATCTGGTTGGACCTAAAAACGGATAGAGGTGGGTTTAATCAAATATTAATTGGTTTTACTGAGAAAGCAACGAATGGCATTGATAAAGGATATGATGCCTTAAAGATGATGGTTGGAAATAATCCGATAGATTTTTATTCAATTATCGAAAATAATAAATATATTATTCAAGGTTTGAATAGATTTTCAGAGGATAAAACTGTTAGTCTAGGATATAAATCAAATGTTTATCCACGGACACTTACGATTAGTCTTAATAGGGTGGAAGGAGATCTCAAAGACAGTGAGATTTATTTAGAGGATAACTATCTTGGAATTACTCATGAATTGAGTAAATCGGACTATGAATTTAGTCAAAAAGAAGCAGGTGAATACTCTGATAGGTTCACAATAAAATTTGTAAATGGAGGTCTAGCAACTTTACAGACCGAAAATATTGAAAATAATAATACGATTTCTTTGGTTCGCATATCCAATGGATATAGTGTAAATTCGAACAGAACTATAAGTAAAGTGAAAGTATATGATACTCTCGGAAGAATATTACATGAAGTTGAGCCCAACAGGAAAGAGTTTCTACTGACTATAGATAGCGTTCGGTACGGTAGTACTATACTGTTATTAGAAATGATTTTGGATAATGGTTCTAGAGTTGTTAAGAAAGCTATAAGCTATTAGCTTATATCACTACTAGTCAATGTTTTACGATAAATAATAATTTGATAAATGACTGTATAAATATTTATTAGGAAAAGATACGAGATATATAAGCAAAATAATAAACCAAATTCCAACATCTTATTTGGATATTGTTTTAAATATTGTATATTTGTGCTAGTTAGAAAAAGAATTTTTGAAATAAAATGTGTATTTTGTCTGCCCCTCATGATGAAATGTATGGTGATCGAGTAATATTGAAATAAATTATGAAAGTCACTTCTACTTTAAATTGCTAAATAAAAATATTTTATTTATTGGGGCTGAAAGGAATTCTATATTATATGGATAATGTAGGATAATTACAGTTTGTTTTGATTGCATTTTATTAACCCCTAAATGAAATTGCTATGATAAAAAGATTACAAGACCAAAGCTTCTCAGAAGCTGAAATTCCACTTAAATTTAATAATAACATATTTGTCTCTTATAGAAGAGCGAATGGTTTGAGAAAAAGGAAGAAGTTTCTTTCTTTTGAAGATAGAATGAAAATTGTTATAGAAGGTCAAGGAAGTTCCATCACTATTAATGATATTTGTAATAGAGAAGGTATTTCTCCATTAACTTTTCATAAATGGACACAGGAATTTTTAAAAATTAACAACAATGATTCTAGCTTAATAGAGCAAAAATCACCTTCGGATGTAGATAAGTTTAAAATTGTAATCGAAGGTAAGAGTGGAGAAACAAGTATTGCCGAAATTTGTAGGAGGGAAGACATTTCTCATGACACTTTTTTAGAATGGTCGACTTCCTTTCTAAATTTGAGAAGGCAAAAATTAGAGCAATACAATTATGTTAAGAATCCAATATATCAAAAGAATAAGCAACTAATAAGTAGGAGAGCTCATACTGATGTATTTGATTATTTTGATAATTACGTTGACTTTTCTTCCAATAAATCAATTGTTGTATTAAAATCTAATAGCAAAAGATTAGATTATATGGTCGATATAGATAACGTTGTTAGTTTACAAAGGATTAACGACGTGAGATATATCAATAAATATTTTGAAAAAGTAAATTCAAAATTAGTAAATGGCGGTGTTTTTATTGGATGTCTAGAAACACTTAGCGGAAGGAGAGACAGAAAAAGAATAAGTAAAATTCCGGTCTTAAATAGTATATATTTTTCAATAGAATTTTTATTTAAAAGAATTCTTCCTAAAGTTTCCTTTACAAAGAAGCATTATTTTGATATTACTAAAGGTAATGATCGATTATTGTCTAAAGCAGAAGGATTAGGTAGGTTAGTTAGTTGTGGATTTAGTATCATGGATTTTAAAACCATCAACGGAATGCTCTATTTTGTTGTAAAAAAGGTAAAAGAGCCAACCTTTGATCTTAACCCTAGTTATGGACCTGTATATAAAATGCCTCGATTAGGTAAGAACGGTAAAACAATTGGTGTGTATAAGTTTAGAACAATGCATCCGTACAGTGAATATTTACAGGACTTTATCGTAAATGCCAATGGTTATGCCAAAACAGGAAAACCAGCAAATGATTTTAGAATACCTAAATGGGGTAAATTTATGAGAAGACTTTGGTTAGATGAGATACCTCAGTTGTTTAATGTTCTCAAAGGAGAATTAAAATTAGTTGGGATTAGACCGGTTTCACAAAGATATTTTCAAGATATCCCCAAAGAAATGCAAAAATTGAGGTTAACCCAAAAACCTGGTTGTATTCCTCCATATGTTGCATTGAACAGATCAGGTAATGTAATGAGTGTATTACAAGCTGAAAGGGAATATTTGGAAGAAAAGGTTGGAAATCCGTTTATTACAGATACAAAATATTTCTTTCACGCCATATTTAACATAATTTTCAAGCATAAGCGCAGTGCTTAATGGAATAATTTATTATTCTCAAGTGTAGCAATAACAAATTAATTGAATGAGCCAAGGTTTCCTTTAATAATGAAACCTTGGCTTTCTTATTAAATGAGGATACTTATTTTAGATATATTAAAGAAGATGTGACCGTATTTTTAAGTTACTTTTGGATTATATACTCTAATGAATTCCCAGTTTTTAAGAATTTATAGAATTCATTTCACAATTTTCTTACTTTTACACGTTATTAAATTAATATTATTGAATACTTTTTAATTAATTTTTATGGAATTTGAACATATGAATCAATTTTCTAATGACAACTTTGATGATTCAACGGACATCAAAGACATACTGGAAAAATATTTGGTGCACTTGAAATGGTTTGTTTTGAGCGTAGTTTTATTTGGTGTTTTTGCTCTGATTTATGTAAGAGTTCAAGTTCCAAAATATAATATTTCGGCGACAATTCTGATTAAGGATAAAGAAAAAAGCGCATCCTATAATGATTTGTCGGCATTTGAAAGTCTGGGTCTATATGGAACAGGAGTGAATAGTATAGAAAATGAAATACAAATCTTGCAATCTAGAAGATTGATGACCGAAGTAGTGGAGGAACTTCAACTGAATATTCAATACTTCCTTGAGGATTCACCTTATGATAAAGAACAATATCCAAATTTCCCAATAAACTTAAAATTTAAATCAGATTTAGGCTCAGTTAGTGAGATTGGGACAAATTTTGAAATTTTAATAAAGTCAAGGGACAAATTTGAATTTAAGGGTTTTGATGAAAGATCTTTGGGGAACAAAACTTTTGGTGAGTATTTCCACGCGGATCTAGGAAATGAAGATTATTCAAATAAAGGGCGAATCAGTATAGAATTGAATGATAATTTTAAAGACGATATAATTGGCAGGAAAATACTTGTTAGAATAATTCCCGTTAACCATGTAGTAACAATTTATTTGAAGAGTGTTGTTATTGAACCTGTTAATGAAAAAATTTCTAATGTTCTTACCATATCCATAGATGAAAGTGTCAAGAATAAAGGTATATCATTAATTAATAACTTAATTGAACAGTATAATGCTGATAGAATTAATGACGAAAATGAAGTTTCTAAAACAACGACTAAATTTTTAGATGAAAGATTGGCATTAATCTCAGCTGAATTATCTGTAATTGAAGGTACGGCTGAGCAATTTAAGACAGAGAATCGTATGTTGGATGAGGAAGAAGGAAAGGGGTATTATTTGGAATCATCGAGTGAAAACGAAAGGAAATCCATAGAAGCCAATACACAATTGCAGCTTATAAATTATATGCTAGATGAATTGCATAAAAGTAACTACGACGAACTACTTCCCGTGAATATTGGACTTTCTGATGTGGGAGTTATTAACCTAACAACAGAATATAACACGTTAGTACTTAAAAGAAATCGCATCTTAAAAAGTTCGAAGGAGAAAAATCCAATCGTTGTGAATATTGATTCGCAATTGATAGTTTTAAAAAATAATTTGAGCAGCAGCTTAAACACCTCGATGTCTTCCTTGCAAATACAAATCAATTCTTTAAGCCAACAAAGTGGCCGAATAAATTCTAGAATAGCATCCGTGCCAAAAAATGAAAGAGAATATAAGAATATTGTGCGAAAGGAAGAGACAAAAAATGCGTTGTATTTGTTCTTATTAGAAAAACGTGAGGAGTCTATACTATCTAACGCAATTGGGGTAGAAAAGTCAAAGGTTATTAATACTGCCTACAGTAGTGAGTTGCCTATATCTCCTAAAAAGGGGGTTATATATTTTGCAGCTTTATTGCTAGGACTCTTAGTGCCGGCATCCGTTATTTATATAAGAGGAGTTTTAGATACAAAAGTGCATGATGAGAAGGACCTAAAAAAATTAAAAATTCCTTATATAGGAGATGTGCCTTTGGCAAAATCAAAAAAGAATCTTTTTGTGAAAGATGGTGATAATTCTAATATAGCGGAAGCTTTTAGATATGTTAGGACCAATATTAACTTTATGTTAGATAGTAAACATAAAGGAAAGACGATATTCGTTACTTCAACACAAAGTGGTGAGGGAAAAACATTTACGTCTATTAACTTAGCATCATCCTTGGCGATTTCAGGAAAGAAGACATTGCTTATTGGGATGGATTTAAGAGCATCAAAGATTACAAAAGTCATGGATTTGGAAGAAATATTGGGAGTTACTAATTTTATTAAAAATGAAGATTTAACCCTTGATACTATAACTGAGACCTATACGAAACTAAAAAATTTACATGTAATAAATTCAGGTGATACACCTCCAAATCCAGTAGAATTATTAATGAATCAAAGAGTGAACCAACTTTTTGTGGAAATAAAGGATAAATATGATTATATAGTTGTAGATACAGCCCCGGTTGGAATGGTAACAGATACTATTCAAATTGGCAATCATGCTGATTTAACAATTTATGTAGTAAAAGCAAATCATCTAGATAAGAGAATGTTACACATTCCTGAAAAATTAAATAGTAAAGCAAAATTACCGAATATGGCTATTTTAATCAATGGATCAGATCATAGCAAAGGTGCGTTTGGCTATGGTTATGGCTACGGTTATGGGGAAAAACAGGATAGAAGTTGGTTTAAAAAGGCATTTAGTAATATTCATTCTTTGTTTTAAAATAAGTAGACCTTCATTGCTCTTAATAAAAAATAATACCTCAAAGCATAGGCTGAGTGGTTTCTGTTATTATGCCTAGTCTATGAAGAGAAGGTACTCCTAATTACTAATTAATTTTCTTATTGCCTTATAGAGTAAATACATCTTCTTTGCATTAGTGGAGCTTTAAGTTTATAACAAAATACCTTAGAGTTCCAGATTAGAGCATTGAAGGATTCATGTAGTTTCCTGTTTTTATTAGCAATCGATTTAAACATCTTACCAAATTTTGTGTTCAAAATATGAGAGAGAGGATAAAAAATAACTAAATTTTTTTGTGTAAAACAATTCATTGATGTCAATTAGTACCATAAAATTATGAGACTATTTTGACCTATTTTTTAGAACGAATTTCATTGTTAATGATATTGCTTAGGTATTTAAAATTAAAGGCATGGCATAATAAAAATCAAAAAAAATCGTTTAAATAAGGGCTTAATAAAACGATTAAATTAAGTTATTATACTCATAAAATTACTTATATTTGCTAAATAATATGCATTTTACTGACCTTTAAAAAATAATTTGTTATGACAAAAAAGTTACTTTTTACTTTAGCGTTTATTATCTTCTCTAATGTTGTTTTGGGACAACAAATTGACATTACGACAACTTCGGTAAGTTCAGCTTGGTTTCCGAGGTCAGTAACAAATAGTGGAGCTATTCTGCATTGGGAGGCTACAAATGGAATAATTGGAACGTTAATTCAAGATGCAAATGTTCCGAGTTTTGATTTTAGCTCTAACGACGGAACTCCAATTACTATAACAGTTACTAATGCAGATTCCTTTGTTGGGCTGACACGTTTTCAGTTATATACTTTAGACATAACTGCAATTGATGCTACGGCAGCTTCTGCATTGGATAATTATCATATTCAGAATAATGCAATCTCAACTCAAGATATTAGTGCGCTTACAAATCTGACATTTTTCAGGGCAACTGGCAATGTTATTAATTCATTAGATATTTCGAACAATACTCTTTTGGATCGATTAGAAGTTGGCACTAATTCATTAAGTTCTACAAATTTAGATGCAATTGTGAATCAATTGGATGCCTTCGGTTTGTCCGATGGAGTTCTCGTCTTATCCGGGAACCAAGGTTTAACCTTAGCCGCACAACCTGGCTATGACAATTTAGTAGCCAAAGGTTGGGTCATAGATGTGCCAGCACCCGGTACGCCGGTTATCGCCACCATGACGATGACTACCACTTCAACAAGTTCCATTTGGTCACCAAGAAGTGTAACCAATACGGGAAATGCCTTTCTTTGGGAAGCTAGCAACGCTTTGATTGGCACCTTGACTCAAACAAGTAGCGATCCAACATTTGACTTTAGTGCAAATGACGGAACTCCTATCAATATTACTGTAACAAGTAATGATGGTTTTGTTGGATTGACACGATTTCAAATGTATACTTTGGATCTTACAGACATAAATGCAACCGAAGCCACGGCATTGGATAATTATCATATTCAGAATAATGCAATCTCATCTCAAGATATTAGTACACTCACAAATGTTACATTTTTCAGAGCATTGGATAATTCGATCTCATCTTTAGATATTTCCAATAATGCTTTATTGAATCGATTAGAGGTTGGGAATAATGCCTTAAGTTCTACAAATTTAGATGCATTAGTGAATCAATTGGATGCCTTTGGTCTGCTTGATGGAATATTAAGTATATCGGGAAATCAAGGATTAACTACTGCTGCACAACCAGGCTATGACAATTTGCTAGCAAAAGGCTGGACCATTGATGTACCGGCACCGGGTCCACCAGTGATTGCCACTATGACCATGACTTCAACGTCTGTGAGTGCCACTTGGTCACCACGAAGTGTAACCAATACGGGAAATGCCTTTGTTTGGGAAGCTTCCAACGCTTTGATTGGAACCTTAACACAAACGAGCAATGATCCAACATTTGATTTTAGTGCTAATGATGGAACTCCTATCAATATTACGGTAACTAGTAATGAT
>Ga0209013_10004138_pt1 | contig 12756 bp, 6 predicted proteins | sample Cruoilmetagenom2_FD_187291 | JGI IMG/M metagenome (GOLD analysis project Ga0209013, IMG submission 187291) | Oil polluted marine microbial communities from Coal Oil Point, Santa Barbara, California, USA - Sample 2 (SPAdes) (version 2) | ecosystem: Environmental > Aquatic > Marine > Oil seeps ... | reverse complement strand
TTTGTCCTCTAGGTTCAGCGCATAGGGCATCGGTACGTCGAGGCTGGTCACGCGCTCGAGCGGCGCATCGAGATAGTCGAATGCCTCGCGCTGAAGCCGGTCGACGATCTCAGCACCTGGCCCGCCATACGGCCAGTGCTCGTGGACCACGACGCAGCGATTGGTCTTCTTCAAGCTCTCCACCATCAAGCTGGTATCGAGGGGTCGCAGGGTGCGTGGGTCGATGACCTCGCATTCGATGCCTTCGGCCGCAAGCTTCTCCGCGGCCGCGAGCACCGTGTAGTACGGGCGGCCCCAGGTCACGATCGTACAGTCGGTGCCGGGACGGGCCAGGCGGCTTTCGCCAATTGGAATGAGCTCGTCGACGCCCTCGTCCGGAACCTCGCCCTGCACACCGTAGAGGGTTTCACCCTCGAGGAAGACCACAGGGTTGTTGCTCCGGATCGCGCTCTTGAGGAGGCCCTTCGCATCCCGCGGCGTGCTCGGCTGAACGACGTTAAGCCCTGGAATGTGGGTGTAGAATGGCGCTGCGCTATGGCTATGCTGCGAGGCGACTTGCTTTGCCGCGCCGTTCGGCCCGCGAAACACGATCGGCACGTGAATCTCGCCAGCGCTCATCTGGTGAACCTTGGCGGCGTTGCTGATGATCTGATCGAAGGCGACGAACGAGAAGTTCCAGGTCATGAACTCGATGATCGGCCGAAGGCCAACCATCGCGGCTCCGATGCCGACGCCCGCAAAGCCGGCCTCCGCGATCGGCGTGTCGATCACGCGACGCTCTCCGTACTTGTCGAGCAGGCCCTCGGACACCTTGTAAGCGCCTTGGTAGTGCCCGACTTCTTCGCCCATCAGGAATACGCGATCATCGCGCTCCATTTCTTCGAACATCGCTTCGCGAAGCGCCTCTCTGTAACGAAGCTCCCTCACGAATCGCCCTCCGGAGCAAGCACGGTGCTCATCATCACTTCCTCGAGGGCCGGTGCCGACTCCTCGGCGAACCGCACCGCCGCGTCGATCTCTTCGTCGACTTCGAGATCGATGTCGTCGAGCGTGTTCTCCTCGACACCGAGCTCCAATAGCCTTTGGCGTACGACGACGATCGGGTCCTGCTGCTTGCGTTGCTCGAGCTCGGTCCGGCTGCGGTATTTCGCCGGATCGCTCATCGAGTGGCCACGGAACCGATAGGTCTGAATCTCGATGAACGTTGGACCGCCGCCGGAGCGTGCGCGGTCGACCGCCTCGGCGATGCGCTTCTGCACAACCTCGACATCGTGGCCCTCGAAGCGGTCGCCAACCATGCCATAGCCCTTGGCTTTGATCGACAGGTCTTTGAGCGGGCTGGTTCGCTCGAGCGGAGTGCCCATCGCATACTGATTGTTCTCGCACACGAAGACCACGGGGAGCTTCCACAAGCCCGCCAGGCTCATTGCCTCGTGGAAGCCGCCGATGTTGGTCGAGCCGTCGCCGAAAAAGCAGATGGTCACGCGGTCTTCGCCCGCGTACTTCGACTTGAATGCTGTCCCAGCGGCCAGGGCCAGATGGCCGCCGACGATCGCCCAGCCGCCGAGGAAGCCCCGTTCGACGTCGAAGAAGTGCATCGAACCGCCTAGGCCCCGCGAGCAGCCGGTGTCTTGACCGAAGAGCTCGGCCATCCCTGCGTTTGCGGACATGCCCCGCGCAAGCGCGATACCGTGGTCGCGATAGGTCTGAAAGATGTAGTCGCGATCTTCGAGGACTTCAGCCGCGGCGACCGCGATCGCCTCTTGTCCGATGTAGAGATGAAGGAAGCCGCCGATCTTGCCCTTGGCATAGTTGCGCGCCGCCTCTTCTTCGAAGCGGCGAATCGTCATCATCATTTGGTATTGGCGAAGAAGGTCGTCCTTGTTCGGCAACTCAGCCCCCAGTGCTGAACCTAGTGTAACCGCGGTCGACCGCCATCATGAAGAAGTTGCCCTACAGGGTACCACACAAGCGCACTCGATTGGCGTGTCGTGCTCGAACTGCCTACGATTTGGTTGTGCGGATTCACACCTTGAGGGGGGCACAGCTCGAGGAATCCGTTCTCGGAGCGTCGAGCTCCCGGGCGCGGCCGATCATGCGTGTGCTCGAAGAGGGGCTCGAGGCAGCGGCGCTCGCCGTCCGCGCGACGGCCGGGGCAATCTTCATCGGACAGAACGTGGACGCGCTTCGCTGCGTCGCCGCGTGTGGTCCCGACGCGAAGTTTCTGCTCGATCGTGGGGTTCCACTTCATCCGGGGCTCGCGAAACGCGCGCTCGGCCGGCGAACACCCTTCGTCTCATCGTCCCTCGAGTCCGACCCACATTTTTCGACGCGTTCGTCGTACGAAACGCAATTGGCATTGTTGGCGTCGCTGCACGACGGCAGCCGGCCGCTCGGACTGCTGCAGTTGATCAACCCGAGGTCGCCGGCGCGCTTCACAACACGCGACACGCGTGTCGTCGCCGGACTGGCACGCTACATCACGACGTCGTTGGTCCAAACCTCGTCGCTTCGACGGCAGGAAGGTCTCGCTGCGCACGATCCACTGACGGGGCTCCGCAACGTGCGAGAGCTCAACAGCTGGCTGACGAGGGCCGTGACGTCCGCGCGTCGAGGCGAGCGCGACATGGCGCTCATGTTCGTGGATGTCGACCACCTCAAGCGCGTGAACAGCAAGCTCGGTCACGCAGCCGGGAGCGAGGCGTTGAAGCGCACCGGCAAGGCGCTGCACGAAGCGGCCGCCGGTGTCGGTGACGTATTCCGTTTCGGAGGCGACGAGTTCGTCGTAGTCCAACAGCGCGCATCGAAGGAAAGCGCTCGCGCGCTAGCGGACCATTTGCGAAGCCACGTCGCAGCAAGTACCGCGGGCCCGATGCGGCCGGGCGGAACGTTGCCGAAGATCACGGTCTCGGTCGGAGTCGCCACCCTCAAAGGCCTGCGCCACCTCAACGGCCAGCCTCCCAGCGACGTCAAATCCCGCCTGATGACAACCGCCGATCGCGCCCTGTTCCGAGCAAAGGCAGCCGGCCGCAACCGAGTCGTCCTAGCCACCGGCCGCGACGACCGCCTCTAGAAAACGAGCGGACCACTGGTCCTGCCCCGCCGCCTCCACACTATCACCTAAGCGACGACGCTCAGGTATTGTTCGGTGTTTGACTCGATGCGGGCTTTGACCTCTGCTGGGTCTTCCTCGATGAATGTTTCGTCGGGGGTAACCTTGAAAAGAGGCTGGCCCTTGGACACGATGGTCCCGTCGGTGTCGACGAGGATCTTGTCGACGGTTCCAGCGAACGGCGCGTACACCTTGTTGAACATCTTCATGACTTCGACGATGTAGAGCGGGTCGCCGACCTCGAAGTGCTGACCTTCCTCGATGAAGCACGGCATGCCAGGCGCTTCTTGCGCGTAGTACATGCCGCCGCTCACGGCGACGATCTCGTCGGCCTTGTTGACCGGGGGCGGCACGAGCACCTTCTTCATCTTCGCTTGGTGGTCGCGATCGAAGAGCCGCTCTGGAATGGTGAGGGTTAGATCGTCGTTCACGCGAAGGTCGAAGAAACCGACCTTGTCCGCGATCAGCGGCAGAAGGCTATAGACCTCGGTCCCGAGCTGGAAGCCGAGATGCGCCTCGCGGACCCGTTGCCACTGCTTGGCGCCGAAGCCCTTCGCGGGCTTCTTGGCCTTTAGAAGCTCGTCGACTTCGGGCCAGGACAGGTCACCCAAGCGCTCCTCCACCGTCGCGTAAAACGCCGCTCCATCGCGAAGGACGGTCTGGTCCTGCTCCCAAATGCGATGCGCGGCTGGAAGGTGCACTCCGGCGTCCATGTGAAGCAAATCGTACGTATCGGCGAGCACGAGCAGCGGATTGCGCAACCAGGTGACCCGGCGGCCCTTGACCTCGAAGTGATTCTTGTTCGAGCTGAGCCATGCGGAAAGCAGATGAGGCTGCCTCAGCAAGCGACCGAGCGGCCGGCCGAGGAGCGTCCTCTTCAGGACCGAAATGTCGTTCGTCGCTCGGGCGGCAGCAGGGTCCCCAGAAGCAGCCTCCAAGTACTGACCGCAGAGACGGTCGTACGCGTAGTCCGGGTCGATCTCGTTGGCCTCTCGAAGAAGCTCTCCCACCAGCGTCAGGTAAGGAACCACGAATCGCGTCGTCGGTTTGGCGTCCACGCCGTTGGCGAGGAACCAGTGCACGAGCCCGTAATGGAACTGCAGGTTCGTTTGAAGGTCGGAGCCTCGAAGGACGGTGCGCCTGAGCACCTCGCGCAGGTGATCGTAGCTCTGGCGGCGGTCGTCCCCGGTGGTCACCAGGAGGGCGATGTTGCTGTCGTACGCGCCGGCCAGCTTGTAGCGCATGAAGAGGTTGGTGTCGGGGTTCTTGAAAGAGATGCCCTGATCGTCGCGAACCTCGCCTTCGATCGGATCCGACCACGACATGATCTCGCCTCCCGCATGTGGAGACAGCGATTGGTCGGTGGCATTGAGGCGCGCTTCGACTGCGGCGGCGTCGCGCCGGACGCGCTCGGGTCGCGGGAGCCTGGCCTTGTGATTGGCGAGCAAGGCCATCGCTTCGACGAGCGAGTGCACATCGAAGGAATCTTCCGCGTCGTCGGGATTGCTGAATCGGAGCGCGTAGCAAAGCTCGGAGACCCGATGCTCGACCTGAATGCGCGTATTGACTTCCATGAAGTAGTGGCGCGGGCCGTCGACGATGCACTCGAACGTCGAGGCGGAGTCAAGCTTCACCGCTTCGCCAAAGCGCGCGGCCTGTTCCTCCATCCGCGTGAGAATCTGCAGGTCTTGCTCGATCGCAGCGGCGCCGGTTTCGTTGCCCGCAGCTCGCTCGCGCGCGACCGCCGCACCGAGCGTCTCCTGCGTGATCGAGACCTCGAGAAGCTTCTGCTCGTGCATCTGAAGCGAGCAATCGCGCCCGCCGAGCGACACCGTCCACTCACCGTTGCCGATGAGCTGTATCTCGTTGTGGCGCGTCGTCTCGATGTTGAGCTCGACGAGGATGTTCTTGTTGTCCCCGACGCCGAGCGCCTTCACCTCGCTCAGAATCTCGCGCACCATCGGCGGAGCTTGGTCGGCACTGTTGACGATGCGCTGCCCCTTGCCGCCACCGCCGCCGATCGCCTTGAGACGAATGCGGCTGCCCTCGTACTTCTCGAGGATCGAGGCGACCTCGATTTGAATCTGCTCTGCGAGGTCGTCGACGGTGTAGAGGTCGATGCCTGCGTCGTAGGAAGCGCCCAGCACCGCGTCTGCCACCGTCTCGAGCTCTAGGGCATCATTGCCCAGTTCAGCTACATCGAGGCCGTGTTTCTTGGCAAGCTTGGTCAACGCCTTGCGGTCCGAGTGCTTCCGAAGAAGAAGCCGCGCCGTGGCGTTGTTGATGCCCGGCGTGACGCTGACGTCGACCCGCTCTGCGGTGCGCTTCGCCTCGTCCTTGAAGCCAGCCGCTTGAACCGTGTACGAGCAAGGGCCGATGAAGCGAAGGCCGGCCTCTTCGATCGAACGGACGAACTCCTCGTCCTCCGCCATGAAGCCGTAGCCAGCGAAGACGTAGTCGTACCCGTTGTCCTTGGCGATCCCGATGATTTGAGCGATGCGCTCGGTTCGCTCCTCTTTGCTGGCTCCGGAGTAGTCGGAGACCGCGTGAACGCGCGAAGGGTCCAATCGTCGAAGCTCCGGCGCGAGCGCGCGGGGGTACACGATCGAGTCCTTTTCCGAGAGAAGAATCCCTACCTTTGTCATCCCCATCTCAGCGAAGATGTCGAGCGCCTCCCGCCGGATGGGCCCGCGGCACACGATGAGAACTGTCATGTCCTCGCAGCCGAAGGAGCGCACCCAATCGGAGTCGGACTGCCCGAGCCGGCGATCCCGATGAATGAGCGGGTTGTGCATGTAGCTGTTGGAAGCCATCAGTGGAACTCACGCTGAACCGTTTGCAACGGCTCCGGGGTGTAGTGGGACAGGTAGAAGTTGAGGTTCTTTGCGAGCGCAGCCCTCACGTCGGTCGGCATGACGATTTCGGAGATCGATCCGAGGCTCAGCGCTTCCTTCGGATTCATGAGCTCTTTCTCGTATTGCGCGCTGAACGCCGCCTCTTGCTCCTTGACCCACGTGGCGACGTCAGCCTGGGCATCCTCTTTGGATGCGCCGGCGTCGAGCGCCTCTTGCAAGCGCGCCTTCGCGCGGTTGCGCATGTCGCGCATTTCTTTCTTGTAGACGAACTCTTTGCCGGCGGGGCCCATGACGGCGACGCGTGTCGTCGGAAGCGCCATGACGTGATCGGCGCCGACTGCGTAGCAGTTGAATGCGGCATACGCTCCGCCGAACGCGTTGCGGATGATGAGCAAGAGGCGCGGCGTGCGGAGGTCGATGATCGAGTCGAGCATCGCACGGCCCGCCTGCACGATGCCGCGGCTCTCTTGATCGCGTCCCGGCAGGAACCCCGTCGTGTCCTCCATGAAAATCACTGGGATATTGTAGAGATTGCAGAACCGGATGAATCGCGAGTTCTTGAACGCCGCGTCGACGTCGATTTGCCCAGACGCCACGGCGCTGTTGTTGCAAACGAAACCGACGACATGCCCGCCGAGGCGGCCAAATGCCGTAAGCGTGTTGCGCGCCCGCTGCGGCTGAAGCTCGAAGTAATCGCCGTGGTCGCAGATTTGCTGGAGGATGATGCTCACGTCGATCGGCGTGTTGAACCCGGTGGGCGAGTTGAATGCCTTCCGGAGGAGGGTGTCCACCTCGCCGGTCGGACGAACGATCGGGTCCGAAGTCTCCTGATAGGGAGCGAATTCGTGGTTGTTTCCGGGCAGGTAGCTCAGCAAGCGCCGCGCGGTTCGCAGCGCGCCAACTTCGTCGCGGACGGTGAGGTCTACAACACCGCTTTGCCCGTGCACGCCGGGGCCACCGAGCTCGTCCGCGGTCACGTCCTCGCCCAGCACCGACTTCACGACGCCGGGACCGGTCAGGCCGAAGAAGGTGTTGGAGGGCTGAATCATGAAGCTGCCCTGTCGCGGCAAGTACGAACCGCCGCCGGCGTTGTAACCGAACATGCACATGATGCTCGGCACCACTCCGCTGATCTTGCGGAGCGCGGTGAACACTTCGGCGTAGCCATCGAGGCCGCCAATGCCCGCCGGCACGAACGCGCCCGCGCTGTCGTTCATCCCGACGAGCGGCATCCCCTGCCTACCGGCCAAGCGCATGAGGTTCGCGAGCTTGGTGCCGTTGGTCGCGTCCATCGAGCCCGCACGAACCGTGAAATCGTGACCGTAGAGAGCGACGTCGCGCCCCTCGATCTTGACGATCCCCGTGACGAGCGAAGCGCCATCCAGATTCGGACCCCAGTTCTGGTATAAAATCGTCGGCTCGGTTCCTCGGTCGCGGAGCACGTCGATGCGCTCCCAGACCGTCATGCGGCGCTTTGCATGCTGCCTTCCGATCTGCACCGGACCCGCTGCGGTGCGGGGGCGTTCGCGTAGCTGCTCGCCTTCTCGAAGGGCTGCGTCATAGGGCCCACCTCCCTTCACGTCGTCGGCGGGGGAGCGGTTCTCGCCATCCAATTCGAATGGATTGCGAAGGCTTGGCGTCACAGTATCCTTGTCGGGCATAACTACATTTGCCTACATCGGGCGGCGCCCGAACCATAGGCTTCGCAGCGCAGGGACTTTTACGGGTTTTGGGCTCGAAATGCCAGCGAACACCCGACTGCCGCCGAGTTGCCGATGGCGCAGGGCGAGAAATCCGCGAAAATGGGGGGCTTCATGCCCATTACAGAGGACAGTCAGCGCGCTCTAGAGGTCGCCGAGCGCGCGGCCCGCGAAGCCGGCAAGGTCGTGATGAAAGGCTGGCGGTCGGCCGGGGAGATCTCCCGTAAGGGGCGCTTCGACTTGCTGACCGAGTACGACCTCGCAAGCGAGGAACTGATCCGTGAGCATCTCTCACGCGAGTTCCCCACGCACCGGATCGTCGGAGAGGAGAACGCGGAGAGCGGCAAAGGCGAGCTGGTCTGGTACGTCGACCCGATCGACGGGACGACGAACTTCGTCCACGGACACTTCTTCTTTGGCGTGTCGATCGCGCTCTATCGTGGATCGCAGGGGTTAGCCGGTGTCGTCCACGCGCCCGCGCTCGGTGTCACGTGGAAGGCCGCAAAGGACATCGGCGCGTTTCGCAATGGGAAACCCTGCTGCGTATCGACACGCGACCAGCTCGAGGAGGCGGTCTGCGCAACCGGATTCCCGTACGACCGTTGGTCGACTCCCGACAACAACCACGCCGAGCTCGCACTGTTTCTGCAGCGAGCGAGAGGCATTCGGCGATGCGGGGCCGCGTCGATCGATCTCTGCCTGGTCGCGGACGGCACCTACGACATCTACTGGGAGCAAGCGCTGAATGCCTGGGACATGTGTGCAGGAGCGCTGCTGGTGCAGGAAGCAGGCGGACAGCTTTCGACCTACGAGGGCGATGCGGCAGACCCACGCACGGGAAAGCTAGTTGCATCCAATGGGCTGTTGCACGAAGCCGCGGTCCGCACGATTCGTGAGGCACGCAACAAACTTCCGCCCGACAAGTCGTGAATCGCGCGCCGCCACCCGATACACTGGGTTTATGGGGGCCGGCGCGGAGGAACAGGAGAACTGGAAGCCGGGGTCCGCCCCTTCGGCGGAGACGCTCGCCGCCCATGTGCCGCTGAACGCCAGCGAGCGGTGGGCCATGGTGAACACGATCACCGGGCGGCACCTGGTCACGATGGTGATCTGCGCTGGGATCGCATATCTCGGGCTCTCGGCGGGTCAATGGTCCACCGACTTCGATCAAACCGGGCTCACGTTGATGACGATGTACGGACTCACCGGGGCCGTGATGCTCGCACTGGGATGGCGCGCGCACCGGCAACCGCCTCCACTCATGTGGTCGGTGCACATCGCTGGGGTTGTCTTCCTCGTGGTTACAGCGACCGTCACGCTCGGCTATGCCCTCGGCGGCCAACCATCGGACTTCTATCTCTATCTGTTGATCCAATTTGCAGCGGGCGCCCTAGTTCACAGTCGAAGATGGGTGATCGCGATCATGATTCTCGGCGACCTCAGCTGGGGTATCACCTCCCTCTCGGTCGACGGGGTGAACTGGGTGCAGAGCGCCGGATACCTGATCGGTTTTTCTGCCGTCACGATCGGCATCAACTACTCGCGCGGCCGCACCCTCGGTCGCATGGAGGGGCTCCGGCTCGCGGCGGAGCGGACGTCGCAGGCGAAGACAGAGTTCTTAGCCAACATGAGTCACGAGGTCCGCACGCCGATGAACGGCGTCCTTGGCCTGAGCTCCCTGCTGCTCGACGGTGAGCTCGACTCCAAGCAGGAGAAGATGGTCACTGCGATTCGCGAGTCTGCGGATGCCCTCATCGGCATCGTCGACGAGGTCCTCGACTTCTCGCAGCTACAGAAGGGTCAGGTGGAGCTCGAGCGTGTGCCATTCGACATGAGCGTCCTCATCGACGGTGTGACAGCCGTCATGCAGCCGCGCGCCGCCGCCAAGGGGCTCCGGCTCGAGTCCGAAATGAAGGGATTCACGAACCGACGCTTCATCGGGGACGGCGGGCGCATTCGGCAGGTCCTCCTCAACTTCGTCGGCAACGCGATCAAGTTCACGGAGTCGGGGTTCGTGCTCATCAGCGCGGAAGTCATCGAGGCCGCGGATAAGACTCGAATCCGTCTTTGTGTGCGGGACACGGGCGTTGGAATTCCCGACGATTCGCTTCTCAGGATCTTCGCGCGTTACCATCAGAGCGATGCGGCCTCGCACCGTGGCTCCGGGGGAAACGGGTTGGGGCTCGCGATCACCAAGCGGCTCGTCGAGCTGATGGGCGGAACGCTCGGGGTCAAGAGCGCGCTCAACGAAGGAACGAGCTTCTGGGCAGAAATCGACCTCGATCCGGGACCGGAAGACACCCTGCGCGTCGCTGACTCGACGGGCACGGGCGACCTGTTGATCCGTGAAGGCACCCGCGTGCTGGTCGCCGAGGACAACCCGACCAGCCGAATGGTGACCGAAGCACTACTGAAGAAGCTCTCGTGCGAGGTCGACATTGCGATCGACGGGCGGGAAGCGCTGCAGAAGGCGAAGGACAACGACTACGACATCGTGTTCATGGATTGCTACATGCCGCTGATGGATGGCTTCCAAGCGACGCAACGTCTTCGGCGGTCGCCTGAGAACGAGGAGCTTCCCATCATCGCCTTGACGGCCAGCGTGACCGGAGAAGACCGCATCCGCTGCCTCGAAGCAGGGATGAACGACTCCGTTGGTAAGCCGGTGCGGATCTCGATGCTCGCCAAGGCGCTCGAACGATGGGTTCCCGTCTCCGGCAGCCGTTCGATGAGGCCGGTGTCGTCGCTCCCTCCACCAGCTACGCTCGACCTCCACATGATTCGCCAGCTCGTTTCGCTCGACGGAGAAGACGACGACTTCATCCAAGACGTGATGGTGAGCTATGTCGAACAGCTCAAAGAGTCGGTGAAGAAGCTCGGCGAGGCGTTGGAGGACGCGAACATGGAGACCGTGCATCTAACCGCTCACTCGATCAAAGGCGCCAGCAAGCAGATTGGCGCGGCGCGGGTCGGCGACCTTCTTGGCGCCATCGAGCGCGAAGACGGTGTCGAAGCGGCCCGACAGCTCCTCGAACAGGTCGAGGAGGAAGTGCCGCGCGTCGCTGAAGCCGTGCAGGGCCTACTCCGCCGCTCGCGCCGCACCGGTTAGTGTGCGGATCTTTTCGCTTGTGGTCGGCTTACCTCCTCGCTCGCTCCCTGCGAGGTACGGACGTACCTCTCAGTCGCTCCCTGCGGGGGCGCTCGACCACAAACGAAAATCTCTCGCACACTAGTTTTCGCCCGTTGGGCTTCGGAAACCGTAGTTCAGGCTTCCCATCGGTGCCGAGATCGGGGACCCTCCCATACTTCGATTGGGGTGGGCTTGCAGAAGCGTCTTCACGACAGCGAGATCTTACTCGACCTGGCTGCCAGCGATCTGCAGGGTTTGGTGCAGCAGGCGGTGGACGAGCTCGTTCGCTGCGGGAAACTGAGCGACCGCCAGCGCCAAGCGATCCAAAACACGCTAGCCGAGCGGGGAGAGGGAGAGCTCCGTGACCTTGGCAGCGGCGTGGGGGTTCTTCGCGTGCGCTACGAAGCGCAGAACGGAGACGTTTACCGTTGTGCGCTCATCCGAGTTCCCGAAGGCGTCCATGCAAGCGACCACGAAAAAGTTCACTATCTGTGGCTAATCGTTGCACCGTACGGCGCCACGACTCCGCCCAACGGGGATCTCGAGCCATTCGGATGGATGTTGCACGACGAGCGGTTCAGCGCGTCGATCATCGGAGCCAACGATCCGATGCAGGTGCTCGCGACGTACCAGCTCTATTTGGAGTACGTGGAGGCGCCGCCGGACGAGCGGAGGCCCTCGCTCGTCCCGAGATACTCGAGTCTTCCACCGCCGGAAACGGGGTTTGCCTCGGGGCTGATCGCAGACATTCGACGGAAGCTTCCCTTCTACCCCAGCGACCTCGTCGACGGGTTCAACATCAAGGGTCTCGCGACAATCCTGTTCTTGTTCTTTGCCTGTCTCGCCCCCTCCATTGCTTTTGGTGGTCTGCTCGCGTTCCTCACCGACGGAGAGATCGGAACGGTCGAGGCGATTCTTGCGACAGCGATCGGAGGCGTGGTCTACGCGCTCCTCTCCGGGCAGCCTCTGACGCTTCTCGGCAGCACGGGGCCCGTCACGATCTTCTTGGCCCTCCTTTACGTCCTTTGCGGACAGCTCGCTGTGCCGTTCCTTCCCGGCCTGTTTTGGATCGGGATGTGGACTGCGGCGCTCATGATGGTGTTGGCCCTGACCAACACGAGCCGGTACATCCGCTTCTTCACGCGGTTCACCGACGAGATCTTCGGAGCGCTGATCGCGCTGATCTTCATCACTGAGGCCTTCCGCGACATTTTTGCGGACATCTTCGGGTCCGAGGTGCCGACGAATGGCGAGCTGCTCGCGCTGATCCTGGCGCTCGGAACCTACATGATCGCCCTTCAGCTCTCCCGTGTGAGGCAGAAGCCGCTCCTCACCAAGACGGCCCGGGAGTTCTTGGCCGACTTCGGGCCCACGATTGCGATCTTCGCGATGACGGCCGCGGCCTGGGCCATGCGGCCCATCGAGCTCGAGCACCTTGCGGTTCCGCACGAGTTCGCCACGACGAGCGGACGACCCTGGCTGGTCAACCCCATGGAGGCCCCGACCTGGTTCTGGTTTGCATCCATGCCGATCGCCGGCCTCGCCGCCGTGCTGCTCTTCCTGGATCAGAACATCACGGTTCGCCTCGTGAACAGCCCACAGCACCGGCTGAGGAAGGGCGCCGGCTACAACCTCGACATGGCTGTCATTGCGGTGCTCGTTGCGATCTGCGCAGTGATCGGGTTGCCCTGGGTCGTCGCCGCGACCGTGCGATCGTTGAATCACGTTCGAAGCTTGGCGACCGTTCGGCACCATGCTCGCGGCGAGCACATCATCTCGGTGATGGAGAACCGCCTTACGCCGTTGGTGGTCCACCTGTTGATCGGCGGCTCGTTGCTTTTCCTAGGGCTGCTTCGAGAGATCCCCATGTCCGTGGTGTTCGGACTGTTCTTGTTCATGGGTATCGCCTCGCTCCGAGGCAACCAGTTCGTCGACCGCCTCAAGCTGTGGGTGACCGAC
>Ga0209013_10004137_pt1 | contig 12758 bp, 12 predicted proteins | sample Cruoilmetagenom2_FD_187291 | JGI IMG/M metagenome (GOLD analysis project Ga0209013, IMG submission 187291) | Oil polluted marine microbial communities from Coal Oil Point, Santa Barbara, California, USA - Sample 2 (SPAdes) (version 2) | ecosystem: Environmental > Aquatic > Marine > Oil seeps ... | reverse complement strand
GAGATGTGCCGCTTAGTGCAAACTGAATTGGCTCAGTAGCTCAGTCGGTAGAGCAAAGGACTGAAAATCCTTGTGTCGGCGGTTCGATTCCGTCCTGAGCCACCATATTTATGCGGGTGTAGTTTAGTGGTAAAACCTCAGCCTTCCAAGCTGATGATGAGAGTTCGATTCTCTTCACCCGCTTCTTAAAATTAGAAGACCTATTGATCTGTAGATCAATAGGTCTTCTTTTGTTATTTATTACGATTTTCAGCTTCATCTAGAATTTCTTTCCGGAAACCTTCGATACTTTCTTTTCTACGTTCGTTCTTCTCTCGAACAGCTTCTCTGTTATTTCCAATAGTATGCTCCATGGTTTCTTCGGCAGCCTCCATGTTTTCAATAGTGTTCTTCACCATTTTTTTTAATTTTTTTTCATTATCTGATCGATCATCTGGGTTTGGTTTATTATTAGCCATTTCTTCCCCTCCTTATTTTTGTCACTCACATTATATCGTCTCCTATCTAATTAAAAGTATTCGTAAGTATTTAATTCATTGCCAATGTTAAAGTAAAAAGCTTGGAGAAGTATCTCCAGGCTTTTTTCTATCCTCGCTAACTGAATAAAGGACAAAGTAAATTAAATTCAATAATGATTATAATAACCTTTAAAATAGATAAATTAAATCTTCATCATAAACTATGTCCAGTTAAATATTGTAGCAGGGCATCAGGTATTGGAAATATTCGACTGTTAAATGAGTTCTTGGAATTTATGTGCACGGTCATCCAGAGCTTCAGCTGATGAAGAAATTTCTACGAAATCTTGTATTGCTACATCAATTTGCTGATGTGTTTTTTCTACGTTATAAGATACACGTGTAATATTCTCAGTCACTTGCTCAATTTCTCGTACAATGCCCTCAATATTATCTTTTACTTCCGAAATAGAATGCTCCACTTGAACGGAGAGTTTTCTTACTTCCTTTGCTACTACTTCAAAGCCCCGGCCAAATTCTCCTGCTCTTGCAGCTTCAATAGCAGCATTTAACGCTAACAGATTAGTTTGCGATGCAATTTGACGAATCGTCTTAACAATTCCTTTAATCGAATCCGTCTGATTATGTAATCCGACCAAGTTTTCTACATTTTCTTGCGAATCCGCGGCAATTCGCTTAATGGTCTCCCCTAATTCTTCACTTCTTGTTATTCCAGTTTCAGAGCGATTGAATAACTCGGCTGACATTTGTTTCAGGTCATTTGCAACTTGTACAATTGAATTTTGTCGATTAGTGATATCAGTCGCTGTTTTTAAAACCCCAATGACTCTTCTAGTTCCTTCAGCAAAGATGGGCATATAAGTAGCTTCCAACCAAACGCGATTTCCTGAAGCATCCATTCTCTCGACTTTATCTTGAAAACTTTTTCCAGATAGTAGATTCCTCCAAAATGTTTCGTATTCTCTGCTCTTCGCAAAAGCGGGAAAGCAAAACTCTTCATGTCTCTTTTCATACAGTTCTTCTATTGTATAATCCAGAGTTTGTGCAAACAGGTCATTGACATATGCGACTTTCCGATTCATATCAAATCTAATAATAGCTAGATTATTTTTAATGGCATTGATCACAAGCTCGTCAGTTACATAATTATTTGCTGTTATCATATTCATCTATTCCCCATTTACTTTATCTATTTCTAACATCAACACTTGTAGATTTTATTTCATTGCCTATCATATTCCTAATCTTCAAAAGCAATTATTCCGCATTAATAATATATGTTTTATATTTTGCTCGTATGTCGAACTCAGGATCCCGTGATTGCCTAATTACTATTTAACATAAAGAAATAAATATTGTCAAAGATTATAGATTAAAATTATACAAAGGTTATACAACTAGATTAAAAAATGTTCAAATTCACTCTAAAATGACGATGATGAATCGTTAAAAATGCCTAATATATTTAAAACATCCAAGGCAAGAAAGTTCCATGGAAGTCATCAAAGTGCCAAAATATAACGATTTTCTAGGATTCTAAAATATACCTTGGTATAACCAAAAGCCTTCTGCATATTAATGGAGAAAATGGCTTCTATATAGAAATAATTTTTTCAACCTATCCACTATTAGTAATTTTTCTTATAATACCTGGAATAATATTCTCCCATTTGGACAAGATAATAGGAGTAAAAGACGAAGGGCGGTAATGACTATTACTACGGAATGGTTTGACAGAGTAACAGAGGAACTACAGGATCACTTAAATTCGATTTGTGAGGAGTATGACCAAATTGGACATATGAATATTAATCGTGCTTCTAAGCATCCAAGAATTGAATTTTTTGTTAGTACAGAAGATGAGGATCGAGATTATTTTTGTACCATTCTGTTTGATCCATATAACGAAGAGTTCTATGTAGAAAGCTTCGATGTCGAACTTCTCCAACCTACCAGAATAATATTGGATGATATTACGGATATTATAGAAGCTGTTCATGAAAGCTTTCACGAGTTTCTTACGCACGATAGTGATAGTGAGTTAGTTTATTTGGATGATGACGAGGATGATGAAATTACAGTTGAGGAAATTGACGTAGAATGGGAAACTCCTGAGGTCACCGCTTTTCTGATTGATGATAAAGTTGAAGTTACCTATCAGTTCGGGGTAGATAATGCTAATGGCGATGGTGTTCTTCGAAGAGTAAATCGACTTTGGACAGATGATGACGTCCTTGAGGATGAAAGTACTTTCACTTTTAAAAAGGATGAAGCCAGTACTATCATAGCTATGATTGCTAGTCATATGGATAGAATGGTCGGATACGATGAAATTATAGATTTATAATATTGTACCCTCGAATGGTCAAGTTGCCATTTGAGGGTGTTTTATTATGCTCAGAAACCATTAACAAAAGGAGATATTCTGATAAAATGAGTGTAACAAGAAATGGAATGGAGAACATACCTTGAAAACCTTCAAAAAAATGTATATTGAAATTACTAGCGTTTGTAATCTTGCTTGTAGTTTCTGCCCACCGACAAGTAGAGCAAAGAATATCCTTAAACTAGATGCATTTAATAAAACATTAGATCAAATTCGCCCACATACAAAATATATTTACCTTCATGTAAAAGGCGAGCCACTTTTACATCCAAGGGTCGATCAGTTATTGGAAGCTAGTCATGCCAAGGGTTTTAGAGTTAATATTACAACCAATGGCACTCTTATCAATAAAAATCGACATAAACTATTAGGTAAACCAGCACTTCGTCAAATCAATTTCTCTTTACATAGTTTCGATGGTCATGAAGGATCGGAAAATCGCGAGAAATATTTAGGAGATATTCTGGATTTTGTCCGAGAAGCCCAAGAGCACAATATTATTATTTCCTACCGATTATGGAACTTACAGAAAGATCAGGTTTCGGAAGTTGCCCAACGGAGAAATCGAGAAACGTTGGAAATACTTGAAAAAGAGTATAATTTAGATTTTAAGATTGAAGAAAAAGTTCAACCCGGCAAAGGCATCAAAATTGCACATAATGTATATTTGAACCAGGATCATGAGTTTCAATGGCCTAGTTTACTTGCACCGGAGGATGATGGAAAAGGATTTTGCCACGCCCTTCGAAACCAAGCAGCTATCCTTGTAGATGGAACCGTCGTGCCATGCTGTCTAGATGGTGAAGGTGTAATTGATTTAGGTAATATAAATAATAATTCTTTCTCAGAAATCATTGAGAGTGAACGAGCAAATAATTTGTATGATGGATTTACTAGAAGAGAAGCGGTTGAAGAAATGTGCAGAAAATGTGGATATAGACAGAGATTTGGGGTTTGATATACTTATTAATGGATACGAAAAGATTCAAATGGTAAGATTATACTTTCGAGAGGAGAGATATATATGGAATTTATAGCACTTAGCAATGGGTTAAAAATCCCTCAAATTGGTTTTGGTGTGTGGCAAGTTGATAACGAAACAGAAGCTCCGGCTGCTGTAGAAGAGGCTCTACGCGTAGGCTATCGTCACATTGATACTGCCGCTACTTATGGCAACGAAGAAGGGGTTGCAAAAGGGATTGCTGCTTCTGGTGTTGCACGTGAGGATATCTTCCTTACGTCAAAAATTTGGAACGATGATATTCGAGCAGGTCGTACAAAAGAAGCATTCCAAGAGTCTCTCAACCGTTTAAAAACTGATTATTTGGATTTATGTTTAATCCATTGGCCAGTTGACGGTATTGTAGAAGCATGGCGTGTGCTGATTGAGTTATATAATGAAGGGAAAATAAAAGCAATTGGTGTGTCTAATTTTAAAGAACATCATTTGGAACAACTAGAAGCGGCTGGATTGATGACACCTATGGTCAATCAAATTGAGCTACACCCACAATTACCACAACATGACTATGTGAATTACTTATCCAACAAAGGTATACATGTAGAGGCCTGGAGCCCACTTATGCAAGGGAAATTCTTGGATTTTGATTTGTTCCATCAGTTGGCTAAAAAATACGGAAAGTCTCCATCACAAATCGTGCTTCGTTGGCATTTACAGTTAGGACGAGTTGCTTTACCAAAATCGATTACTCCTAGTCGTATTCAAGAGAATTTTGATGTATTTGACTTCAAGTTATCATCTGAAGATATGGAAGCAATCGCTTTATTAGCTACAAACGTTCGTATGGGTCCTGACCCAGATGAAATTCAATTCTAGTAGAAAAAAGGCCGAAAGAAGTGTCTTTACACTTCTTTCGGCCTTTTTTGATGTAGATTGGAAATAATATTACTTCATTTGTACGAGTTCCCCCGTATGGATAGATTGATAACAAGCTTCTATTACTCGCATATTATTAATAGTAGAAATCCCTGTGATTTCTGGATCAGTATTTTTTTGGATTACATCCGAAAAATGTTCTACCTCTAGTCGGTATAGATCCCCGTGTATATTTTCTTCACGGACCATGTCTGCTACTTGAGTAATAACTTTTCCTACTCCCCCATTATTATCAGGACGGAAGGCAAAAGGCACTTTGACCGTTCCTTTTGTTCCTATTACTTCATATTCATTTCTTCCAGTCATATCAAAGCTGCAGTCAAAAGTACCTCGGATTCCTCCGCCCATGTTCAAGTATCCAAATGTACTCATATCCACACCTGTTTTCGGATCTAGTTCCGCAAAGCATTGCACAGAGACTGGTTCAGAATCTAACAAATAGCGAATCGCATGAATGCTATAACAACCAACATCATAAAGTGAGCCTCCACCCATCGCTTTGTCCATTCTAAATTTATCGACACGTGATTGTAAGTGAAAGGAATGACTCGATTTGACAAGCTTTATGTCCCCAATTTCTCCGGAGGATATTATTTCTTTAACGCGCTGATGCTGTGGGTGTAGCTGGTACATGAAGGCTTCCATAAACTTTACATTGCTTTCCCGACAGACTTCAACCATTTCTTCTGCTTCCTGAGCCGTTAAAGCAACTGGCTTTTCGCATAGGATATGCTTTCCTTGTTTAGCTGCTTTAAATACCCATTCCTTATGTAAATGATTAGGAAGTGGAATGTAGACAGCTTCAATATCTGAGGCGTTTAGAAGCTCTTCATAGCTTTCATAGGCTTTAGGAATATCTAGTTCGGAAGCTACTGGATGCACTTGACTTCCTCGACTCGCGATAGCTATTAACTCCGCATTACTTGCTCTACCAATTGCCGGTATTAGTTGTTGCTGTGCTATATTCGCCGTACTTAATACACCCCATCGAATATTCTCCATCTAATCATCCACCTTTACATTTACATTCTTTTTGTTGACACAGTAAGAACTAATAAGCCCCTTTAATTTCTCCATGGACTTCTTCTTTATAAAATTCCGCTAGTTTTTGCATTTCTTCTTCCGTAAATGTATTTACATTAACTGCTTGCAAGTTATCTTCTACTTGCGCAACTGTTTTAAAGCCAGGTATGACACATGAAATATCATCATGCTCCAGTATCCACTTTAATGCAGCGCGAGTCATATTACTTCTACCTTCTGCGATCCATTTTAGTTTACCCGCTAATTCCACACCTTTTTCTAACCCTAGTCCTGCAAAGGTTTCTCCAATATTAAATGCTTCTCCACCTTGGTTAAAGTTACGGTGGTCATCCGATTCAAATTTAGTATTTATGTTGAATTTTCCAGTTAGCAGTCCACTTGCAAGTGGAACACGTGCAAGGATTCCTACACCCTTTTCTTTAGCTTTCGGAAATAATTCATCCAACGGTTTTTGGCGGAAAATGTTGAAAATTACTTGAAGGCTATGAACATTAGGTTGTTCTAAGCACAGTAACCCTTCTTCGACTGTCTCCACACTAACACCGTAATAGCGAATTTTCCCTTGCTCCTTTAAACGGTCGAGTACATCAAATACTTGACCATCCTTTAAAATCTCTATAGGGGGACAATGAATTTGAAACAAATCAATTTGCTCTCTTCCAAGACGTCTCAAGCTATCATCACAATATTTCGTGACACTTTCTACGGAATATGTTTTCGGATCATGAACATCGCTCGATCTGCAAAATTTCGTAGCAATATGAATCTCTTCCTGTTTCCCTTTCGTTGCTTTTGCTAAAAGTTCTTCACTATGACCATCACCATATACATCCGCAGTGTCGAAAAAGTTAACTCCGTTACCAATTGCATAATCTAATGCTTTTAATGATTGCTCGTCACTTGTTTTTCCCCATGCTCCTCCAATTGCCCAAGTGCCAAAGCTGAGTTCACTTACCTTTAAATCTGTGCTACCAATTTGACGATAATTCATCTCACTATTCCCCCCTTTGTAAATAAGAGCCCCAACTATGTAGTTGAGACTCTTTTTAACCCTTACTTGCGGAATTGCAAAAGTGCTTTATTTAAATCTTTTGTTTGACCGTAGACTTGTTGATAAATAGGAAATAACTGTTTATACTTTTCTACATTCGCTTTTATAGGATAAAACTGTTTTTCTTCCTTTAAAAACTCATCCGCACAATCCTTTAGTGAATCAAACCATTTACAACCATAAGCTGCTAGCATCGCTGCTCCCGTTCCTGGACCTTGTTCACTAGTTAATCTAACAATTTTTGCATCGAAAATGTCTGCTTGCATTTGAAGCCAATCATCATTTTGAGCTCCTCCACCAATAGATACAATAGTATCTATTAACTTACCGTTTTTCCGGAAGATTTCAATAGATTCATGTAAGGAGAATGTTATTCCTTCTAAAACGGCACGAACAAAATCCTTACGCTGATGCGAACTATCCATCCCTATGAAACTAGCACGAATTATTGCATCTGCATGAGGAGTTCTTTCTCCAACTAAATAGGGGGTAAATAATAATCCATTTGAACCTACCGGAACAGTATTTACCTCGGACAATAATTCTTGAAACGATTCTTCACTTGCAAAAACCTCTTTAAACCAAGTTAAGCTATGACCCGCAGAAAGCGTTACACCCATTGTGTAAAAAGCATCCGAGACCCCGTGGTTAAAATAATGAACCTTCCCATTAAAATCCTTATCTGGGGTTGCCTCATAAGATAATACAACACCCGATGTCCCTATGCTACAAAGCGTTTTTCCGTCCTCTAAAATTCCAGAGCCGATTGCACCGCATGCATTATCTGCACCACCTGCAAACACGCGAGTTGTAATAGAAAGACCGGTTGCTTGTGCTACATCTAAAGAAATAGTACCAACTTCGTCATGAGAATCTAACAATGGCGGACATATACTAGGGTCAATATCCATTAAATCACATATTGCTGTACTCCATCTTTTCCTTCCAACATCCAATAGAAGTGTTCCTGCAGCATCCGAATACTCCATATGCAACTGACCCGTTAGTCTATAACGTAAATAGTCCTTCGGAAGTACAAAAGTCTTTACCTGTTCAAATAGTTGTGGCTCATGTTCTTTCACCCATAATATTTTGGGCAACGTAAAACCCTCTAAAGCAGGGTTTTTTGTTATTTGCAGCAGTCTATCTTCTCCAATTACATTATAAATTTGCTGACACTGAGCTGTAGTGCGAGTATCATTCCAAAGAATTGCAGGACGTAGAACCTCATTCTGTTTATCCAAAAGAACAAGGCCGTGCATTTGCCCCGAAAAACTCATCCCTTCAATATTCGCTGCATTACCTTTAAAACCCTTTAATAACTCCCTTAAACCTACTACCGTTTGTTCCACCCATTGCTCGGGATTTTGTTCGCTATAGCCAGTTTTTTCTTGTGTTAAAGGATAAGCTTTCGTTACACTTCCAACGACTTCCCCATTTTTATCGACTAGCAATATCTTCACAGCACTTGTTCCTAAATCTACTCCAATAACATAATTCATAGCTTCAACTCTCCTACCAAATGCATTCAATTATTTACTGAATGATTGCAATAAATACTGATTGATGGTCGCCTTGATCTGCTCCAATCGACCAGAACTCTGTTTAATATCTTGAAGTCCCAAAGCATATGCTTCTAACTTATGGAAGTCTGTTTTACCTTCTACAATATCTAGTCCGATACCTTCTTTATACGTTTTGTACCGGTCATCGACAACATTTTCAAGTACTTTGTCATCTATCAAATTTTGTGCAACTCGTAAACCTACGGCAAAAGCATCCATTCCAGCAATATGTGCATGGAAAAGGTCTTCCGGTTCAAATGATGCTCTTCTAACTTTCGCATCAAAATTTAAACCACCCTTGCCTAATCCACCGTTTTGCAAAATTTCATACATCGCAAGAGTTGTAGTCCATAGATCTGTTGGGAACTCATCTGTATCCCAACCTAAAAGAGGGTTACCTTGGTTCGCATCAACGGAGCCCAACATATTATTAATACGTGCATAATGAAGCTCATGTTCAAATGTGTGACCAGCAAGAGTTGCGTGGTTTGCTTCGATATTAAATTTAAATGAATTTTGCAACCCATAGCTTTGTAAAAATGCATGAGCAGTTGCAACGTCATAATCATATTGGTGTGTGGAAGGCTCTTTTGGTTTTGGTTCGATTAAGAATTGTGCATCAAAGCCAATTTCTTTCGCATAATCTACAGCCATATGATAGAAACGTGATAAGTTATCTAACTCTAGTTTCATATTTGTATTTAGTAAAGTATCGTAACCTTCACGCCCACCCCAAAATACATAGTTTTGAGCACCAAGCTCCTTACCAATTTCTAATCCTTTTTTTACTTTAGCTGCGGAGTAAGCAAATACATCTGCATTACTTGAAGTGGCCGCTCCATGAACAAAACGCGGGTGTGTAAAGTTATTTGCCGTATTCCAAAGCAATTTTGCTTTACTATTTTTCATATAATCTTTTATCATGCTAACAATTACGTCTAAGTTATGATTGCTTTCTTTTAAATTACTTCCCTCTGGAGCAATATCAATATCATGGAAGCAGAAAAATGGGACATCCATTTTTTCATAAAACTCGAAAGATGCCTCTACACGAGCCTTCGCTAAATCCAACCCACTAAATTTATCCCAAGGCCGGTTCATACTTCCTGCACCGAACGGGTCTGACCCATCCATCGTAAACGTATGCCAGTATGAAACTGCATATCTCAAAATTTCTTCCATCGTTTTACCGCCAATTTTCTCCTCTGGATTATAAAATTTAAACGCATAAGGATTTTTTGACGCAGCACCTTCAAATTTAATTTTCTCAACATTTTGGAAATAGACCATTATTTATACCTCCTGAATTTTGTCTCTACAAATCAGCCAAGGGCTTTTGTACGAGATTAAACTATTTAATTAGTTCGTTAATTATCCGAACAAAGTTGTAATATAGTAAATAAAAAGTGTATGCTATTAATAATTCTCCAACTCTTGCAAATAAATTGAAAACAAAGGGCGGTTTTTTATGAATGCAACAAGTAGTTTTATATATAATGTAGTCGAATGGATCACAAGATTCGCCTATTTAAACTTGCTATGGATCTTATTTACGCTGCTAGGCGGCGTAATTTTCGGTTTTTTTCCTTCTACTATTTCGATGTTTGCCATAGTAAGAGAATGGTTGAAAGGTGAAACAGATAAACCATTGTTTAGCACCTTTTGGAAATATTATCGAGAAGAACTCTTGAAAAGCAATTTACTAGGAATCATTGTTACTCTAATTGTAGCTATTATTGCATTAGATATTTTGTACATACAATCTACCAATAACGATTTGTTAACTTGGACATACCTGCCATTGTTTGCTTTTATGCTACTGTTCATCATGTTTCTATTTTATCTTTTTCCGTCATTTGTACATTTCAACTTAAAATTAGGACAGGTTTTCAAAAATTCTTTTTTTATTATGCTTATTAATCCAATTACGACTCTCTTAATCTTTCTCAGCCTATTGCCATTCTTTTACTTAATAAGCCTTCTCCCTGCCATCGGATTTATATTCGGCGGAAGTGTATACGCTTTTATATCGATGAGATTTAGTTTACATGCATTTCAGAAAGTAAGCGAAAAGCAACAAGCTTTAAAAGTGAGCGATGAATTATAGCTTCCCATGTGAAGCTATTTTTTATTGTCTACCTCCATTGATAACATACCCACTCGCACTTTTCTTCTTACCCTTTTACAGCACTTGCAGAGATACCTTCCACTACTTTGTTGCTAAAGAAGATAAATGCAATAATGATTGGTAGTACACTTATAATTAGAGTGGCTCCTATCGCACCCCAATCAGTCATATATTGACCGATAAAATTCTGGATACCGACTGTTAATGTTTTATACTTCTCTGAGCTTATAAACGTATTAACAAACACGAATTCATTCCAGTTATAAATCATATTAATGACTACAGTAGTAGCCATTACTGGTGTCGTCATCGGAAGAATTACTTGGAAAAACATTCGATTTACAGAACAACCATCTATAACAGCCGCTTCCTCTATTTCTTTTGGCAGTGTGTAATAGAATCCAAGCAAAATCATCATCGTAATTGGTAGATTATAGGCTGTATATGTAATAACAACTCCCAGCGGATTATCTATTAAATTCACACTTAAAAACATACTGTATAGTGGAATGAGCGCTGAATGAATGGGAATCATTAGTCCAATGATGAACAGGCTAAGAACTGCCCCACTTAGTTTCCACCGCATACGAGTTATTGCAAAGGTAGCCATACTTGCAAAAAGAACAGTTAATACAATCGCAAGCGTTGTAATCCAAACACTATTAAAAAAGTAAACTCCTATACCTCCATCCCACACTTTTAAATAGTTTTCCCATCTAAACTCAGAAGGTAATGCAAATGGTGAACCCGCAAATATTTCTCGATTATCTTTGAGTGAGAAGATGAACAACCATAACAGCGGGACGATTTGAAACAATGCTACAACCAATAGACTAAAATATAGAAAAAAGTAGCCTATACGCTTCATATACACGCCTCCCTTAATATTCTATTCTCTCTTTTGGTGTAGTTAATTTACGAACGATAAAAGTTACGATTAATGTAATGATTAATAGAAGGAATCCAATTGCACTTCCGTAACCGAAGTTATAGCTTGAAAAGGCTAACTTATACATATAGGAAGCCATTACTTCACTTGCACCATTTGGTCCCCCAGAAGTCATTACATATATTAGGTCAAAGTATTTCAATGACCCAACAATCGCTAATACGACTGTTACACTCACGACTTCCTTGATCAAAGGTAACTTAATCTTCGTAGCAATTTGGAATGCAGAAGCACCATCGATCCTTGCGGCTTCGATCAATGACTCTGGAATATTCTTTAATGCAGCATAGTAAATCAAAATATAAAAGCCCGCATATTGCCACAAAATTGGGATGAAAATTGCAAATAAAACTAGAGATGGATCGGCTAACCAGGCAGGAGGATTTTCCACTCCTATTTGTTTAAGAAACACATTTAAAATACCATTCGATGGGTTATACACTTTGATCCAAAGCTGCGCAATCGCAACAGAGGACAGTAACATCGGTATTAAATATATCTTCCTTAATAAATCAGATCCTTTTATCTTGGATGCCAAGATGAAAGATATGGTTAAATAAATGCCTAAGCTCAATGTGGAGAATATGGCCAGTAGAAATGAATGATAGGCACTACTCCAAAACTTCATATCTTGCAGACCATTTATATAATTCTCTAACCCAATGAATGTTTTATCTCCTATTCCATCCCACTCCATTAAGCCATAATACCCCGATAGAATTAACGGAATGAATACTAACACGAGAACCAATAACAACGCTGGAGAAATATATAATGCTATTAACAGTTTGTTAGACATTACCTTGTTCAAAACAGTCAACTCCTTCCTTACCAGGTAGAGAAGGGCTATCCAACTAAAAAGGATAACCCTCTTATTTTCATTAAATTTCTTCTCAAAACACTATTTTGAAAGAGCTTCCTCATGTGCTTTTGCAAATTCTTCTGGAGTCATTTCTTTTCCAAAAAGAGCTTGAATTGAATCTAAATGTACTTGTGCTACATCTGGACTCATTTGGACATCTGCAAATAGTGTAATATTACTTGCTTCATTTAATTCATTCAAAATATCAATATACATCTCCGGAAGATCTAATGAATCAGCATCCACTTTTGTAGCTGGTATTACACCAGCTTGTGTAACTGCTTTTTCTCCCCACTGCTTCACAAAGTATGCAGCAAAATCCTTCGCTTCTTCTTTTACCTTAGAATCCTCTGCTACGAATAGTCCAACTCCAGGACCTCCAACAAAGCTATTCATA
>Ga0209013_10004136_pt1 | contig 12758 bp, 13 predicted proteins | sample Cruoilmetagenom2_FD_187291 | JGI IMG/M metagenome (GOLD analysis project Ga0209013, IMG submission 187291) | Oil polluted marine microbial communities from Coal Oil Point, Santa Barbara, California, USA - Sample 2 (SPAdes) (version 2) | ecosystem: Environmental > Aquatic > Marine > Oil seeps ... | reverse complement strand
CAGGGAAATCGTCAAAATCGTCGGCCCTGGCACTCATCACGTCCTGGCACTCATCACGTCACTCGGTCGAGCTAGACCACAAGGGTCGAATATCGAAGCGGCGCGACCTATATTGGTCACGTCGAATGAAACACGGGGGGAGGATGTCATGACGTGGAGACAGTATTTGCTGGTAGCAGGGACCTTGGTACTCACCGTTGGATTCGCAGGGTACTTGGGCGCGGAAGATCCAGACCGCTACGAGGGATGGGTTAAAGGCCTGGATTCTGTGGACCCTGAGATGCTGCAGCCGAACTGGGGTACAGGTGATCCAATTTCCATCGCTTTACAATCGGCCGCCTTTGATGGAATCAACTCCACCCACGACTCGGTCATACAGGTAACATTGAATGGGTCCTACAAATTCTGTACGGACCATTGTATCCTGATTGCACCTTTTAATCCTGCAAACGGCTCTATCGCCTATTCTCTCTCTTTCAGGGGCTACGACGCGGACCCCAGTGGAAGAGTATATTGCTCCCTTTTCGAGTGCTGGGATAACGCCGACTCATGTAGTGAACTCTCAAGTTTCGGTACAGACAATCCATTCGTCGGGGGGTACTTCTCCTCGAATATTTTGATCACCCCTTCACTCACCTTTGACACATCGCAAAACACATACGCGATACGGTGTGCCATAGATGGAGGAACAATCGATACTCGGCTGGGGAACTTCCGAATAAAAACCTACCTCCAGATCAGCCCCGCCCCGGCCGTTGCGACCTTCCCCGACGTCTCTCCGTCCTTCTGGGCCTTCCAGTACATCGAGGCCCTGGCCGCCTCCGGGATCACCACCGGGTTCCCGGACGGCACCTTCCGCCCGCTCGAGCCGGTCACCCGAGCCCAGATGGCGACATTCCTGGCGAGGGCGCTGGGTCTGCACTGGCCGGGTTGAGGGTGGTAGGCGGGCTGTGGAGGGTGGTGGAGATCTGCCACCGGAACAGGTGGGGACGCAAGGTGGATAGCCTCTTCTAGCCGTGGTCGCGCTTCTCCCAATTCAATAGAGCTGGCTGAGTGCCAGGACCGGCGTTATCGGCGATCTTGAACGGGCAACATAATGTCCAGGGAAATCGTCAAAATCGTCGGCCTTGGCACTTATCTGGCACTCATCCAAACTCCGGCCATTGTTCCGCTCCAAAGCTTGGACCCCACCTGCTAAACTGATGCGCAAGCTAATGGTCTTTCATTTGCGAGCCTGCCCCGCAGCGATCGCTACCCTTCTCCTGGTAGCCGGCTGCACCACCCCAGAGAGTCTCTGTCCACCAAGAAGCGTCGGCTTGTGGAATGCGGATGGCGAAACTGAGGTCTATATCGGAGACGACCTTTTCATCTACATCAACGGCGGCGCCGAGATCTACCACGAGTACGGATTTGAGCAGGTCGCTGTGCAACGGTACCGGCGCGGCGACGACATCGTCTCGGTGGAGATCTACACCATGGAAGGAGATGCCTTCGGCATCTACAGCTTCGCCCGCTCCTCGAGCGGCAATGCGGTGAATCTGGGCAACGGCGCCACCGCCGCCGACTACTACATGCATTTTTGGAGCGGACGTGAGCTGGCGGTGATCACCGCCGAAAACGAGTTTGAAGATCTCGGTGAGGCGGTGTTGGAGATCGCCACCGCCGTCGCTGGGTGTCTGCAACCGGGCGGAGTCGAACCGGATTTGCACGATCAGCTACCGATCGAAGGCCGGGTCACCGGCTCCGAAGTCTATTTCACCGGCCCGCTGGCATTCATGAATGTCGCGCGGCCGGCCGCGCCTCTTTTTGCCGGCTTTGAGGAAGGTGCAGCCGCGCGCTATGAATCCGGCGAAAACATCGTGGTATTGCGATGGAAAGACGAAGCGGCTGCGGTTCAGGCCCTACAGGAGGCCCGACAGTTGTGTGTGGCCTCAGGGGGCGCTGTAGTCGAAACCGAGGATGGCGGTGTCGCCGAGTTCGAATCCGGCGGTTACCGAATTTCGGCGAGCGCCTCGGAAAATCTGATCATGCTTCGCGTGCAAAGGGAGGAACCATGAGCGACAGGGAACACAACAAAGGTATCACCAGACGCGATTTCGTCGCCACCGGCGCCGCCGCCGGCACCCTTCTCGCGACCGGGGTGGGATTCGGTGAGAAAACTAAAGGGCTGCCGCCCGACCTCGTGGTGGCACACGGCCCTGATGTCGCCAAGAACACCGCCGCGGTGATCGAGGCGCATGGAGGGATCGGAGCCTTCGTACGGCCCGGGCAGATCGTCAATATTCTTCCAAACGCCCAGGGCTCCCATCCCGGGACGTCGACCGATCCGGTTCTGGTCAAGACCGTTGTCGACCTGTGTAAGAAAGCAGGCGCCAAGGAAGTCCGCTGGCTCACCTGGCAGTCCGGCAAATACTTCGAAAGAAGCAATATCGCTCAGTTGGTCAAGGGCAGCGGAGCGAAATTTATCCAGGTGGATAGCGATGACGAAAGCCAGTGGAATAATTTCGAGGTTCCAAACGGCGTCGCGCTCGAGAATATCCGTGTTTTCAAAATCATCGACGAATGCGACGTATTCATCAACATGCCAATCATCAAAGACCACGTCGGATCTCGGTTTACCGGATCGTTAAAGAACTACATGGGTGCCTCGCATCCCACCGACAACCGTCTCTTCCACCCTACTTTCGAGGGTGAGGACTTGTTGCGAATGGAACAGTGCATCGCGGACCTCAACACCGTTGTCAAGAAACCCGATCTGATCATTGCCGACGCCATGACAATCCTCACCAGCAAGGGCCCTTTCGGCCCGGGTGATATCGCCAAACCCAACAAGGTCATCGCAGGTTTCGACCGCGTGGCCCTCGATTCCTACGGCGCGACCCTGCTCGGCCTCGAAGGCAGCGAAGTCACGATGATCCAGAAGGCCCACCAACTCGGCCTCGGCGAAATCGATCTTGGCAAGGTGAGAATCAAAGAAACGGAGGTGGGTTAACCTGCAGATCTATCCCGTTCGAAACCATCGGTGCCATACTGGTTCGTAAGTCAAACCGCCAGGGAGGGATGAGGGACATGGCCGACGAAAAGATCGGCGCCGTTACCCATTATTTCGGCAACATCGGGGTGGCTGCGGTGAAAATCACCGAAGGCGAGCTCAAGACCGGCGACACCATTCACATCAAGGGCCACACCAGTGACTTCACCCAAACAGTAGACTCGATGCAGATGGAACACGAGTCGGTCTCGGTTGCGCGTCCGGGAGACGAGGTCGGGATGAAGACAGCCGAGTACGTCCGCGAACACGACGCCGTGTACAAGGTGCTTCCCGACTAACAGCCAGCACGTACATCGGTGCCATTGGGACACGGGCACGGAAACGGGAAAACCCGGAACCCCTGCACTCACCGACGAGCAGCGATTGGTGCCCGAGGGAGACCATGACGGCCCTAACCGCCTCAGATGGTGATGACGATTTTTCCTCGAGCGTGTCCCCCTTGGAGATACCGCATGGCCTCGGGGACTTCGCTCAGCGGGAAAGTTCTGTCGATGACCGGTGTGATCTTTCCGGCTTCGAGCAGCTCCATTAACTCGGTCATGATCTCGGTCTTCCCGGGCACCGAGAAGCTCAGCGCGGGGAGATGCCGGTCGAAGGGTGCCAGCGCCATGAGCTTGAAGAAATGCGGCAGGCTCCCGAGCAGGCGACCGCCCGCGGCTCCATAGTGTTCGTGGCCGATGATGACGTAGGTCCCCGTGGGGCTCAGGACGCGCTTGCAGTCCTTGAGGGACAAGGTCGACGCCACGTCGAAGATGAGGTCGTAGCGTTCAGCGCCCCGGGTGAAGTCCTCCTGGCAGTAGTCGATGACCTGGTCCGCTCCCAGGCTGCGCAGCATCTCCAACTTGTCGGCCCGGTCCACCGCCGTGACCGTCGCGCCGCGCGCCTTGGCCACCTGCAGGGCAATGGAACCCACGCCGCCTCCGGCCCCGTTGATCAGCACGCGGTGCCCGGGCTGGACCTCGGCGCTCCCGATGAGGTTGATGAGCGCTATATAACCTGAGGTGGGGACCGACGCCGCCTGCTCGAAGCTCACGTTCTCGGGTTTCAGCTCCAGCGCGCCCTCGGGGACGGCCGCGCACTCGGCGAAGGTGCCCCCGTTTCGCCACTGCATTTTCATGTGGCTCTCGCCGAACACGGCGTCCCCGACCTTGAAGCGATTGACGTCTTTGCCCACGGACTCGACCACCCCCGCCAGATCCGTTCCGGGAACGGGGTCCTTGGGCCTGAAGAGCCCGGCCCCCATCAGGCGCACGAGGATGGGCCTACCGCTCACTACATGCCACACATCGGCATGGACGGAGGTCGCCCGAACCCGGACCAGCACCTCGTCGTTTCCGATCTCGGGCGTGTCGATCTCCCTTAGCTCCAGGACGTCCTGGGGCTCGCCATAGCGGGTCTGAACGATCGCCTTCATGGTGACGCTTCTCCCACCGTGATGACGGCTTTGCCTCGAACGTGCCCTTCTCCAAGATGCCGGAGAGCTTCGGGAAGCTCGCTCAGCGTGTAATGTCCATCGATGACGGGAACTACCTTTCCCGCTTCGAGGAGCTGCCTCAGGAAAGCCAAATCCTTGTTTGGTTCGTGAACCAAGATGACCATCTTCTTGCTCCCGGTCATTGAGCGCCATCGTCCCAGGAGCAGAAGTTGGAGGATTCGAGCCATGGAACCTCCGACCATGACGTAGATTCCATTGGGACCCAGCGCACGCTTGTAGTCGAACATCGAACGATATCCCGCAACATCGAGAATCAGGTCATAGTGCTGCCCATTCTTGGTGAAGTCCTCTCGTGTGTAGTCGATGACGTGGTCTGCACCGATCGAGCGCATCATGTCCAACTTGCTCGTGCTGTCCACGCCGGTCACTTCGGCCCCGAATGACTTGGCAATCTGCACCGCAAACGTTCCCACACCACCGCCCGCACCATTGATCAAAACCTTGTGTCCCGGCTGCGTGTGTCCGTAATCGCGAATGCCCTGCAGAGCCATGACTGCCGCTTGAGGTACGGCCGCTGCTTCCTCGAATGTCGCATTGGCCGGTTTCAACGCCAACGCGTCTTCAGGAGCGCATACGTACTCGGCAAAAGCACCCCAGCCACCCCCACACAGGTCCCCGAACACCTCATCACCCGGCTGAAACCGCTTCACGTTTCTGCCAACCGCTTCAACCCGCCCCGCGATGTCAGCTCCGGGGATCTCGTGTTTCGGTTTGAGGAACCCCATCAGGAGGCGGACGATGAACGGCCTGCCTCTCAAATTGTCCCAGTCCCACGAGTTCACGGCCGCCGCATGAACCCTCACCAGCACTTCATCGTCCCCGGCGTTTGGCTTCTGGATCTCTTCAAGCTCGAGAACATCGGGGGGGCCGTACTTGCGACAGATGGTGGCTTTCATTATGTCCCGGTTCTCTCGCGAGGCATGCGCCCCCCTCCGATAGACAGAAGCTAGGCCGTGCTTGACTCATTGTCAATACTGCACAAATCGGTTCCAGGTTCCAAGATCCCAAGACCTTTTCATTCCTGGTTTCGCGCATTTTCAATCGAACTGCCGCCTCCGATCAGCGACTGTTCTTTCGTTTCACCGCGTCCCGGACCATCTTGCCGAAGCTGCGTTCCCGTGCGCGAATCTCGTGGCGCCTGGTCGCGTCGCGGCGTATCTCGAGGTTCTCGGCCTCCCGGCAAAGCCGCAGGAAGCTCGCCAATCTCGCAGGGTCGAGGTTTCCCCGTTCGACCTCCTCGAGGACGGCGCATCCGGGCTCCGTCCCGTGCCGACAGTCAACGAAGCGGCACCGGCGGCCTGCTTCTTCGATCTCCGGGAAGGCCGCGCCCACAGCCTCAGCGTCGAGCCACAAGCCCAGCTCCCGCACTCCCGGCGTATCGATCAGACACGCTCCGCCCGGGAGGACGACGAGCTCACGGGATGTGGTCGTGTGCCGTCCCTTGTGGTCACCGCCCCGGACCCCGCCAACTGCGAGCCTCTCCTCCCCGAGCAGTCGATTGGCGAGGGTTGACTTCCCGACCCCTGACGGTCCGAGTAGGACCGCCGTCGATCCCGCGGTAAGCCGGCAGGCCAGCACGTCCATTCCCTCTCCGGTCTCGGCGGACACCGTCAACAATTCGGCGAACGGCGCTCCCTCTTTCGCTCTGGCGACGGCCGTCTCGGCTTGCGCACAGAGATCCAGCTTGGTCAGGACGACGACCGGCGTCGCGCCGCCGTCCCACGCAATGGCGGACGCGCGCTCGATGCGACGGGGGTTGGGTCCGCGATCCAGAGACTCGACCACGAGCACCAGATCCACATTTGCGGCCGCCACCTGTTCATGGTCCGCCTCTCCGGGACGACGGCGGGCCAGGGAGCCGGTGCGGGGCAGGATAACGCGAACAACGGCGCCTCCACCGCTCTGATCCACGCCCACCCAATCGCCCACGGCCGGCGGGCCCACTTCGCCTTCGGGGCTCAGGCGGCCGGCAATGGAGGCTGTAGCTGCGCCCGTCTCCAACTCCACTGTCACGGCCCCGCGATCCACCCGGGTGATGCGGGCCGGGAAGACGTCGGGGGTATTGAAGGGTGCGAAGAGTGAGTCGAATCGGTCGTTCCAACCGATCTCCTGCAGTTTCATGTCTGTCTCCTGTCTTTTTCGGGTGCACACAAACACCCGGGTCCGGATCGAGGATTCGGGGGAAAGACAATCGGGGTTCTACCGGTGAACCGGCGGGTCCACCGGGGATAACCCCTCAGGCGACAGTGACGGCGAGATGCTGTGCCATACGGCGGGGATGGTATCACGGGTAGGGGCCACCATCCGTGCCAAGTTCCAAGATCCTAAGGTCTATTCATTCCTGGTTCCGCGCATATTCAATCGGACTGCCGCCTCCCCCCTTCGAGCCTCATCGCATTCTCGAGCCTTTCGTCGAACTCGTCAAAGCGCTCCGCAAAGGTCGGGGCGTCGCGTCGTCGCCAAACTCCCTCAACCATCCAGTAGCTCATGACGTCAGGGTCCTGTCCGAGAACCCCAATCTTGTGATCTTGGAATCTGGCACCGATGGTGTGGTGCTCAGCAACGGCTCGCCAAGCTGAGTGGATCGGTGCTAGGCTGATCTCGGAAAACACAGGGAGTGCACCATGAGGAAGGCGTGTCTGGCGATCGCGGTTGTGATTGTGGCTGCCGGAGGGTCGGCACAGGACGTGATCTTCTTCGACGGCTTCGAGTCCGGAGACACCAGTGGCTGGTGGGCGCCGGCTCGAGTTGGGGAGACTGGGCAGGTGACGTGCTACGACGACACGGGCGACGTGATCGACTGTGCCGGCACTGGCCAGGACGGTGATATTCGGCCTGGGGTGGCGTGGCCAAACCCGCGTTTCACGGATAACGATGATGGTACGGTCACCGACAATCTCACAGGCTTGGTTTGGCTGAAGAACGCAAACTGCTTGGGCTGGAAAATCTGGTCAGATGCGCTGGACGATGCCAATACATTGTCCAGCGGGATGTGCGGTCTGACGGACGGTTCTGTGACCGGGGCCTGGCGCCTGCCGAGCCAACTCGAATTGGAGAGCCTGTTGGATCTCAATTTTACGAACCCACCTTTGGCGAACACGGCTGGAACGGGGCAGTGGGCGGAGGGTGATGCTTTTTCCGGGGTCCTGAACGAGGACTACTGGTCATCAACAACCATGGCCCTTAACCCAGATTCTGCGCTTGGTGTAGAGTTCAGCGCCGGCCACTCATCCCCATGGACCAAGACGCTGCGCAGATACGTCTGGCCAGTGCGAGGCGGTCAATACGAGAGTGGCGAGTGGGCACCAGCCAGGGTGGGGGAGACGGGGCAGGTGACGTGCTGGGACGAGGGCGGCGCGGTGACCACCTGCGCGGGCACAGGACAGGACGGTGACATTCAGCCAGGAGTAGCCTGGCCGAACCCGCGTTTCACCGACAACGGCAACGGCACGGTTACCGACAACTTGACCGGCCTGATCTGGCTAAAGAACGCCAGCTGCTTCGGGCAGAGGTCTTATGAGTATGTACTAACCGACGTCAACGGATTGGCATCAGGTAGCTGTGGGCTGACGGATGGGTCGGTGGCGGGTCAATGGCGGCTGCCGAGCCGTTTCGAGCTCGAGAGCCTGCTCGACCACGAGTACCACGACCCGGCACTGTCGAACGCCGCTGGCACAGGGCAGTGGACGGAGGGTGACCCTTTCACCGGAATCCAGTTGTCGTACTATTGGTCATCAACGTCATACTCGAACGAAGCTACGTCTTCTCTGGTTGTGTACTTCGACTGGGGCTTCGCGAGTGCGAAATGGAAGATTTTCGGCTCCTATGTCTGGCCCGTCCGCGGTGGGCTGTGATGTTCCCTGCTCTCTGGCATCCCCGAGGCCGAGCATATCGAATCGGTGCCAGAATCGGTGTCAGGAGCATCGGTGCCAATAACTGCCCAGGCTTGACAGCATCCTCGTAACGCTCCTAAGGTTTCCTGGAACAGAACAGCAAGGAGGCGCCGATGTTCAGGTCACGTCTCAGCGTCATGCCGCTCATAATGGTCCTGATTCTGCTGCTCCCGGTAGCTTCACGGGGCGCGGACCTCGATGAACAGATGAACATCTCAATCAGGGTCAGGATCCAGTGGGACAAGCAGTTCGACCGCACCCACGAGACCGGCAAGGTCTTCGTGCAGGTCAACGGCAAGCTGAAGCTGGCCGAAGAGGACGACCAATTCATGCACTACACCCCGGAGGGGTTGAGCGCGAGCTACACCTTCGATTTCAAGCGGGTCATGACCGACCCGCACGACGAGTGTGCCGGCCGGACCATCGAACGCGAAACCGGCTCCGGCAGCGCCAAACCGCAACTGGATTTCCAGGCGATGCTCGGCCAGGCGGGCCAGGTGCACGCACTGCAGTATGTCGCCACCTCCGGCGGAGGATTCGACCCCGGCGCATTAATCCAGGCGGCGTCGGGTGAAGAAGGGTCTGACGTCTACACCTTCATGCTGACGCTGCCCGGTGTCATGAACACCGTGGAGAAGAGGTTGTGTCCAACCCAGCGAACCAGGAACCTGCCACGAACCCTGATGTTCCAGGCGCGCTGTCACAAGGTAACGCCCAAAACCCTAAAGGGTAGCTACGGTTGGTCCTCAAATGTCCACTGGGGGCCGGCATCGACGCCTCCGATAGAACTGATGGTCGGAAGTTGCCAGGGCACGGAGTTCAGGGGCCCTGAAAAAGGTGACGGCGACGTACGCTACCAGGTCGACTGGACCTTCGGCGACATCAAGCCGATGGTGGAGATCTGGCGCGAGGACGACAACATCACCGACGAGACGTCAGACGTCGTCATCGGCAGGAAGGTCAAGCTGAAGGCGAAGATCCTGCCCGAGGGGCTGGTGGCCACGGACGGCGAGTGGGAGCTGGCCGGCAAGGTCATAGCCGATTACACGGCCGATGCAGCCAACGCCAAGGTGACACCTCTTGGAAGCGAGGAGCTGCGAAAACGGGAGATCGAGTTCTACTACATCGAGGGCGAATTCGGGGGCCGCGAGATACCTGTCAAGTGGAGCGGGACTGTCAACAACCATGATCTCGAGGCCGAAGCGACCATGAAGGTCTACCGCCCGAGCATCCGCCAAAGGGATCTGATGCCCGAGAGCAGCGTCAACATAGGTATGTACGGCAGCGATTGCCGCCTCTACGCCGGTCTGCTGACACAGGCCAACCCTCCGCAGGGGCGCCCCGCCATGCACATGCGGCACTCCATCTACATGCCGCCGGTGGACGACGCCTCCAACCTGCTGCAGTACGTACAGAAGATGCAGGAAGACATGCTGCTGTACTACGACCGCGACTACGTCGTGCAGACCAGCGAGGACTGGTGCCTGGACACCTTCTACCCGGCCAACCAGAGAAGACCTACCCCTGACGAGGCGGAGTTCCAGGACACCCCCGGGACGCAACTCAGTGTTGACAACACCAAGGAGATCCACGAGAGCAACTGGTTCAAGACCTACCTGATGTTCAAGCCGTCTTCCGACGAGAACGACCCCGACGCCATCTGGATCCCGGTGGAGATGATCGAGTGGGACTGGTCGGGAGGCGCCGTCAACGTCAAGCAGAACATCAGAACACCGCCGTGCGACACGAATACCTTCCCGCTGCTGTATGCCAACCCGCCCGGCCCAGATCCGAGCTACCACCAGTGGCCGGAGCATCCCGAGTGGGACTGCAACGCCAAGGACACTCCGAAGAGGACGGTCGGGACCGACCTCAGCGAGGATGACAAGCAGGAGTGGGACGATCGGCTGCAGAAGCGGCGGCAGCGATAACCGGGACCGCTATTCAAATCCGCAGATCAGTGTCAGGCACCTTTACGGCCCGCTGTTGTTTGTGAAGACGGTGCGCTGGAGGCTCGGCACCTTCACTACCCTGGCGAAACACGCAAGGCAAAAACAACAACCTGCAGTGCGTTGGTGAGATAGTGCGAGATGATCATCGGCCCAACCCGGCCGAATCGGAGGTAGTAAAGACCCATGATCAGACCATAGATACCCGTCCATACCATCCTGGTGGGACCCTGCCAAGCGTGGGAGAGACCAAAGAGGCCGGCAGCAAAGAGGACTGTCCCCCATCCGATCGCTGGTCCGGGCCACACCTTCCAGAGGCGGCTCAGCAGAAACACCCGAGTCAGCTCTTCCTGAGCTACGCCGATCCACAGCAACACCCCCAGGAAGACGGCAAACATGCCCGGGTTCCGACTCAGCCACCCGAAGAGGTTGATGACACTTGTATTCGGAGGTGCCGGGAGCAGCTCGGACAGAAGAGCATTCGAGACGATATTGGCTGCCAGAGTCACGACAGACAAGATGACCGCGGCAAGAACATCCGACGTCCATTTGCCCGGTTTCAGGTTGAGCTCTCGCGGCGTTTCACCGCACAGATACCATAAGAGGAGCAGTAGCAGAATGATGATCGAAACGGAGATCACCGTCGCGTACAGAAAGAAATCCTGCGGGGAATAGGGTTGGTCAGACCGCAAACCATTTGCGAGGAGCATCGCGTAAACGGGAAGTGGACCCAGCGCAACGGCCAGCAGTTGCACCCATGCTTTGCTCTGCCAGGTCTTCACGGGATATCCAGATGATGTGCGCCCTTTTGGTGCCAGGGCCGACATTTTTGAAGCTTTCAAGATTACCTACTCACACTCTGTTTCGCTGAGCCGTCGGTCGAGTTCATTATATGCCTCGCCGAAATCCGTATCCTCCAGGCGCCGTTTCGCTCCCCACCGTACCCGTCGCCATCGGTGACAGGTCCGTAGTTCCGCAGTTATCGCCGTGATCAACCGGGATCATTGGCTACCGCAGTCGTGTGTTTGTGACTTTCAACCATCTAACTACGAACCTGGCACCGATTTAAAGAATCTGTCAACGATATGCATCGCTGCGGTGGGCGACCCGCACGACAAGAACGATGAGCTCATCGTCGTCGATGGTGTAGAGGACTCGGTACTCACCCTCGCGGACCCGAAAGATCGCAGGAGAAACGTCGGTCAGCTTCACCACTCCGGAAGGCCTGGGCTCCTTCGCCAAGCGATCGATTCGCCGGCTCACCTTCTTTCGAGTGGATGCGTCGAGCTTTTCCAGCTGTCGCCGAGCCGGTCGGGCAATCTCGATGGCGTAGGCCATCAGAGATTACCGCTCCAGCTCCTTCTTCACCTCTTCCCAGGGAATCGTGCCGTGCTTGCGTGCGTCGGCAAGCGCCTTCTTGGCCTCACGGATGTCTATCTCGTCCTCCATTCGCTCAAGGAACTCGAGATCCTCGATCGGCACCACGGCAGCTACCTGCTTGCCACGGCGAGTGATTCGTACACGGTCCTTCGCGTAGGTGACCCGATTGATGACCTCGGCGAGGTTTTCGCGGGCCTCGGTGGTGTTGATGCTATCCATGGCACGTTCCTCTCTGTACATAATGTACACCATGTCCAGATAAATTTCTACCTACGATGAGAACCTAAGCGGAAAAAAAGGTGCCAGCCACTCACTTACGAATAGTCGGTGACGTGATCATATCGAAGACTGGAATCAGGTTCATCGAGGAGCACCGGAGAACAAATTTCGGGGGCTCCTCTTGACAACCGCGGCGAATGGATTCATATTATGTAGCGAGTCGATATATCGAGGCTCGATGTATCGAGATTCGAAACTTTTTAACATCATGAGGGATGAGAGGTCATGGAAAAATTCGAGCTCGAAACGCAGAACCTCGCCCGGAGCTGTCACGAGTCGCTGATACTGGCAACTCTGGCCGACGGACCACGCCATGGCTACCAACTCGCCCTCGAAATCGAGGACCGCAGCGACGGTTCGTTCCGATTCAACCACGGAACGCTTTATCCGATCCTGCACAAGCTGGAGTCCAACGGCTTCATCGAAGGGTCCTGGGCGGAGCCGGCCGGCAAGCGAAAACGCCGGCAGTACGCCCTGACGGAATCCGGCCAAGAACACTTGAAACGAATGCGCAGTGCGTGGTCTAGGTACTTCGAGTCACTCTTCAACGTCATCGGGAGGAGCGAGCCATGAGTCGATTCAACGCTTTTCTACACAACACGGGGGAGCGCCTGGCGCTGCCCAAGGCCACCCGGAGCCTGATTCTGGTCGAGATCGCATCCGACCTCGAGGAGCTTTTCAACCACTACGTCCAACAGGGCCTCAGCGAG
>Ga0209013_10004135_pt1 | contig 12765 bp, 13 predicted proteins | sample Cruoilmetagenom2_FD_187291 | JGI IMG/M metagenome (GOLD analysis project Ga0209013, IMG submission 187291) | Oil polluted marine microbial communities from Coal Oil Point, Santa Barbara, California, USA - Sample 2 (SPAdes) (version 2) | ecosystem: Environmental > Aquatic > Marine > Oil seeps ... | reverse complement strand
TGATTGATACGCCAAAGATTACGGTTGATAAAGCCGCAGCCCCGTATAATTTCAATCTGCTGGTCCATCAGTGGCCGACGCGCTTCCGGGAAGCCGCTGCCCAAGAACCACTGTCTGACTGGATTGAGACTGGTCAGCTGAGTTATAAAGAATTTGTCTCAGCCAAGTTCCCCATAAACGAGGTTAAGCAAGCCCTCGAACTTTCAAATTCTGGGCGAACGATAAAAACCATCTTGCGCTTCTAACGGTGAAGCGTGGGTATTCACAGTGGAAGATATTCAGTTTTAGTTGGATGACGAAAACCACATCTCATTATGATGGCGGGTCGATCTTCTCCCAAAGGTCAATAATTCCATCAGGTATCTATTTCTTCCTGCATGTCATAGACCAGGATCAGCATGAAGGTTTTTTGTATAATTGGATTTGAAACCACATTTTTGGGATAGGAGGGAAGCATTATGGACCTGGAATTAACTGGAAAGGTTGCAGTAATCACAGGCGGTAGTGTGGGAATTGGGCTGGCTGTTGCCGAGGGCTTGGCCAAGGAAGGTGTTAACCTGGTTCTCTGTGCCCGTGAGGAAGCGCGCTTAGTACAGCGAGCTGCTGAGCTTCAGGACAAGTACGCAGTAACAGTCGTAGGTGTCCCTGCAGATGTGACCGAGGCTAGCGATATCGAGACTGTTGTCTCCACTACCGAAGGCAAGTTTGGTGGCGCTGACATATTGATTAATAACGCCGGTACCGGGAGCAATGAAAAAATCATGACGGCTCCCGACGAGAAATGGCAGGGTTATTGGGACCTGCATGTGATGGCTGCAGTGCGTTTATCGCGTGGTCTAATCCCATCGATGCGCCGGCGTGGTGGCGGAGTTATTCTCAACAATGCCTCCATCTGTGCAAAACAACCACTGGACTATGAGCCGATCTATAATGTCACCAAAGCAGCCTTGGTAATGTTCTCAAAAGTCCTTTCCGATGAGGTTGTGGGCGACAATATCCGAGTGAACTGTATTAACCCGGGCTTGGTCCTGACTCCCGATTGGGTAAAAACCGCTAAACAGCTCACTGAAGATTCGGATCAGACTTACGATGAATATCTGGATGGAGTGGCGAAGAAATATGCGCCTATTGGTCGTTTTGCCTCACCCGAAGAGCTGGCGCATTTCTTTGTGTTCTTGTGTTCTGATCGCTCTAGCTATAGTGTCGGATCGACATATTTTGTCGATGGAGGCTGGCTGCGAGTAGCATAACTAGATATTATTTAGGCATTTTTATGGAGATATAACTATGAAACAAGCTGTGATGACTGAACCTGGCAAGATTAAGATTCATGATATTGAAGAGCCAAAACCTGGGCAGGATGAAGTCCTTTTGCGTATTCAGCGGATAGGTGTCTGCGGTTCAGATGTGCATGTCTACCATGGCAAACACCCCTATACAGGTTATCCGGTAGTCCAAGGCCATGAGTTCTCAGCCACAGTAGTTGATTTTGGCGATGGGGTGACTGGTCTTACTCCAGGCTCAAAAGTGACCTCGATGCCGCAGATCGTGTGTGGCGAATGCGCACCATGCTTACGAGGGGACTATCATATTTGTGATAAATTAAAGGTAGAGGGGTTTCAGGCTCCTGGCTGTGCTCAAGAATTGTGGGTGACCTCTGCAGATCGCATCATACCCTTACCGGCCAGCTTATCTTTTGAACAAGGGGCGTTGGTAGAGCCGGTCTCTGTCGCAGTACATTCAACTGCCAAAGCAGGTGACTTAAACGGGCGCCGTGTTGCTGTTCTCGGCGCAGGCCCGATCGGGAATCTTATTGCACAGGTAGCACGTACAACAGGTGCCAAAGTTTTAGTGACGGATATCAGTGGCTACCGTTTAGGGATAGCCGCTCAATGTGGTTTAGAGTTTACGTCTAATGCTGCAGAAGAAAGCCTGGCTGATGCATCTGCCAGGATCTTTGGTGCGGATGGATTTGATGTCGTTTTGGAGTGCGTTGGCATTGAGGATACGATGACTGCCGCGATAGAAAACATTGCTAAGGGCGGTAAGATCGTTGTGGTGGGTGTGTTTGGCGAGAAACCGCGTATTGACATGGGCCTCGTTCAGGATCGTGAACTAAATCTCCATGGGACTTTGATGTACAAGCGGGGGGATTATGAGAAGGCAGTCGCCCTCATCGCTTCCGGGGATGTGATCACTGAACCGCTGATGTCGAAGCATTTTAGTATGGATGAGTACCTTGATGCGTATGAATTCATCGACCAACAACGTGACAAAACTATGAAAGTCTTTATCGATGTGGCATAGAGGAGTGCAGTTGTGAAATACGCGATCAATAACTGGGTATATGCCGATGAGCCCCTGCGGGACACGTTCGCCCGCCTGGCTAAATATGGTTATGATGGAGTCGAGCTGAAGGGTGAGCCAGAGCAATATTCGCTCGCCGAGATCCAATCCCTGTGTCAGGAATATGATATGCAGGTCACCTCCGTATTGGGCTGGAATATTTGGGGTATTCCAGGTCGCGACTTAGCCAGTCCGGATATTGAGGAGCGCTCTGCCGCAATCCAATATGGTAAGGACGGGATTGATTTTACAGCTGCTGTCGGGGCGCCGATTTTGATTGTCTTACCTTCACCGGCTGGACGTACGGCCCCAATCGGGAACCCCGAAACTGAAGAGCAGTGGTCAAGCGCATATAAAACCGAATGGTCAAATGCGGTCGATTCCGTTCATCAGATGGCCACCTATGCGGAGACGCGCAGGATTATCCTAGCAGTGGAACCCATCAACCGTTATGAAACCTATCTACTGACAACGGTTGATGAAGCGCTGCGTTTTGTGAATGATGTAGGTGCTGATAATGTGAAGCTCAATCTTGACACATTCCATATGAATATTGATGAGGCTGACCTCCCAGCTGCAATTCGCAAAGCGGGTGATCGGCTGGTGCATGTGCACGCTGCAGATAGCAACCGTCAAGCACCAGGCCGCGGTCACACCGATTTCAGCGCTGTTTTCCAGGCGTTGAATGCGGTCGGTTTCGACGGTACGATCGTACTCGAACCAGTACCACCGGGTGCTGATCCAGGAATGGCGATTGTCCGCTCGGATTACTTGCCTTTGCGGGAGATCTACGCGCAGGAAAGTATCACCTATTTGAAACAGATCGAAGAATCGCTGAAAGGCGCCTGAAATTTGAAGCCGGGCAGTCGCATTGGAGTTCAGGCTGTCATGTAATATATTATTTGCTTGAATTGAGAGACAAGTAGCTAGGATGTCATCCGAGAAAGAGAGTGGACAGATGCTGAAGTATGGTGCAAATGCTTTTATTTGGATTGATGATTGGACGACAGAGAAAGGCGATTTCGCTATTGCCGAGGCTGGGAAAACCGGTTTTGATTTCATCGAGATTCCGCTGATGCGGCCTTGGGATTTTGATCCCAAGCCACACATTGAAGCGTTAAAGAACGCCGGGATAGGTGCAACCGCCTCGGTGATATTGCCCGAGGATGCACACATGCCCACGCATCCGGAACGAGCTAAAGAGTATCTCCTTGCAGTCCTTAAGAAACTTGATGCCGTCGGTGGTACGTATCTATGCGGTTGTATTGCTTTTGCTGGTGGTGTCTTCACCGGGCACCCGCCCACTGAGCATGAACGGCAAATTGTGATCGATACCCTGGGTGAGGTTGCACTCGATGCAAAAAAGCGCGGGATCACGGTTGGCCTGGAATGTGTAAACCGTTATGAAACGTATATATACAATGTTCTAGAGGATGCATACGCAACGATCAAGGCTGTGAACCTTGAGAATTTCGAACTGCACGCGGATACCTACCACATGAACATCGAAGAGAATAACTTTTATGACCCAATCGTAAAGTGTGCCGATGTTTTAGGCTATCTGCATATGAGTGAGAACCATCGCGGATTGATCGGGACCGGCACGGTAAACTGGGATGAGTTGTTCAAGGGTTTGGCTGTTGCTCAATTTTCGGGCCCCCTGGTGTTGGAGTCATTCTCGGAGAACAACCCTGACCTTATCGCTGCTATCCGGCTCTGGCGGCCGCCGCAGGAATCCTCGGATTACCTGGCTCGCGAAGGGTTGAAATTTTTGCAGGACATGTCCACGAAGTATGGGTTATAAAAACAATTATTTTACGTTCGGAGGGTAAGATGCCAAAAACAATTACCGATACTGTTGCACTAAGTAATGGTGTGGAGATGCCATGGGAAGGGTTCGGTGTTTTTCAGATGGAACCCGGCCCTGTAACCCAAAATGCGGTCGAGAAGGCTTTAAAAGTAGGTTACCGGCACGTGGATACAGCTTCGCTGTATGCGAATGAGAAGGAAGTTGGCGCAGCTTTAAAAGCTAGCCGTATCCCCCGCAAGGAGGTTTTTATCACAACCAAGGTATGGAATACAGACCTGGGCTATGATGCCACCTTAAAGGCATTTGAGATAAGTCTGCAGCTATTAGATATGGACTATATCGATTTGTACCTTGTCCATTGGCCGGTCAAAGGTAAATATCTAGACACTTGGAAGGCACTGGAGAAGCTGTACCGGGACGGTGCGGTTAAAGCGATCGGTATCAGCAACTTTATGGTCCACCAGATGCAAGATGTCCTCGAAGCGTGTGAAATCAAACCAATGGTGAACCAGTGTGAGTATCACCCGCTTTACCAGCGGAGAGAGATACACCAATATTGCATCGAGAACCAGATCCAATTTGAAGCCTGGGCACCACTGGGGCAGGGGCGTGCTTTGGATATTTCCGAGGTCCTAGAGATTGCCGCCAAGAATGGCAAATCACCAGCCCAGGTTCTGCTGCGCTGGGACTTACAGAACGAAGTCGTGACTATTCCGAAATCGATAACCCCAGCCCGGATCATTGAGAATTCAAAGATTTTTGATTTTGAGCTGTCAGGTGAGGACATGGCCCGTATCAACAACCTCAACGAAGAAGAACACACCCTCGATTACCCCGCGGACTGTGGATACTGATCGTTCCATGGAGCTTAAATCCGAATGGTTGCCACTCTTCACTGAGTAACATTTCATATTCTTACCGGAAACAAACTCTTCCCACCAGCAATAATGTGGGGAGAGTTTGTTATTACTGGTGCTGATTATTATATTGTTGGAAAACTCGCACTGAGAACTTTCTGCCATTCGATGTACTGCGTAATCAGAGGTTGGTAGGTTTTGACTGTCTCAGAGTGAGGGGTTGCTGGAGCGCCTGCAGGGCTAGCATACCTAGATGCGATCTCTGCCAGGTCGCTGAAGACTCCAGCAGCCTTTCCAGCGATCATTGCACTGCCCCAGGAGCCGAACTCATTGCCCGCCAATGGCTGGAAAGGAACGTTTAGGACATTTGCTTTGATTTGGTTCCAGACCGCACTACGGGCACCACCACCTACTACCCTGGCTTCAATCAGGTCAAGGTTGGGGATAAGCTCACTCAGGATTTGCAGGTAATATGCATATTCATATGCTGCGCTCTCTAAAATCGCGCGAAAGAAATGTGCTTGGGTGTGTCCCCAAGAGAATCCGATCCAAGCCCCGCGCATCTCTGGGGTTGCCGGACATATACGCCCACCGAGGTGGGGAGAGAAATACAATCCTTCTGATCCGGGTGGAACCCCTTCTGCTTCTGCGATCATCTCTGGGTATAACTCGCTGAGCAGCTCCTGCTCTTCCCCGCGCATCTGGTTGTAAAATTGGTCTCTAAACCACCTGAGGGCTATTCCACCGCCTGCGATATAGGCAAGCGGGTTCCAAAGACCAGGGATAACTGAACGCATAGTTATCAAAGCCCGTTGGTTCACATCTACTACGAACTCGTCGGTACACCCCGCAAGTACGGCAGCCGTACCTGCTACGTCAAAGAGCATACCTGATCTGACTATTCCTGCCCCAAGGGCGCTGGCAGCTGTATCTCCACAGCCTGCCGCAATAACCGTTCCTGCAGCCAAGCCAAAGTCTTTTGCGGCTGTGTCCGTGACTTCACCGACGATGTGCCAAGGTTCTACGATGCGAGGCAGCTTTTCCTTAGGGATTCCGAACAGCTCGCATAGCTCGTTAGACCAGCGCCCATTCTTGGCATCGCTTAACCCTGAAAAATGGATGAAGGTATAGTCAATGAATGCCTCTTCCCCCCGCAAGCCGGCCATTTTCCCAGCCACATAGCCTGCGGGAGTGACAAACTTGGCAATCCGCCGGTAATCCTGTGGTTGTTCTTCCTTCCACCATAATATTTTTGTACCATGATCACAGGTTGGAGGGCACCCCGTCAATCGCGTAACCAGATCCCCGTAGTTCTTGTCCATAAAGTCGATATATGGCTGGCAGCGCATATCCAACCAAGAATCAAATCGCGTGGCGGGGTTGAAGTGTTCATCCACCGTTCCGATCCCTGCCATCTGGCTGTCGCACGCAATCGCTGCCACCTCGTTTGGATCGATACCGCTCTCTATGATGCAAATCCGGACAGTTTTCGCGGCGGTTTGGTAAAAATCGTCATTTTCCTGTTCCACGACACCGGGCTTGGGGTAGTAGATCGGTACTTCGAGCGTTGAATCTGCGACGAGCACCCCATCCGTTGAATAGAGTGCCGCTTTGGTAGAACTTGTGCCCAGATCAATGCCAATCAGGTAGGATTTGGACATGACAATTCTCCTGGATTTTGACGATGGTAATTTTATTCTCCGTGGTGGATAGTAATTCTCGATCGTACTATATTTCGGCTGCTGGTGGTGTGTTATGCGGAGAGGTGGGCGATTATCGTGCTGCACCCCTCCGCACAACCAAAGGAGGAGAGAAGAATGAATGCCTGTTTTGTAAGTTCCAGCGGTCTAAAAATGCAGCGTTTTAATATTCGAGTGGCAGGCTTTATTTTTGATGATTTAGTGGACGACCTTTTGCCGTGGTTTATATACTAAAGTTGGGCGAAGTTCTTCGGCAATATCACCTAGCTGCTCGAATAAGTCACCCTCGATATCGATATGCAGTACTTCTGCAATGACTTGCGTCCATCCATGCAGGAAGTATAGCCATCCATCTTCAACAAACACATTGCGGGTCTCTTGTTGTGCCATCGCTTGGTGCCAGAAATCGAGTTCACCGCGATAGTTAATCTCCCAGGCGATTCCATTTTGAGGAAAAATTCCCTTGTCTGTGACCGGCGAACCCGGGGTATCTTTCCCCATACCGGTCGCGTTGACTACTACCGTTCCATCGGGCATATTCGCCATAATCTGGTCATTAATGGGCGGATTTGCATTCTGGATATATTCAAACTTTATATCCGTCTCCAGGCTCTCAACCATGGCTTGCATCTCATCAAGGCGCCCCTGAGAGCGGTTCACAACAACGAATCGTTTCGGTCGATCCGCTGGTTCCTTTTTGTTAATCAGGTGCAGCGCCATCGCTTTGCCTGAACCGCCTGCTCCGAAGCATAAGAAATCTCCACCTGTGCTTCCAAAGTAACCATCTTTCAAGAACGAATCCATACTCAAACCAGATGTTAGCGGGTCTTTTGCATGACCGACCAATTTTCCATTGCGCTTGGATATACTGGATACTTCGCCGGTTAATCGAGCTGAGGAATGCAGTTCATCAAACATGTCGCGGGCGGCAGTTAATAAGTCGATTTTATGGGTCGTCACCAGCCCGCCCAGGGATAAGGGGTCGTACTTGATCTGCGTGACTGTCGCCCGGTACGTCTCAGGATTATCATGAATCTCATGGTCGATGCCCTCAATGATAATATCAGGACTACCAATTGCCTCCATCCAAAGCGGGAACACTTTCATGATCGAAGATTTGCTGGTGGTTACCCCTACAAAGTAGAAGGTCGGTACTGTTCTGGTTATGGGGGGATATCTTTCTGTGTCATTCATATACCTCACTCCTGAAAATCCTGTGAAGAATTCCTATCTCTTGTCTTTTTATGCCTTTTGGTAGCGGTATGCGTCAATCGCCTCTATGTAACCTTGCGCGCGGGCTGTAATGTCATCGAAATCCCCATCTTGAGCCAGTTTCGCCGGGCAAAGATTGCTCCCTGCTCCGACAGCCACAGCACCAGCATCATACCATTCGCCTACATTATCCGCGCTGACTCCCCCGGTTGGCATAATGGGGATGTCTGGAAATGGTCCGCGGATTGATTTAAGATACTTTGGACCACCTAATGAACCGGGGTACAGCTTTACAATGCTGGAGCCCAATCGATGTGATGCCACGATTTCAGTAGGTGTGAGAGCACCCATCATGATCGGGAGACCTGTTGCGACCATGGCTGAAGCTAGTTCTTCTTCACAATGTGGGCTCACGATGAAACGAGCTCCGGCATCTTTAGCTTCCTGAGCTTGAGCCGGAGTCGTAAGCGTTCCCATGCCTAACAGGATATCGTCTCCAAATCTTTGATCCAGCGAATCGACGACCTGAGCTGCATTGGGCGTTGTATAAGTGATCTCAATGCTGTTTATCCCTCCGGCTATCAACGCCTCGACCATTTTAAGGGTCAGGTCCACGGATGGGCCCCTAATAACTGCGATGACGCCTGCTCCCTTCACTTTCTCAAGTATTTTTTCTTTGTCCATTTGAGATTCCCATTTTTCTTTAGATGACACGGTTTTCAGGCTCTTCCCCGCGCAGTACAGCGAGGCAGTTATTTAATGATCCCCACCCCATCGCATCGGTTGCTTCATCGGTGTGAGCACCCATGTGAGGAGTCGCAATTACCTGTGGACAATTGAGCAAGGGGTGGTCTGTCGGCGGTGGTTGTTCTCTGAACACGTCCAATGCTGCACCTTTGATGTGTTGGCTCGTGAGCGCTCGGTATAAGGCATTCTCATCAATCAGCTCACCACGTGAAGTGTTGATTAAAAAAGAACCGGGTTTCATTTTGTGTAAAAATGTTTCGTTGACCATTCCCTCAGTCTCCGGGAGCACCGGACAGTGCAGCGACAGCAGATCGGATCTGGATAAGAGCTCATCCTTGTCTACCAGTACGGCACCCAAGTGCTTAGCGATTTCGCTATCTGGATAGGGGTCGTAGGCAATGACATAGCAATCGAACCCACTCAAAAGCCCAGCTGCAATTTTGCCAATCGATCCAAACCCGAACAAGCCAATGGTTTTGCCACTTAAGAGCCTCCCCCTTAAGCGTGGCCATTCACCAGACTGTGTAGCAGTAACCGCTTGTGGGATATTCCTGACTAGGCTCAACATCAACCCGACAGCCAGTTCTGCCACCGAGGCTGAGTTTGCACCCGGTGTGTTCGTTACGATAATTCCATGCTGCCGGGCAGCTTTGAGATCAACTGCATCAACACCTACTCCGTAACGGGCAATTACTTTCAATTCACTCGCGACTTCAATCACCTCGCCGGTGATCGCATCCAATCCTGCAATATATCCATCAAGATTTACCAAGAGCGGCATCAGTTCTTCAGCACTCAGCGGGCGCCCAGTGGTGTTGTAAATCACTTCCCCAACAGCCGCATCTAATGTTGTGCGCAGTGCTGGGTCGTTTTTCGCATAGGACGTAGGTGTTACGAGAACTTTACACCTCCCCAGATCTTTCATCGTCTGACATCCGCGGGCATCCAGCGCGGGTTATCTGCGATTTCGGGATTTCCTTGATGGTCCATAACTATTTTTCTGAATCCCTGCCTTTCGATCGTACCGTAATCATGACCTGCATTTCCGGGATAGGTAAAAAATGTGACTAGGTTCTCCTGGTCTCCAGTATTTACCGAACGATGGGCCCAGCGAGGGGGGACATACAGAACCGTGCCTGGTTTTAACGCCTCAACCGCCCAATCTCCCTCGGGAGTCTCCATTACCATAAAACCTGCCCCACGCAGGCAGTAGTACATTTCAGAAGTTTCGAGCACTGTGTGGAAATGGCCCTTGGTCATGTAGTATTCATTGCCCACCTTACCTGGACGGACGATTGATATTCCCATCAACAGTTCACCTGCTACCGGAGGCCGGCTCACCTCATAGACCTCATACAGAACCGGATCATCTTCCGTTAACTTTGCCTCATAGGCAGCTCGATCTTGGTACTGGCCCTTCATCGCAGAGAGATTTCGTGCGATATGGTTATCATATTTATCAAGAATACTCTCCAGCGAAGGCACGATATTAAACGTGAATGGCAATGTCGTCTCTGAGGGCATAGACGCTCCTTTGAGTGATGTCTATCGGGGAGGTTACCCCGGGATTTTATTCCGCAATGTACTCATTTGGATGGATAGTCAATCGCTTTACCGCCGCCTATACATCCAAAATGACTTTCATCGATTTACCCGCCTCCGCTGCAAGAAAAGCGGGTACTGCTTCTTGGAGAGGAAATCTGGCACCGACAAGTTTAGACAGGTCAACTTGTCCTGTATTGACTATTCGTGCTGCTCTTTGGCAGTCATCAGTGCTGCAAGCTGTCGTACCGGTAACGACCAGCTCCTTATAATGAACTAGGTTTGAATTAAATTTGATCATCGGTAGGCTTTTTGGCAGACCGCCAAAGAAATTGATCCTGCCTCGCAAGCTTGCCAGCTCAAGGGCTTGGGCCTGGGCTTTCTGTGCAGGGGCAGCGACCACGATCACATCCGCTCCCTCGCCTTTGGTCACTTCCAACACGATTGCTTCTATATCACTTTCCGCAGGGTTTATAACCTGATCGGCTCCGAATGCTTTTGCTTGTACGGCGCGCTCGGGAATCAGTTCGCTTACCAAAACCATCCCCGCCCCATGCAGTCGGGCGAGAAGCACGTGCATAATCCCGATTGGGCCTGCACCGATCACTAAAACAGTCTCCCCTGGTCTAATCTTCAGCGCATCTTGTCCCCGTAAGACACATGCAAAGGGCTCGATCAGTGCGGCTGCCACTGGATCGGTATCTTCATCTATTGGGATCACATTGCCTTGCAGGATTCCTGCTTCTGGTACGCGCAGATACTCTGCGAAAGAACCGTCATAAGTGATGCCGGGTGCTTGATAATTTGCACATAAGTTGTTGCTGCCCGAGATGCACTGCGGGCAGTGACCACAACCCATATTTGGAGCTAGGAACACTTTTTGCCCACGATCCAGACCGGTAACTTTCGAACCAACTTCCTGGATCATACCTGCTACTTCATGACCGGGGATGCGTACAGTTCCGGTTGGATATCGGCGGTGATGACCGCGATAGATGCGCATATCCGTACCGCAGATGCCGGTCGAAATCACTTTGATTAGTGCTTCGCGTTGGTTAATTTGAGGGATGGGCCGTTCTTCAACCCTCAAGTCCTCAGGTCCATAATAAACTGCTGCTTGCATGGTCTTTGGCATATGTTTTCGCTCTTAGAGAACCTCATCAAGATCAACGGGTCGTTCTTCAAGAAGTGATTTTGTGGCTGCAAGTACTCCAGCCACTGCCCAACGACCGTCATCAGCACCGACTTTGGGAGTATCGCCATTTTGGATACATTGAATAAAATGCTCCATCTCACGGATATAGGCCCACTCAAAACGCTGCGGCCAGGTCCGGTAGATTGGGGTGATCAAACCTTGGTCTCGGTTCGTGCAGACCAAGATGGATTGCCCTTTTAATTCTCCAATCTGCATAATACCTTTTTCACCAACGATCTCCACGCGCGCATCATAGCCGTAGTCACACGGACATATGCTGGAGATGCTGCCCAAGCCACCACTCTCGAACTTGATGTTAACCAATGCATTGTCGTAATAATTCTCGGTTTTCACACCCCGGGCTGCCCCCTTGAAATTTGCCACTTCCACGTATACCCGGCGGTAATCAGACCCCATCAACCACCTCACACAATCCCAATCGTGGCTGTTGACTTCGGCTAGGTTCCCATTTGAGGTTTTCAAATCCGTAGCCCAGGCAGGTGGCAGTCCGGGACCGTGGGTAAGTGATTTAATCAACATTGGCTGCCCAATCTCCCCACCGGTGATCCTTTCGGCGGCAGCAGTAAATTCGGGGTCGAAACGACGCATGAAAGCCAGCTGCAGGATGATATCGTTCGTTTGGGCTGCTTGTGCGATCGCGTCACATTCTCCAAGATCCAGCGCCATCGGTTTTTCCAGCAGGACATGTTTCCCGGCATTCGCCGCGCTGATAGCTAGTTGGGCGTGGGTGAACGTCGGTGTTGTGATGACAACCGCCTCGAAATCAGCTGTTTCGAGTGCATGCTCTAAGGAAGGAAAGCGGGCTTCAATGGCATATTCGTCAGCGGTTGCCTGTAAAACCTCTTGGTTCGGGTCTGCTATAGCAACTAATTTCGCTTCTGGTACATGTTTCACCAATGATTTTGCGTGCACCTTAGCAACGCGACCTGCTCCCACAAGACATACACGGATAGGATGACTCATTAAAACTCCTTACTGCTGATGTGGTTTACAAATTTGTGCAATATTTGGAATCCCGCGAAATAAACTTTTGCTGCTACTTTAAGGATGTAATCCTGTAATTACAGGATTATAATAATTTTCAGTGCTTTAGTCAAGGAGTTACAGCAAAAGTGGATCATTTCTCGTGTAGTGTAATTTTTATAAGCTGTCCTGCTAGTGCAGAGTAGGGGAGTCCAATTTGTGGAAAGTTAAAATGTCCTATTTTGGAGATCATCCTAAGATATTTCTCTTCAAATAGGTGTGGCATTAGTAGTGTGGTTCCCATCCTTTCTCATCCCTTTCATCAATCTTCAATCATAAATCTCAAAATCCTATCCTTGAACACTTCCCAAA
>Ga0209013_10004134_pt1 | contig 12766 bp, 13 predicted proteins | sample Cruoilmetagenom2_FD_187291 | JGI IMG/M metagenome (GOLD analysis project Ga0209013, IMG submission 187291) | Oil polluted marine microbial communities from Coal Oil Point, Santa Barbara, California, USA - Sample 2 (SPAdes) (version 2) | ecosystem: Environmental > Aquatic > Marine > Oil seeps ... | reverse complement strand
ACAACTTGAAAAAATTCAGTTTCGTTTTAAGTTTTGTACTACTGTTCCTCGTCACATTTGCCAATGATTCAGAAGCAGCTGCTTCTGTACACACCGTAAAAAAAGGTGATACTCTTTATAAAATTTCAAGACAATATAATGTTTCTGTCTCTTCAATTAAATCGATTAATCAATTAAAATCAGATCTTATTAAACCAAATCAAAAAATTAAATTAACGGGTGCAAAAACAACTGCTGCAGCAAAGAAAACTAATGCCGTGAAAAAAACTACTGCAACTAAGAAAACACCTTCTCGGTCAGATTCCGATACAGTGGTAAGAGAATTTATGGTATCTGCTTCTGCTTACACGGCTAGTTGTAAAGGATGCTCAGGCATTACATCAACTGGTATAAACTTGAAAAAGAATCCAGGCTTAAAAGTTATAGCTGTCGATCCAAGTGTTATTAAAATTGGAACGAAAGTATATGTAGAAGGTTATGGGTACGCTATCGCTGGTGATACTGGTGGAGCAATTCGTGGAAACAAAATTGACGTCTTTATCCCAAACAAGTCAGATGCACTTAAATGGGGACGTAAAACTGTGAAAATTAAAATTTTAAAATAAATTCAATTTAAGCTTACTTGCCATAATGGCAGGTGAGCTTTTTTTATATGCAGTGACTAATCACTTCAATTTTACATCCATCTATATTACATAAATATTACATCAATTTGCAGGATTAACTGCATAATGTTACAATTATGATGTTATTTTTTTTTGATAAAGATGTCGGAGGGAATAAAAATGAAGGATTTACTGCAAAAAATAGAAGATTCCTATAATGAATTTTCAGCAGGGCAGAAAAGAATTGCCAATTTGTTTAGAGAACAACAAATTGTACTTGCTTTTTCTTCAGCTTCAGAAGTGGGTAAAAAAGTAGAGGTAAGTGAATCTACTGTTATTAGATGGGCGCAAAAAATAGGATTCAAAGGATTTGCAGAATTTCAAGATGTTCTTCAAAAAAGACTGGCTGAACAAAGAATTGAACAGGTTGAAGACGATGAAACTACCGTTTACACCTCACAATCGATTCTGAAAAACTTGCTTGATGCAGATATAAAGAGTATTTCACATTTGAAAGAATCGTTGCAGGAAGAACAATTACTTCAAGTCGTTGATTTGATTGGCTCAGCTAACAAAATATATGTGACAAGCAATTTTTTCGATTTTGGTTTAGCTCATTCGTTTACGCATTGGATGAATCGGGTATTAGACAAAACAGAACTACTGATGCAAGGCGATATGCAGTACTATCATCAGCTATCTAAACTCACAGAAGATGATGTATTAATTGCCTTTGCATTCCCACGCTATACGAGAAATGTAATGGAAACTTTGCAAACGGCGAGAGAACAAGGGACAAAAGTGATCGTAATAACAGATACGAAAGACGCACCTGTTGCGCCATTTGCAGACGAATTACTTCTCGTACCCATTTCCACGAATTTAAGCATTGACTCCTACACAGCTGTTCATGCGTTACTTACTTCAATCATGCGTTTCATTTATGTGAAAGAGCACGAAAAAGTAAAACTGAATTTAGAACGCATCGACGCCATGTATGAACGAAAAGGCATTTTTACCCAAAATGACACTACCGAACAAAATGACAATTAAAAAGAAAAAGGGGAGATTTATTTTGAAAAAGAAATATTCATTTTTAACGGCAATTGCTGCCACAGCTATGTTAATCGCAGGTTGCGGAAGTGAAGAAGCAAAAACCAATTCAGGTTCAGGTTCAGATTCAGGATATAAATTATTAGAAGATGGGAAGCTAACATACGCATCTAGTGGTCTATATAAACCCTTTAACTATACAGATGCAGGTAAGTTGACTGGTTTTGATGTTGAAATTGGTGCTGCTATTGCTGAAAAAATGGGACTAGAACCAAACCCAGTGACAACTCCTTGGGAAACAATTACGCAATCTCTTTTAGGTAACAAATTTGACGCCATCATTGGTTCAATGGCAATTACAGAAGAACGTGCTGAACGAGTAAACTTCTCTGATCCTTATTACTACTCAGGCGGAATGATTTTCGTACCAGAAGGTAGCGAGGATATTAAATCAGTAGAAGATTTAGAGGGTAAGAGAATTGGCGTAGTTGCACAAAGCACTTACGACACGGCAGCACAAGAATATACAGATGATATCAAATACTACAATAGTGATGTTGTGGCGCTGAAGGATTTGACAGTAAAAGGTCGTCTTGATGCGGTAATTACAGCGGACGTAGTTGGTTTTGAAGCCATTGCTAATGGAATGGAAATAAAAGAAGTTGGAGACCCATTATGGATTGAACAAGCAGCTGTTGCAGTTCGTAAAGATGATGAAAAACTTCTAGAAGAAATCAACAAAGCTATCCAAGAATTGGTTGAAGATGGAACATATGAAGAAATCTCAAATAAATGGTTTGAACGCAATCTCCTAGATGTGGATTTAGAAGGAATTGAGATTCTAAACTAATCACAGTTTATGAGAGGAGAACGCTATGGAATTATTAAAAACAGTTTTTGATGTCTTTTTACAGACGTATCCCGGTTTCTTAAAAGCCACACTAATCACGCTGCAAATTACAGCAGTGGCACTTGTTTTAGGTACTATTTTAGGGCTGATATTTGCTCTAATGAAAATTTCTCGTTCAAAAGTATTGCAAACAATTGCTAACTTCTATATTACGATTATTCGGGGAACTCCGTTGATTGTACAGATTATGTTCCTGTATTTTGGGATTACCGCACTCGTTGTCCTATCGGGATTCTGGGCAGGAGCAATTGCACTCGGTATCCATAACGGTGCATACATCGCCGAAATTTTCCGTGGTGCTATTCAAGGGATTGATAAAGGTCAGCGAGAGGCAAGTAGCTCTCTTGGTATGACTAGAGCACAAAGCATGCGTCGAATTATTTTCCCTCAAGCTTTGAAACGCTCGATACCACCACTTGGGAATCAATTCATTATTACCTTAAAAGATTCATCACTCGTGTACATTATCAGTGTGCCAGAGTTATTTGCAATGGCTAATCGTGAAGCAGCACAAAATTGGAAGTCGTTAGAAACTTATTTAGTGGTTGGGGCTTACTATTTAGTGTTGGTTATGATCTTCACATATTTACTAAAACTCTATGAAAATAAACTGAATGTCGATAAATCATAAGGAGGGACGCACATGTTAAAAGGTACGAACATTCATAAATCGTTTGGCGATTTAGAAGTGCTAAAAGGCATTGACCTAGAAGTTGCTCCTTCTGAAGTGGTTGTTCTTGTCGGTGTCAGTGGTTCCGGTAAAAGTACATTACTAAGATGTTTTAACTTTTTGGAATATATTAATGAAGGAACAATCGAGATTGATGGTCATGTAGTCGATCCGAAGAAAGATAAGCTCTCAAAAATTCGGGCTGAAGTGGGAATGGTGTTTCAACACTTTAATTTATTCCCGCATATGACCGTTTTAGAAAATGTCATAGAAGCACCGATGATTGTTAAAAACATGAAGAAAGCTGATGCTGTTGCTTTAGCTGAACAGCTACTTGAAAAAGTTGGCTTGTCAGACAAAGCGAATGTGTATCCAAGCAAATTATCGGGTGGACAAAAGCAGCGTGTGGCCATAGCAAGATCCCTAGCAATGGAACCCAAAGTGTTACTATTCGATGAACCGACATCAGCACTGGATCCAGAGTTAGTCGGAGAAGTGTTGGCTGTTATGCAACAACTAGCGCAAGAAGGTATGACAATGGTTGTTGTGACGCATGAAATGAAGTTTGCAAAAGAAGTAGCAGATCGCGTGATTATGCTTGATGAAGGAGTTATCATTGAATCCGCTGATCCAGTAACATTCTTTGAAAATCCAAGCCATGACCGAACCAAACAGTTTATACAACTAGTCGATTAAATAGAAACCTCGCTAACTCAGTCTCAAGCTGGTTAGCGAGGTTTTTTGGTATCTTTGTATCAATAAGTGTCGTTTACTCATCTTTTTTTACAACAATCCACATTAAAATTACAACAACCGCTACGAAAATTACAACAAACCCCACTTTTTTTGCAACTAACCGTGATCTAAGTGCGGACAGATAATATTTCGTAAATCATACTAGTAATAAAAAATCGCGTAGACTACTTGCTAGTCTACGCAACTTTTTTAATATCGAGGAGTAGGAAATGGAGTACCAAAATTTTGATTCGGAGGAACAACAACATTTCGATTAATTTGTACATACTCAGTTCTTGGAACATTTACGATATGTTGTCTGTTTACGTTAATTAAAGGCTGAATATACGGAACTTCACGTTGAACATAAGAATCCGTAAAGCGGCACAAAGGCGGACATACAATTGGTTGAACTGCAGAATTTCTACACTGGCGTCGACGAAACATAATAAATTCACCCCCATTCTATCTCTCTTAATAAATGCAAGATTAAAGGTTTTGGAAACGGCGAATGAATCATTCGTTGCATGGGAATCTTCCATCATTTACAATTAGTTCTAAGAATAGCAACGGAGAAAGGGTGCGACGAGTGTAGGATTACCTCTTAAAATCTAACAACTGAATAGATTAAAGGAGTGTTCATACTATGAATGATCGTCGATCTTTTTTATTTTTATGGGTAAGTCAAATTCTTGCCAATGCAGGTGATGTCTTATATATCGTGGGACTCATTCAATTGGTGTACGCGTCAACAGGGTCTATTTTAGCGTTGACACTCATTCCACTAACAATAACCTTTTCTCGGTTAATTGGTAGCTTTATAACGCCACTTCTTTTACATCGATTTCAACTGCGAAGAATTTTGAATTCGTCGATGTTTGGAAAAGTAATTATTTTAACCATGGTGTTTTTTGTGAAAGATGGAGAACTTCAATGGATTTTAGTATTAGTAAGCATGATTGCCTTTCTTGATGGATGGGCTGCTCCTGTTCGTCAAGCCATGTTGCCTGAGTTTGTAGGAAAACAGGCTCTTCCAAAAGCCAATAGTTTAGTCTCTATCTCAGATAACATTGTTAACTTAGCTAGTTGGCCACTAGGAGCTTTTTTTGTGACCTTTTATGGTGGGGGTCCACTTATCTTAGTGACGATTGGGTTATATAGTGTGGGCTGGTTATTAACAAATGGAATTAAAATCATTCCACATGTAAAAGAGTGTGTTCCTAGTTTAAAAGAGCAACTTGCTGGTGGGTGGGCATATAGCTTTTCACGAAGGTCAATTCGATCAATCCTTATTCTAGATACATTATTTGCTTTTGCAGGCGCAGTTTGGATTTCCTCAATCTTATATGTATATGTGGACGATGTCCTTGGAAAAAGTGAAGCATGGTGGGGGTATATTAATTCATTTTATTCAGGAGGATTTTTAGTTGGTGGTTTTTTGTTTGCAAAACTAATAAAAATTCCTGCATATCAGATGATTGTGATTGGCTGCTTTCTTACGGGTATATTAACGATCTGGTTTATCTACCCGTTATTTGCGGTGCTAGCACTGATCATCTCGCTTTTACTCGGGGTATTTGGACAGTTTCAAATGCTCGCTCAACTTACCGTCTTACAAACGCAAACAGAAATCGAACAACTAGGACTTGTCTTTTCTGTTCAGACTGTTCTAACGACAGGAGCATTCGGAGTAGCTACTTTCCTTTTTGGGTGGGTTGCCGAATATTTTGGTATCGAACTCGCATTTTTCGTGGCAGCTGTTTTGTCACTTACTGCAGGCATCTATGCTTTTATTGAACGCAAAACATTGTCTTATCAGCTTATCGAGTAAAAATAAGAGCACTTGGAAAAGAAAAATTTCCAAGTGCTATTTTTTATGATAATTATTCGGATGTAGAAAAAATTTAAGGTAAAATCACAAGTTAGAGAACCTTTTTGCGGTAAATTATGGTAACTTTATTAAATGGTCTGTGTATTTAATGAGAGTGTGGGATGTTAATGAGTTCGCTGGTTGGTGTATTTACCCGTTTCTTATACGTAGTATTCGGTATTATTTTGTTGAGTGCATTTGTAGGGTTATTCGCGAATGGAATCCAACTGAATTTTACTGCGTTTATAAATAATATGATTCAAATTGTTAAATCACTAATATTCCCAAAGGAATTAGTGATTCTAGGACCAACCCAACATGAGTATTCTATTTTCTTAAATTTTTGGGAGTACTACTTTTACTCCCTCACGATATTTATTTCGGCATTTTGTATGTCAATAATTATGGGTTTATTGATCACTTACTTAACGATTCTACTTCCACAGAAGGTAAAGGGACTAATATCTAGAGTTGTCTCTTTTTTAGAGTCCTTACCCGATTTATTTATCATTATGGTCATCCAGTTCTCTGTCATTTATTACTTTACAAAAACAGGAACCTTATTGTTTCCCGTGGCAGGTTCTTCACACAACAACACGTATTTCTTGCCGATTATTGCTTTGGCGTTAATACCATCATTCATGATATTTAGAATTAACCTCTATTTAGCAAATGAGGAGTGGAACAAACCATACGTAGAATTGGCCAGAAGTAAAGGGATTAACAAAACACATATCTACTTTTCTCATGTTTTGAGGAATATGGCACCAAGTATTTTTAGTCATAGTAAATCTATTGTTTTGTATCTATTATCGTCTATGTTGATTTTTGAGAAGCTATTCAATATTAATGGAATCTTTACCTATATAATTAGTTACCCAAATCCAAGTATTATCGCTTTTACATTGATTATGTTTTTCCTGCCTATTTTCATTTTATATGCGCTCATCACAATCATAATTGAAAAAAATACAGGACAACGATTGGAGTGGTGAGGTAAATGTTCATTATGAAAAGCCTTTTTTCTAATAAATGGTTCCTTACTGGGTTTATTATCATAAGCGGAACGTTTTTGTTCAGCCTACTTTACTGGTTACTATTTAATGATCAAATCCCAACCACATCTTTGCTTTATGGTTCTAATGGTAGTCCGCTTCAAGCGCCTTATAGTTTCGAAAAGTTTCCTCCTTTCGGTACAGACAGCTTTGGAAGAGACTTGTTTATTGTAATGGTGGTAGGTGCGAAATATACAATTGTAGCCGCGTTAATTATTACATTTCTTAGAGTATTTCCTTCCATATGGATTGGACTATTTATCCACTTTTTCCTTAAGAAGTTAGAGAGACCCATTAAGTCAATTGTAGACGCTTTAACTTACTTTCCTACAACGTTATTGGCTTTTTTGCTTTTGAAAGTAATTCTTATTCAAGGAGTGTCTACCCTCTTAGTAGATGGAGAAATGGTTTATGGACCTGAGCCCTTAAGCTATTGGAGCCGAGTGATTTTATATTTCGTCATATTGGCGAGTCTTTTCATTCCAACGAATTCGATATTAATAGCCAATGAAGTGAAAGTTATTTACGAAAAGGAATTTATTGAAAGCTCCAGAACGCTAGGCGCTAGTACCTGGAGAATTATTTCTAAACATATAAAACCCTTTCTTGTTCCGCAAATAGCAATTATATTTTTAAGAGATTTTATGCAAACATTGATTCTGATGTCACATTTAGCGATTTTAGGATTATTTGTAGGCGGATATATGAGACGAGGGGATTTATTCGGATATACCAAAATTATATCTAATTCAAATGAATGGGCAGGGTTACTCGGAATGTGGTGGAGTTTCCTATGGACATCCTATCCATGGATTGCTTTTATCCCAATTATCTTCTTGTCGGTCTTAATCTTAGCAGCAAGAGGGATGATGGAAGGGATTACACAGGTATTGGCAGCTGTTGACGCCATGAAAGATCCAAGAGAGAAGCTTAATGAAATTAAACCGATCAAAACCGACCACCGATTCCAAAGAGTTAAATTATATGAATAAGGAAAAGGAAAAGAAGAACTCATTTATCTATAGAGTTCTTCTTTCTGTTTAATCTGAAATTATTTTACCACTCAAAATCCTCAGGGTACTTCTTTGTAATTGCCATATCGTGAATGTCGCTCTTTGTTTTATTTGCAGACATGAGGACTTGATCTCGAAAGGCAGCATAATCTTTATCCTGAATGGCTAATTTCAAGGCAATTGTCCCTAGATTTTTTTCTCGATTTTCTTTCGTAGAGTCGATATAAGCTAAATTCAGCATGTCTACAAATTGAATGGCATACTCCTGAACATTTGTTTCATTACTGCTAAGAATTTTCATGAAACGGTCATGCTCTTCTTTGCTCATTACGGATTGAAGGGCTTCTCCAATAGATGATTGGAATTTGCGAATTGTCGTAATGTGAATATCTAAAGAAGGATGCGTATGTGCTTTCATATATAATCGAATAAAGTCATTTAACGCAATAGACGTAAATATTAGTTCTGGCCACAACACATCAACGGAATAATAAATATTCTTCTCGGATGCGACAACCCCATTTTGTTTCATCGTTTCTTTTGTTAAACCGTTATTTACATAATCGAGATTTCGCTCACCTTGAAGAGCATGATGAACCTCGTACGTTATTCCTAGAATGCGTTGCCTTGAACCTTCCCAGTCGTAGTACTTATTTTCATCGCCAATGACTGCATAAAAAGCTTGATTAAGTTCATTTAAATCCCAATAGTCTCCGTTAATTCTAGCACCTGTTAAGTTTTCGGTATGAGTAATCGATATCATGAAAGTGGTCGCCTCCATTTCGCTATACTCTTCTATTACCTCTTTGGCGTATAGTTAAGCATCTTAAATAACTCATCCAATTCATCTTTTGTTAAATCACGCCATTGACCGATGGATAATCCGTCAATTGGGATGTTCATGATTCGTATACGTTGTAAGCTTTTGACTTCGTAACCGAGAGCAGAACACATGCGACGAATTTGACGATTTAAGCCCTGTGTCAACGTGATTTTAAATATATTTGATGATAGCTTCTCTACCTTACAAGGCAATGTTTTAGTACCTAAAATTTCAACACCTTCGGACATTTCTTGGAGAAAGTCTTGTGTAATAGGTAAGTCAACTTTAACGATGTATTCTTTTTCATGCTCATTTTCAGCGCGTAAAATTTCATTCACAATATCGCCGTCATTTGTTAATAAAATCAAACCATGCGAATCTTTGTCTAATCGCCCGATATGAAAAATACGCAAAGGATGGTTAACGAAGTCAACGATATTTCCTTGGATGTGACGTTCCGTTGTGCTGGTAATGCCCACCGGTTTATTCAGCGCGATATAAACGTATGGTTCTTCATGCTTAACCGGCTCTCCATCTGCACGAACATCATCCCCAGGCTCAACCTTGCTTCCTAGTTCTGCTTTTACTCCATTAATCGTGATTCGTCCATCTTCTATCCATTTATCAGCACCGCGTCTAGAAACAATGCCTGCTTCACTCAAGAATTTATTGATACGCATTAAGAATCACCCGCTTTATTTAATATATTTAGTATAACGCAAAAAGGATGCACATAATAAACAGGAGATACACTAAACTCAGTATTTTAGTACCATCGTTATGTGTACTGTGATACCCTTAAATCATAAGAATAGATGAAGGAAAGGTGGGCTTAATTTGAATGAAGAGATAGGCGACCTATCTTCAGATTTAAAGGAGTTACTTTCCGTTCAACACGAAATAAGAGAATTTAAAAAAGATGCTTATTTGTTTCGAGAAGGCGATACCATCAAGGGAACATACTTAATACGTTCAGGAAAGGTCCAGATTGGGAAAACCACTCCCGAAGGTCGTGAACTGACATTAAGAATATGTGGTCCAAAACAAATTGTAGGTGAAATTACGTTATTTTCAGTAGCTTCTAAATATATGTTAGATGCGAAAGCTCTGGAAGATGTCGTATGTTTGAAATTTAATATTAACGATCTTGAAGAAGCGCTCAATCATAATTCTGAACTTGCTGTCGCCTTTTTGAAGTGGATGGGCATTAACCATCAAAAAACACAAACGAAATTTCGGGATCTCATGCTACATGGTAAAAAAGGAGCGTTATATTCTACCCTGATTCGTTTGAGCAATAGTTATGGTGTTCAACAAGAAGATGGAATTCTAATTGATGTGACGCTAACCAATCAAGAGCTCGCCAATTTTTGCGGGATGACGCGAGAAGTGGTAAACCGTTTATTAAGCGAGTTAAAGAAACAAGGTAAAATATCCATGGAAAGTGGTAAGTTATTTATCCACGACATTCAATATTTAAAAGATGAAATCAATTGTGAGGATTGTCCAATTGCATTTTGTAAAATAGATTAAAGAAGTAATTTGCCTAACCGGTGAATTGCTTTTTTTTTGTCTAAAAATCGAACTCTGTCTAAAAAATAGGCTAAGTGTGATATATGTCACAATCCCTTAAGTGCTAATCGTTTACGCTAAACATAAGATGAATGAACATAAGAGGTGAGAAAAATTGAGCAAACCCAAGCATTCACCAGAAGTGAATCTTAAAGGAACATTAGTTAGTGTTTTTGCTGTTGGAATCATTATCATCGTCATGTGGTTAGTCGTTTATTTAATGTATGTAGCACGTTGAAAGGAGTAGATTGAAATGCATCTTCATAAATATGAAAAAATTTGGTTAGGATTTGGGATTGTTTCACTTATCGTATTTTTAAGTATTGTAGGAGTTAGTGCCTTTGCTAATAACCATACACCTTCGGGAGGAATGGAGACGATTGACCCGAAGAAAGTTAATGAGACAGCTCCATTCGATAAACCGGGCGTTACACAACTAGATGATGATACGTATCAGGTTGCGATTGTGGCAATGGCCTTTGGTTATACTGCCCCAGAGCTTAAAGTGCCAGTAGGAAAAGAAATTATTTTCAAACTAACAAGTACTGATGTTGTTCACAGTTTTACTATAGATAACACGAAGGTAAACATGATGGTTGTTCCTGGCCAAATCACAACGAAATCATACACGTTTGATAAACCAGGAAAGTATTTAATCCTTTGTAATGAATATTGTGGATCAGGTCATCATTTTATGTTTACAGAAATTGAGGTGTACTAACTATGATTGCCGCACAAGATCGGAAACTAGCATTATGGAATATCGCAGTTGCATACATCGCATTTTTGATTGGAACATTAATGGGACTACTGCAAGTCTTCATTCGCAATGATGCACTCAACTTACCAAGTTGGTTGGATTACTATCAAATTTTAACGGCACATGGTGTGCTATTAGCACTTATTTTTACTACGTATTTCATTTTTGGTTTCTTTATTACCGGTATGAGTAAGAGTCTTGGGAGTTTTGGTCCTAAAGTTCGATTGTGGTCATGGATAGGATTTGCGGTTACAACTATAGGAACCGTTTTAGCAACCATTATGATTGTTTCGGGAGAAGCTTCTGTTTTATATACATTCTATGCACCATTAAAAGCTAGTGGTTGGTATTACGTAGGTCTAGCTTTGTTTGTGGTAGGAACATGGATTAGTAGTTTTGCATTAGTAGGTCACTATCTGGTTTGGCGTAGATTAAATAGAGGACAATTAAGCCCTTTATTCGCATTTATGACGGTAACGACAATTATTATGTGGATTATTGCCTGCTTAGGGGTTGTGGCAACTGTCCTATTCCAGTACATTCCATGGGCATTCGGTTGGGTAGATACAATTAATGTAGAATTAAGTCGCTCATTATTTTGGTATTTTGGTCATCCACTTGTGTACTTCTGGTTATTGCCTGCCTACATGGCATGGTATGTAATCGTTCCGAAATTGATTGGAGTTAAAGTATTTAGTGATTCATTAGCGCGTTTAGCATTTGTGTTATTTATTCTCTTTTCGATTCCGGTTGGGTTTCACCATCAATTGACTGAACCTGGAATCTCGAATTTCTGGAAGTTCTTGCAAGTAGTCTTAACTTTCATGGTTATTATCCCTTCTTTAATGACCGCTTTCTCGATGTTTGCTAATTTTGAACTTGCAGGTCGTAAAAAAGGTGGTCAAGGATTATTTGGTTGGTTTACTAAACTTCCTTGGAAAGATGTTCGCTTTACTTCTATATTTGTAGCGATGGCATTCTTTATTCCAGGTGGAGCTGGAGGGATTATCAACGCGAGCTTCCAACTTAATGAAATCGTACACAATACATTATGGATTGTAGGACATTTCCACATTACAGTTGGAACACCTGTAGCCATGACATTTATGGGGCTCACTTTTTGGCTGATTCCCTATCTAACTGGACGTAAATTCTCAAAAGTGATGCAAAAGCTAGGGTTTATTCAAATAATTACTTGGACGATTGGGATGTTATTGATGTCCACATCGCAACATATCTTAGGTTTACTTGGTGCACCTAGACGTACGGCGTATTCTGGATATAATAATCATCCATCAGCACTGGAATGGTTTGATGGTATTCTAACAAACCACGTAACGATGGCAATCGGGGGAAGTATTCTTTTCTTGTCTGCGATGATCTTAATCTATATTGTCGTGATGTCGATGTTTCTTTCACCAAAAGCTGAACGTGAAGAAGACTTCGTTGAGTTTCCAATGGCGGAAAGCGACAAGGAAAACACACCGAAGTGGCTTGAAAACTGGTGGATTTGGATTGGTATTGCATTCGCACTAATTATTATCGCCTATGCGATTCCTTTAACTGACATGATTCACCACGCACCACCTGGTTCTGAAGGATTTAAAACTTGGTAGGAGTTGAGTGAAATGGTCTTAATGTTAATTACAATGTTCGTTGTTATTACGCTTGTGATCGGAATAGTCGTTGATTTAAATACA
>Ga0209013_10004133_pt1 | contig 12769 bp, 5 predicted proteins | sample Cruoilmetagenom2_FD_187291 | JGI IMG/M metagenome (GOLD analysis project Ga0209013, IMG submission 187291) | Oil polluted marine microbial communities from Coal Oil Point, Santa Barbara, California, USA - Sample 2 (SPAdes) (version 2) | ecosystem: Environmental > Aquatic > Marine > Oil seeps ... | reverse complement strand
CACGAGAAGACCAAAGGGAAATACTAGCCAACTATCTGAACAGTCTGATCGAATTTGCGACCAGTGAAACCACCAACTTATCCGGAAATGATCTAAAAGAAATGTTTTTCGCATTACGAAAAGAGCTAAAGCAAAAAGGGATCAACCTTACATTATTCATTGAAGATATAACAGCCTTCACAGGACTTGACGCAGGCTTGATCGATATTCTGGTGACACAACATACTGGAGACACAAACCAAGAATTTTGCCGACTAATTTCAGTCGTGGGCATCACGGACTACTGGTTCAATAAACGGTTTCCGGATAACATGCGAGAGCGCATCACTCATCATATTTCGCTCAACAAAGAAACCAGAGGTAAACACCAATCAGAATTACTTGACAATAGAGAAGTAATTGGTGAGATGGCAGCGCGATACTTAAATGCGATGCGCCTGGATCAAGATGAACTGGAAATATGGAAAAAGGATGGTTTTAAACCTGAAAAATTACCTTCGTTTTGCAATTCGTGTGAACATAAAATTGCATGCCACAAAGGATTTGGTGCAATAAATATACAATTGCCTAATGACAATAAACCAATCGAAGTGGGATTGTATCCATTCAATCAATCTTCCCTTGAAAGTATGTATACAAGAATCGAAACATCAAAAGAAAAACAAACTCCACGGACGTTGTTGAATAACGTAATTGCCTATGTTTTACGTAATCATGGCAATTTGATCAATGCCGGTAGGTTTCCACCTGAGTCAAAATTAATGGGCAATGATTTTACACCCCCCATTCTGGAGAATCCTGGGGAAAGAAGATTATTAGATAACCTAAATCCTGCTCTTTCTCCAAATGCAAAAGAACAAATATTATCTTTGGCTGTTTATTGGGGGAATCGAACTCTTACAACTACAATTGACAGTGATGGTGTTAAAAAAAGCGGCGGATTGTATCGAGAAGCATATGAAGCTTTCAGTCTGCCTTTCATTGGTGAACTTATCCCTGTCTCAGCTGACCCAACTAGTGATGATGGTCCAAAAGACGTCGATCTTGATGAAGATGAAATTGACTCTCTTGAACCTACACAAACCCCACATGATATTGAACAAACCGAAGATCCAATTATCAATGAAATCGAAATGTGGCGTATGGGAGATAGATTACAAAACTATGGTGAATTTCTAGATCTACTTGCCAGATTTCTTAAAGCGAGCATCGATTGGCAAAAATATAATGTTTCATTAGATCTAATTGATGAAAGGTTAAAAAGGTCACATTTAGCTATTGAAGGGCAGGTCGGAAGAGTGGGAGGTTATTATTTCCCATTCAAAAGATCGAACATGCTTGCTGATGCTCTAGAAGCTCTATATGAACTCAGCAAGAAAATTGAGGCTATCGATTCATCAAAGTTGGCAAGCCATATATTGAACCTAGAAGAATGGTTAATAGATATCGAGACAGAAATTGTGAAGTTCGTAAAAAGTCCACACATCAAATTTACAGAAAATTATTCATTAACCTCCCTACTCACTCACAACAATATCAAACTAGCAATTCTTGTGGGGCGATTCGGAAATAAAGATCATGATTCGAACGATCTATTTTTTGATCTAATTTCGTTTGCAAACAGCGATAATTCATGGGAATCTTGTTTCACTCTAGCTCAGGAATCGCGTAACAATAATTGGGTAAGATTAATGAGGCGATTTAATTCAAAGGAAAGATTTAAATCATCCCAAGAAAGTTTTAAACAAAGCTTGAATTGCAGTCAAGGTCAAAGTAAGAAAGTTCTTTATTTAAATGCGCCAGAACTATTGAAGAGGTTAGATGAATTTTTAGATAATCCCCCGTCAAAGATTGAATATTCTGGAGAAATTAAAGATAAAACCTGGAGTAATGCAGTTGAAATAAATAAGGCATTGAATGAACACTTTCAAGAGGCGATTGAGGGTGAACTGGGAGAATTCCGAGAATTATCAAAGCAAATTACTGAATTTAAAGGTGATATTGATGGGGATAAAATCAACGCATCTTTTGATGAAACAAGAAAAATCTTTGAAAATGTGCAGGTACCTTTCGATAATGAGTATGAAACATTAGATTCTGCTAAATTCGACAAGGATATTGCTGAGTTGAATAACTTGGTCGACGAAAAAAAACCAGATATCGAGCTGCTAAGTGAGCTCTCGGGGGGATTGGGATTGAAAAAACAATGCATTCAGTATTCCCACAATTTTAGACGAACTACTAATTATATAAAGAATCGACAAGAAAGATCAGAAAAAGAAATTGAACTATTAATATCTGAAGGTCTTGATCCAACAGAATTGGTTCAGGCAGTAATTAAGAAATACAGTGAAATTAAAAAGGCATTAGAAATAACCCAGGAGGAAATAAACAGAAATGATCGTTGATCTATGTTCCTCAGCCAATAATACATTGAATAAATGGGATGAATTAAATAAAATCGCGAATCAAATAGCGAGAATTATTGAGACAGATAATGCATTAAAAGAACTCCAAAAAGAATTGGAAAATTTTTGTGAGCAATTTTCAGTTCTCACATCGCGTATAGAGATGGAAACGGTTCAATCTATAATATTGGATTGTTCTGGGATATTGAATGACATTCAAGAATCTAAAAATAATTTTGAATCCCAACTCTTTTGGCAAGTTACAAAAATTAATAATCAAAACCTTAAATTAAATTTAATTCAGACAAAACTAGAAGCGGCGTGGACGAAGTATGCAAATGAAAAGATTGATCCTCTCCATGAACTACTAACTAGGGTTTTCAAATTACAAGAAATAAAAAACCAAAAAACTTCCATTGAAAAACTCACAGAAACGCTAGCTTCACAAGCGAACTCTGCACCAAAATCTGAAGAAGAACTCAAGCAATTTGACATCAATCTAAAAGAGTTTGAAAAGCGATTATCAAACCTACAAGGGTTGACGGAAAACATCCAAAATTTTCTTAAAGAAGTCATCGCTGAAAGGTTCACCGTGGCAGATCTTACAGATGAGATACTGGAGTGGTGTCAAATAGAAGAAAGAGGTAATTCCTTCAAGGTAATATTTTAAAACCTCAAATGCACAAAAACTTTGATAAACTGTGTAATGAAATACTATCCATAATCGAGATACAGGAAGCGGGGTTACTGAATTGGGGTTTTTACTCGTCCGGTGTTGATTTACCGCGCATATTACCAGAGATGCTAGATGAACTCCCGGAATTAGAAAATCAGAAATGGGAGAAACACCAGCAAGAAGGAAAAACGATTAATGATGTTATCCAGAATTTGAAGGACCGCAAATTGGTGTTTCGACTCCAAGATGGCAGTTACCGAACCCGATTTGCAGAAACAGTAAGATTACTTTCTTTATTAAAACAAAGATTTAGTGATGATGATTGGGCAGTAGCCCGCCGATTGGTCAGCGATTTAAGGATACAACTCCAGCGACGGAGATATCCAAAGTGGGAAATCCCAATTAATGAACTGGTTGCATATTTGAACGATCAATCTGTGAATGACTTTCAAATCGAAATTATCAAAGAACTCCTGAAAATCGATGGTGGTGAAGAATATTTAGAGGTAGCAAATTTTCAAAAAGAAGCAATTCAATCAATTCTGAATAGTATAAGAACTAATCATGATGATGCGATCGTAATCGGTGCAGGAACCGGCGCAGGAAAAACAAAAGCCTTCTATATCCCAGCCCTGGCACATATCGCAAAGAACATAGACAACTCGACAACTTATTTACAAGCGCTAGCGATCTACCCGAGAACTGAATTGCTGAAAGACCAATTTGCAGAAGCATTCGATGAAACTAGAAAATTAGACAATTTGCTAAAACGAAATAACCGACGAGCAATTTCGATTGGTGTCTATTACGGTGGTACTCCATATTCTGCAAATAGTATGCTTGAAAACCGTCGATATAACAAATGGGATGTCAATAGTGACAATTCCGGATATATATGCCCCTTCTTTGCCTGCCCAAATGAACAAAACCATGAATTGATCTGGTATTCGGAAGATATCAAAAACGAAGTAAAAGACAACAAAGAAGGTAAATATGGGATACATACTATCCTTAAATGCAGTTCGTGTGATTTTGAGACCGAAGCCAACGAGTTGTATTTAACACGTGATCAAATGCAACAGAGACCCCCTGATATTCTGTTTACAACAACCGAAATGTTGAATCGAAGAATGAGCCGGGTATCGGAGGGTGCATTATTCGGAATCGGACAAGAAAAATTGCCAAGGTTCCTACTACTAGACGAAATTCACATGCATGAAGGAATTGCAGGATCACAAGTAGCTTATCTAATTCGACGGTGGCGACGGGCAAGGGGGTACCGGACGAATCAAAATCTATGTATCGTAGGACTTTCGGCGACATTATCGCAAGCAATTGATTTTTTCTCAAAATTAACAGGCATCCCTGAACACCACACTGAATACATCACTCCAAAAGAAGAAGATTATACTGAAGAAGGATTTGAATATAACCTTGTTTTAAAGGGGGATCCAGTTTCTGGCACAAGCCTATTATCCACTTCTGTGCAAACTGGGATGTTAATAGGACGCGTCCTTGACCAACGTAATAATCCAATAACAAAAGGTGTTTACGGTCAACGCATCTTTGGATTCACCGATAAATTGGATGTGATCAACCGGTGGTTCTTCATTATGAACGATGCAGAATTTAGGCAGAGGTTAAGTCGATACCGACGCTCTGATATTCCTAATCAATATGATCAAAGAAACGATCAAGGTCAAATATGGAAAATGAGCGAAGGATTAGGCTACGATCTCAATCAACCTCTACGACTGGGAAGAACTACCTCACAGGATCCAGGCGTATTAAAAAAAGCAAAATTAATCATCGCCACAAGCACACTTGAAGTTGGATATAACGATGTGAGTGTTGGCGCGGTAATCCAGCATAAAGCGCCTCGCAGTGCAGCATCTTTTTTGCAAAGAAAAGGCCGAGCAGGAAGAACGCGAGAGATGAGACCCTGGATGATCGTGATCACTTCTGCGTACGGGCGTGACCGTTGGGCATTTCAACACGCTGAAGCCTTATTTACACCTGAATTACCTCCAATAAATCTACCGATAAGTAATTATTATGTACAAAAAATCCAGGCAGCATACACAATCATGGATTGGGCAGGCAAGGAACTTAAGAATTTGGATCCCGAAATCGATATCTGGAAATTGCTGAGCTCCGGATCAAAATCTGGGCGCTCAAATTCTTTGTCGGAACAAAGGAAACGTCTTAAAAATTTGCTATTGGCAATACTTGAGGGTAGCAAACGTAAGGATTTCGAAAAATATATACAATCTGCCCTAAAAATCGAAGACCAAGATGATGATTTCTGGTCAATATTATGGGGGGAACCAAGATCGCTTTATTTTGAGGTTATACCTACTCTGATTCGACAACTCGAAACAGATTGGAGAATGATCAAAGGAAAACCTGAACAAAAATGGGAAGAACAAAATTGGAAAGACAAGCCATCCCGCTATCCAATGCCAGATTTTGTACCCTCAGCACTTTTTTCAAATCTGAATAATCCAGAAGTTCAAATCACACTGCCCAGTCAGAATGGGGACGAAGAAATCAAATCGATGGATGTTGCACAGGCTATCACTGAATTTTCACCTGCTCGGGCAAATAAACGATTTGCACTTAATTATCGTGATGATACTGCCCACTGGTTAACTCTTCCTGACAAAGCTCAATTGACAAGAGAAAGAATCAATATTGATTTATTGAATATTAATTTGGATAACTCCCCTATCGAAATCTTAAAAGACGAAGAGGAATATATTGTTTTTCGTCCCTTGGAAATCACATTAGACGAACTACCAAGGGAAGTGCGAAGCACCAGCACTTCTGAATTAATATGGAAGTCAGATTTTTTGATACAGCAATTTAATAGCATCAATTCTGAAGAAAAATATTCCTCTGATTTTTTATGGTTTCAAGAAAAATCCCCATGGAGAAAATTCATCCGTGAGATTAATATTTTTACTAGAACCAATAATTCCTGGATCGACGTGACACGGTTTTCGATCGGTGCAAAGATTGATACAAGAAAAATAGACGGTGAAAAATACTATCGTACACTGTACTACGAAGAACCAAATGAAGGAAAATTGGCCGGAATTGGGTTCACCCTTTCTGTTGACGGAATTCGAATTATTATCAACCGACTAAATACTACAGAATTAAAATCTAATCATGCTTGGAAAACTCTCTATCAAAGTTTCGGAAAAGAATTCTTTCGATATAAGCTTAGAAATCATCCCCGTTTACTAGAAATGGGGAATTCAATTTTTACCATCGATTGGTTGTGGCAACTGGAATTATCTATGATCACTGCCACTGCTGTAGCGCAACAATGTTCTATAAAAGAGGCAATTGAAGATGTTCATTTAAACCGGACTAAATATGCAGAAAGAACTCTAAAAGTTATCTTCCAAAGCCAAAGAGAGGAAGGTAACGAAGAAATTTTCGGTCGACTCCATCAACAGATCATTGAAATGGTGGAAGAACCGTCGGTGGGCATTGTATTATATGATACGTCAAAAGTTCTATGGGATGATACTGATCTCGAACTTGACGGATGGTTAGAAGAAGTATATGCATCATCTTTGGGTGCAACAATCTTTACTGTAATAACAAAAATCGTACCGGATATCGATCATGACGAATTAATCATGACAGTCGATGGGGTAAATATCTGGATCACAGAAAACGCAGCAGGAGGGGTAGGAATCATTTCTAAGATTGTGGATGCAATCAGTAATAATCCTCGAAATTTTGAATTAGAACTACTCGATACCATCGAACATTGCGATCGTGAGCAAATTGCAAACCACCTTAGAGCAATCGCTAATATGATATCTAGTGATAATGAATACCTTCAATCCGCGTTTACGGACCTCCGAAACACTACAGATCTGCCGACTCTTCTGATTTCGAAAGAAGTCCTCTCAAACGTTCTAGAATCGAATGGAGTCTCAGCAACGAGACCATTAATGGTGGCGGTAAATTCAAAATACCTCAGGCCAAATTCGGATACTGATTCAGATAAGCTAATCGCCGACCTTATGGAACAATGGGAAGAAGAAGAACTACGGATTGGGCTGAATATCGATCTCAGAGTAATGGCCGTGGCGGCATTGAGGATCAATAGTATCAAAAATCAAGTCGAAGATCTCTTGGACCGAGTCGGAGCAGGTGTCGCTATCGATGATGAAACACAAATCTTCAATTTATTGCAATCGATGCTGTGGATGAAATGCACGGATAGTTGTCCAGACTGTATTGAAAAGTGGCATCGTTACCAAACATTAGCTGCTCCCTCTCGAAATATGCTTCGCACACTACTCTATGAAGATATCCCAAAAATCATTTACAAATCAGATGGTTGGAAAGAAATATTCCAAACCGCATTAAAAAATGATTTTCAGGTTCAACTTATATGTAAATTGGATGAAGTTGATGAATGCAAAAAAGATTTAGCTACATTGATCAACACTCCTTGCTGCATTGGATACCAACAATTCTATCCAGTGATCGAACGAATCCGACGGAGTGAACAAATGTGGAATATCCAATTAGCAATCGTGGAACTAATGGGAGGATCATAAGTTGAATCGTAGAATTAAAGCCACATCAAAAAATAAATCATCCAAAGTATTAAATATTCTTTGCTCTATCTTTGTCTTGGAATTGTTATCCCCTAGCGAAAAAATCTACCTTTTCTCACCCTGGATCACGGATGTGAAGCTAATGAACAGTTCTTTTGGTCAATTTCGATCAATCCTACCAGGATTTGGAGAACAACAGATCTCCCTCTCCATATTACTCAATACACTCGCAGAACGTGGATCGAACATTTATATTCACTCCAGACCAAGCTCAGAAAGTAATAGATACACAAAATTATTTTTAGATGAGTTAGTAAAAAAAGTAAATATTCAGTTGATAGAAAACTTGCATGAAAAAATTTTCCTAACTGATACCTTCTTTTTTCGCGGTTCAATGAATTTTACTTATTCTGGATTGTACCTAAATGATGAACATGTTGAAATCACAAGCGATGTGCAAGAAATTGCGCATGCAAAATTAGATGCAAAGCAGCGTTGGGAGGAGCATCGATAATGCAATCTATAACATTTTCTGATCCAAAATGTTTCGAACTTGCGAAATTATTGATTAAAAATCTTGATGATGGATCACAAGTAAATGACAACGATCGAGGAATAGATTTCCAGGACTACCGGGTAGCAAGACTATTCAAGCGACTTAACTCAAATGATCCAGCAATCCTGCTTTATCAATATCAAGGAAATGATTATTGGCTAATTTCAGGTAAAAATCGACGAGATATTGAACAAACAAAAACCCGATTGACACGATTCTTAAGTCCTTCCTATGGAAATTTTTCGGGAGTTATTCCCAAGTTACATGAATTCGATCCTGCAAATAGTGAAATTCAAGCCCTTGGAAATGAATTATTCCAGTATGGATATTACCGGTGGTCTTCTCCCCTAAAATACCACAATAAAATTATTGACAGGATGATGTTATGGCTTGATCTGGAAAAGGAGCAACCAATAATCATCCGGGCACAAACAAAAACCTATCATCAATTAATTACTAAATTTGATCATGCAATCAGCGATAGCGATTGGGAATTAGCGGAAAACTGTATTTCTGAACTTTCTCGTCTACACTTATGCAGTTCAGATAATCTCGAGTTTATTAGAATCCAATATCTAGCAGCCAAAAGAGTCTGGTTGGATATCTGGAAAAATGAATATTTTACCGATTGGGCACAACTCTTGATGCCCAGAAGTATCCGGACCATATTAATATCGGCTTTCTATCACTGTGTTTTGGAATTGCCCGAACGTGAAAATAATTGGTCAAAAGCATGTAATGAGTTTATGGAATATCGTGAGAGATTGGGAATACTTCTTACTGGTCCATTTGACGAGGACGATGAAAACGTACTTCGCATTATCATTTATCAAGCTGTGATAGATAATGATATTTCTCGATTGAAAGAAGTTGGCCAAGATAATCCTAGACCTGATTTGGTTGAGCTAATCGCCCACTTAAGGGAGGTGTGCCCAACTACGACATCCGAAAGCGAATCCGTGTCTACCTATCAAAATGCCTTTGAAGCAATCGATGCGAATGATTATATGATAACTGAAAGGATGGTAGAAGATATTGAGAGTATCGAAGAAAAAACACTTTTACTCGCTGAATTGGCTTATCACACGCAAGATGATCAAATAAAAGAGAAAGCCTGGAATACCTATCAGTCACTTTCCTTTGAACAACAGGAGAGATTACGAAAACACGAAAGATATGTAGAAGAATACTTTGATGATCTTAATGATTATGGATTACCAATAACAATTGATTCAGATACTGTAGTTAGTACACTAACTTGGCCCTCATCAATAAAGGAAATGAGATTTCAGACCAGGAATATGATTGAAGATTTAGAGCGAGCTATAAGAAACTTAATCGTTGAAAAGTTTACAATTGAATACGGTGAAAATTGGGTACGCCATATACACCCAGATATGGCAAAGAATTGGGAATTATTAAGATCACGCGATGAAAGAAATTATCAGCAATACGATTTCGAACAACCTCCTTTAATTGATTATTCAAAATTAAATGATCTGAATGACATTATTGGAAAAAATTGGAATCTATTTTTTGACAAATTTGGACAAGGCAAGCAAAAGAAGAAAGAATTCCTAGACAAATTTTGGGGGATCATCCGAGTTCGTAACTCTCTCGCACATTCTCGAGATTTACCAAACAACGAACTCATGCGTTCGAGAGTTTACTCAAGAGATATTCTGTTGATGCTTGATTCTATATAGATCAAAGAATTAACAACCATTAAAGCATTTCCACGTTTATTGCTTTTCTAGTTTATAAACCAAGTATAAAGATGACAACAAATCCGGATCCAAATCCGGTATCTTTTGCCAATTATTTCTTTCAATATCCAATATAGATATACCATTCGCTCCAGGTTTGATTATTGCATCCACCAATTCGCGAATCCAATCTTTCGTTTCGAGATATTCATTTCTTTTATGTAACCACGCATGTAAATCACTCTGAACTAATTCGATGATTTCGTGTAATTTTGTCTCTCCTATTTGAAAGTCACGGTTGATTTTCTCCACATCAATTTCCAAGATATATCCCAATAAATCTTCGATCGAATGATTTGATACTATCTTCATAATCCCTGGACCATCGTAAATATTCTCTCTCAGCTTAAAATAATCATCAAATAGTTTTTGAATCCCTTTGGATTGATCCTGGTTCAGAGAAGAGAACCATTTATTTCGTCCATTCCGAAAATCAATCAATTCATTTACAAATCCATTTATACTTGAGGGAAAGGAAAGGTCTATGTCAGAAGATAGAAACAAAAAAATGTACAGGCAAAAAGAAAGATTTTCCAGCGATAATCCAAGCTGACCTTCAATAATTGATATCAACTTTTCTCGTAAATCTGCAATTTCAAAAGACAAATGAACTAAATCGGACTCCTTGGATAAACTGGACTGAAGTTTCTTTGATTCCTGACCAAATACCCCAGCATATCTATAGAGATCAAATGCCAGAATCCCGATCGATCGAGAAATCTCTATTCCAAATTCTGGTTGGTCTACATCTTCAAAATATACTGGTGGGCGAATTCCTAGATAGGTTTTATTCCATCGTAATACTAAATTGGGTTTCGCGATAAATTCGCGATGCAAATTATTAAACGAACCGACCATGCGCAACCATTTATTGATCCCTTTTCGTAATTCTTTCAATAACTGGCGATTTACTGGTCTATAATAAAGCCAATCACGAATACATATCTTCACATCATCATCAAGGATCTTTGAAATAGCTTCGCGTTCAATATTTATCCTAATGAGGGGTTCAATCTGAATATTTTTTTGGGATACATCTAACTGAAATTGTTGGACTACTGATTTTTGAAATGAAATCTTATGAATATCTTCATCTTCGACTATCGGACCAAATAATTCCGCGATAGAGGCCAATTCAGAATCATCGGTCAAAGCAACAAATTCTTTCTTGGCATGTAATTCAATGGCCTCGAGGAATTTAGTACCATCATTAATTGATTGAAAAATTTGTTTTAGGTGACGAAGGAAAAATCGTGATTTACCTTTACCAGATGGAATACCCCGATAAATTCGCAAAAGCAATTCTTGATTAAAGGGAAAATAACTTTTTGATCTCCAATTATTTATTTTCTGTAATTCATGGAGATATTTCGCTGCAAATAAATGACAGTTATCCTCATCGATGAAAAAGGATTCAACTCCCAACTCATCTGATAACCAATATTTTTCTACTCTATCATCAATAGTGTCCAAGTAATTAATTCTTTGAAGAATTTCACGACCTCGTATTGAGGTTTCAAATGCAGCGGGTGTGAGTCCAATTATTACATCCCAATTGCCAGATTCCAAACTTAAGAAATAATCCAATATATCCGTAGCAAATACATTGACAGACTGAACCAAATCATCAATAAGAAGAATGGGTCTATTTTGTTTTTGCTCCAAAGTTTTTTTGGAAATCTGATTAAGCAGATCAGGCAAATTGATGCCTTCCATAAGATGCTCAGAAAAGGTCCTAGTCAATTCGAACCGAAATTGCTCAAACTCAAAATTAATATCTATAGCAGTTTCATCAATTATCTTCTGCCATGTCTCCTTACTAATTATGTCAAAACGGGTATGAAGAGATGATAAATCTGATTGTGATGCCAGCAATTTTTCGATGTGGGGTTGAATGTTATTAAGCAATCGGTAAAATAGAGCATTTATTTCAGAGTCTGATATTAGTAATCTCTCCAAAGTCCAAAGAAGGATTAGCTTGGAAATTGTTCTAGGTTTTTTTTGTGCTTCATTCCATCTTTGGACAGTATGGTCGGAAATAATGTTTTCGTTAAGATATGGCTGGAATTTTTCCAAAATTTTAAGAGCATTGATCTCATGTCGTGCAATCCGGACTACTATTGAATTATGTAGAATATCATTCCCTTCGATTTTGGTTTGCATCCATCTCATCAATTCGGATTTACCTGAACCAGGTGCTCCATAAAGCACACGAATACTATTGCCGAGGTTGATTTCCCTGACGTCAATAATGCTTTTCAGAAGATCTTTTTCATTCAATTCCCTATAACTATTATCTGGTAGATATTTTCGGAATTGGATGGGGTAATGTGTACGTAGGAATAATTTATCTCCAAGTAGATATCTTTGATCTGCAGTGGAATTAAGAATATGTAATCCTTCAACGGTTCCGATTTCAGGAATAATCATAAGTCCACCACCTGCACTTTGAGATGGCGATACCGTAAATCCCCAAAATAAGGTTTGGAGGGTAGATCTTGACGAGGTTGTAATTCAATTTCTTTATTTTTTTCCAAATACAGTAAAGATTGTTCGAGGGCGATAGGCAAATTCCCATCCTCAGTTTGGATAGGTAAAAACTTTTCAAGATGTCCTTCAAAGAAATCCTGTAAAGCACCCTCTTTGCTTGGCCATATCTGTAAAATCTCTCTGAGTAACTTCGGTGTGTATACACACTGAAAACCCGAACCAATCCTATATCCAATACCGATAAATGCCATTATTCGTTTCCATGCCTGAATTTTTTCCTTGCT
>Ga0209013_10004132_pt1 | contig 12770 bp, 11 predicted proteins | sample Cruoilmetagenom2_FD_187291 | JGI IMG/M metagenome (GOLD analysis project Ga0209013, IMG submission 187291) | Oil polluted marine microbial communities from Coal Oil Point, Santa Barbara, California, USA - Sample 2 (SPAdes) (version 2) | ecosystem: Environmental > Aquatic > Marine > Oil seeps ... | reverse complement strand
AGGCCTGGGACTTGCCGCCTGCAAAAGAAGGTGAAAAACCGATTTGGGGCACTTATACCCTGAGAACTTCACCAGAGGAAGCAGCACAGGTACTTGCTGATGAAGATCGTGTCTTTTTGATTATTGTCAATGCACCCAATGAAATTGTAATCGCCGGTGATGATGATGCCTGCCGCCGCGTGGTGAAAAAATTAAAATGGCGACTTTTTCCGGTGCCTATTAAAGATGTGGTTCATAATGAGCTGGTTAAGGCTGAATTTGATGCCTTAGAAAAACTGCATTCTATGCCCACAACCGTTATAGACGGCGTTGATTTTTATACGGCGGCAAATTACCAGAAAACCGAAATGAAAGAAGAGGTGATTGCTCATAATATTGCTACCTTCTACACCCAGATGGTTGATTTCCCGAAACTGGTCAATCAGGTTTATGATGATGGTACTCGTATTTTTATTGAGTTAGGCCCGCAAAGCAGTTGTACCAAGTGGGTTAGTGAAAGTTTGAAAGGAAAAGATCATCTTGCAGTTGGTATTAATAGAAAAGGTGTTGATGATCATACCTCACTATTGAGAATGGCAGCCAAGCTAACCAGTCATGGTGTCGATATGGCTTTAGAAAAGCTTTATCCCAAAGCAATAGAAGAAAAACTAATGAAGCCCAGCTTGATTAAGTCAGTAGTACTGGGTAAAAAACCTTTTGCAGATGTTATTCTTACGGATGAAAATCGAAACAGATTTCAGGTTCAGGTTGAACCTGAACTTGAGCCTGAGACTTTAGCTACCCCCTTCTTAAGAAGGGGGACTGAGGGGGTTGCAGGCAATCAAAACAAACCCCCTCAATCCCCCTTTGAAAAAGGGGGAAGCAATACAGCAACAATAAATTTATCGGATAAAAGCATGACACAAAGAACCACTTCAAATACGGCGGACTTAATATCAGGTTACCAAAGTGACATGCTGCGAAAGATGTTCCAGCACAATATCATGATAAGTAAAATGCATACTGATTTTATGGTCTCACGTCATGAAGGATTAAAGGCACTAACGACATCAATTATTAACAATATCAGTTCACCAGAGGCACCGACAGAGCGTACTATCAACGTAAGGTCTACTGAAACAATAGCTTCTCACACAGACAGAGAAGTAATACAACAATTATTCCCAACTGTATACAGTCAGCCTGCGGAAATTATTTTTTCAGAAGAAGATTTACGTGAATTTGCTTATGGCAAAATAGGTAAGGTGTTTGGGCCGGATTATGACATTATTGATACTTATTCAAGACGTGTCATGTTACCGATGGACCCCTATCTTTTAGTCACACGTGTTACTGAAATGCAGGCAAAGAAAGGCGAGTATGTGCCTTCTAAAATGACCACCGAATATGATATTCCTCATAATGCCTGGTATTCTACCGACGGACAAATACCCACCTGTATCTGTATTGAATCCGGTCAGTGTGATTTATTACTCATCAGCTATATGGGTATCGACTTTGATAATAAAGGTCAATATATGTATCGCCTTTTGGATTGTACCTTAACTTTCCTTGATGATCAGCCCAAGGAAGGTCAGACGCTGCGTTACGAGATATCCATTAATTCATTTGCCAGACATAAAAATAATTTATTATTCTTTTTCTCCTATGAATGTTTTATCGGCGACAAAATGATCCTGAAAATGGACAATGGCTGTGCAGGTTTCTTCTCTGATGAAGAACTGGCCGTCGGTAAAGGGGTTATCCGAACCAAAGAGGAAATCGAGTTTCGATCACAAGTCACTAAATCATCATTTACCCCGATTTTACAATGTCAAAAAACGTCGTTTGATGAAAAAGATATGTTTTCCTTGATGGAAGGTGATTTAGCCAGTTGTTATGCAAATCCGGCGTATGACAAGCAAGGTAAAAATCCTTCACTGCATTTTCCATTAGAAAAAATTCTGATGTTAGATCGTATTACTTCCGTTGATCGTACCGGCGGCTTATGGGGGTTGGGTCAAATAGAAGCTGAAAAAGAACTTTTACCTGATGAGTGGTACTTTACCAGTCACTTCCGTGATGATCCCGTTCTTGCCGGTTCACTCATGTCGGAAGGCTGTGTACAATTACTGCAGTTCTATATGATGTATCTCGGCTTACATACTAAAACTGAAGATGCTCGTTTCCAGACGATGCGCAATATACCTCAGCCCATACGTTGTCGTGGTCAGGCCTTACCAAAAGATCGTCTAATGACTTATCGTCTGGAAGTTACTGAAATTGGCCTTTCACCTAAACCTTATGCTCGGGGTAATGTGGATATTCTCATTGACGGCAAGATCGTCGTTGATTTTCGTGATGTCTGTCTTGAGCTGACTGAGAAAAGTGATGCAGAAAAACAATTGCTGGCTTCAGCACGTTCAGGTGTTCCGCTTGCTGAACCACTTATAAAAACCGTTATGCCTAGTCTTAATAAGAAAGACAGTCGACTGCCAGTTATGCCGCCTATTGAAGTGAAACCGGCATTGTTCACCGAAGAGCAAATTGTTCATTTTGCTACGGGTGATATAGAAGCCTGCTTCGGACCGGAATTCGCACTCTATAAACAGCCGCCGCCGACACTGCAGCATCCGGCAAGACGTCCACCACGGACCCCCAATGGCTATTTGCAATTAATGCATCGTGTCATTGATGTTGAAGGTGAACGTCATGACTTTGAAAATACGGTAAAGTGTACTGCAGAATATGATGTTGCACCGGATGTCTGGTTTTGTTCAGTTAATTCCTATCCAGCCTTCGCACCTTATTCGATGTTAATGGAAATTGCTTTACAGCCTAATGGCTTTATTACTTCTCATATCGGCAGTACGTTGATGTACCCCGATACCAATTTGTATTTCCGTAATCTCGATGGAATGGGTCGTTTAATTAAGGAAATTGATCTTCGCGGTAAAACCATTGTTAACAAGACCACGATGTACTCTACGTCAGCAGTGATGAATAATATTATTCAAAAGTTTACTTTTGAATTGCTGGTCGATGGTGAAACCTTCTATGAAGGGGATGCGGTTTTTGGTTTCTTTAGTGCTGAATCATTGTCGACCCAGGTGGGTATGGATAAAGGAAAAAAATTACTCCCCTGGTATAAGGAAGAATCTATCGCAAAGGATAAATTAATTACCTTTGATTTGAAATCAGCAGCGGCACAAAAAGCCTTATATGCCCCGCAAAATAACAAAGCACATTACCATCTTGCCGGCGGCGTTCTGGACTTTATTGATGAGAGTGTTGTGGTTGCAGATGGCGGTAAGTTTAATAAGGGTTATGTCCATTCGATGAAAGTCATTGATCCAACGGACTGGTTCTACCCCTGTCACTTTTACAAAGATCCGGTTATGCCCGGTTCTCTCGGTGTAGAAGCAATGATTGAATCCATACAGGTGTTTGCCCTGCAGCAGGATCTTGGCAAAGACATGGTTAATCCACGTTTTGGTCTGGTAGAGGGTGAAGCAAAATGGACTTATCGCGGACAAATTATTCCTGATAATAAGGTAATGACTCTGGAAGTTCATATTAAAGATATCAGGAAGTCGACAGGACGAATTGATATTATTGCTGATGGTAATTTGTGGAAAGATGGCCTGCGTATTTATTCCGTTGAGAGCATCGGCCTGAGCCTTCAGGAGGCTGAATAATATGCAAAGTAGCTTGACTATTCAGGGTGTTGAAAATCTTCGCGCCTTAGATAAACCCTGTTATGTCATACAGGATAATAATCAGCTCACGATTAACAATGAAGGTTGTGAGGATGTTGCTAAAATCACTGCCTATGTAGCGCCGATGCTGCCGGAGCAACTGGGTGACCCGGCTTTTAAGGCTTTTTATGGTGTTAAATATGCTTATATGACCGGAGCTATGGCTAATGGCATTTCATCCGAAGAAATGGTTATCAGTCTGGGTCAGCAGCAGATGCTGGCTTCTTTTGGTGCGGGCGGCCTTGATTTAAACCGTGTTGAGTTAGCGATTAAAAAAATTCAAAATGCCCTGCCTGATGGGCCTTATGTTTTTAACTTTATTCATAATCCATCAGAGCCTGTCATAGAGCAGGGCACTATAGAACTATATCTGAAATATGGTGTTAATGTTATTGAAGCGGCGGCTTTCTTTAACCTGACACCTTCACTGGTTTATTATCGTGCCAAAGGCCTGCAGCAGGATACGCAGGGAAATATTCAGATTAATAATAAAATTATTGCCAAGGTTTCCAGGAGGGAAGTCGCTACCGTCTTTATGAATCCTGCTCCTGAAGATGTGCTGAATAAATTAATTACTCAGGGAATGCTCACTCAGCAGGAAGCCCGGCTGGCGATGCAGGTACCCATGGCTGATGACATCACTGTTGAAGCCGATTCCGGCGGTCATACGGATAACCGTCCTTTGATTTCCTTATTGCCTTCTGTTATTGCTTTGCGTGATGACATTCAGGCACAAAAACAATACCCAGTTGAAATTCGAGTGGGTGCAGGTGGTGGTGTCGGTACGCCTGATTCGGCTCTGGCCTGTTTTATGATGGGGGCCGCCTATGTGGTCACTGGTTCGGTTAATCAGAGCTGTGTGGAAGCAGGTGCCTCTGAGCACACTCGTAAGCTGTTGTCTCAGGCAGCTATGGCTGATGTAGTAATGGCTCCGGCATCCGATATGTTTGAACGGGGTATTAAATTACAGGTTCTGAAAAAGGGCACTTTGTTCCCCATGCGGGCACAAAAATTATATGAACTTTATACAACGTATAATAGTTTATCTGAAATACCTCCCGCTGAACTGGAAAAACTGGAAAAGCAGATCCTGCAAAATTCCGTAGATACCATCTGGCAGGAAACGGTTAAATTTTTTCAGCAGCGTGATCCTTCGGTTATCGAAAAAGCACAGAATAATCCAAAAAAACAAATGGCTTTAGTTTTCCGCTGGTATCTGGGACTCTCTTCCCGCTGGTCAAATGCAGGTGTCGCCGGACGTGAGTTTGACTATCAAATCTGGAGCGGCCCGGCGATGGGCGCTTTTAATGACTGGGTTGCTTCGACCTATCTCAATGATTATAAAAATCGTAGAGTTGCCGATGTGGCTGAACACCTAATGTATGGTGCTGCCTATCAATACCGTATTCAGGTATTAAAAAGCCAGGGCTTGTATTTACCCTCAAGGTTTCAGCGTTATATACCTTCTGAGCCTTTAATATAAGTGTTTAGTACTAAAGAACCCAACTACCACCTGCAGGATAATAGTATTGATGTCTGGCTGTGCCAGGCAGATTCGTTACAGGACAGGCTGGATTACTTTTTATCTCTTTTGTCATCTGAAGAAGCATCCAGGGCAGAACGTTTCAAGTTTAATATCCACCGTAATCGGTTTATTATTTCTCATGGTTTTATGCGTTCGGTGTTGGCAAAATATCTTAATATTGAGCCTTCTGATATCAAATATCAGAAGACTGAGATGGGAAAACCTTTTTTAATAGAAGAAGACAATACACCGGCGCTTAAATTTAATCTCAGCCACACCCAGGATATTGCATTGCTTGCCGTTACCAGAAAGGCTCAGGTCGGGCTTGATATTGAGTATATGGAACGAAAAACTGACTGGCAGGGGATTTGTAAACGCTTTTTTACCCAGGCGGAACAAGATATTCTGTTTGCTCTTGCTGAAACAAAACAGTCCCAGGCTTTTTTTCAACTCTGGACAAGAAAAGAAGCGTATATGAAAGTACTGGGTACCGGCTTATCCCTTTCTCCTACGAAATTTACTTTGACCGTACCGCCGGAAAAACCCGCATTGATTCAACACCACTCGAAAAAATATCAGCAATTTGAGCAACTGGAATTTCTTGATATTGATTTACCCGAATCACTCAATCATTATTGTGCAACCCTGGCAGCAGAGGCTTCAATCCACGAATGTCATGGCTATTTTTTTCACTTATACTGATTCAAAGCAGAATTCGCTTTTAAATCACTTTCTTTTAATCCTAATCCGGTGGACGTCAACTGAGACAAGATCTTCCGGCAAATGAGATTCAGGACTTGCCATCAAGTCAATAAACAGTTTATTTGTTTGGGGGGAGGGGGAAGAATAGAAGTTGTTGGATTATAGCTTCCCCCTTCTTTAGAAGGGGGACTGAGGGGGGTTGCAATACGACTTAAACCCCCTCAATCCCCCTTTGAAAAAGGGGGAGGTAAAAAATTAGTTACCCAGCTTTGCCTTAATCGCATCAATAACAGCATCACTTGAAGTTGCTTCAACAGTCAGTAACATGCCTTCGCCTTCATAGAAACCAGCCAGAGGTGCAGTCATTTCATTATAAACTTCAAGGCGGTTGCTGATAACTTCAACAGTTTCATCATCACGCTGAACAACAGGACCGCCACACTTATCACACTTGCCTTCTTCTTTAGGTGGGTTAGATTTTACATTATAAATCTCACCACAAGATGTACAGGTACGACGAGTAGTCAAACGATCAAGGATCACATCACGAGGTACATCAATGTTAACTACAGCATCAAGTGTTTCGCCCATGTCAGCCAGCATTACTTTTAATGCTTCAGCCTGAGGAATTGTACGTGGGAAACCGTCCAACAGGTACCCGCTTTTGCAATCATCTTCTTTAAGACGGTCAGCCATAATGCCCATGATCAGATCATCGGAAACCAGATCGCCGGCATCCATTGCGGCTTTTGCCTGTTTGCCTAAATCAGAGCCAGCAGCAACTGCAGCACGTAAAATATCACCGGTAGAAATTTGAACAGAACCGTCCATTTTAGTTAAAAGCTTGGCTACAGTACCTTTACCAGCACCTGGTGCACCTAAAAGAATAAGTTTCATGATGACTCCTGAATTTGAATGAATAAAAAGGCAGGAAATGCCTGATTCGAAAAATTTAACTGAGAGAATATACACTTTTTTCGTGTAAGATAATAGTATTTTTTGCTAGAATGATGCACTTTTAAACACCCACGGGATAGAAACAATGCCAAAAGCCTCTGATCTTAAAAAAGGTGCCATTATTGAAATTGATGACCAATTATTTCTAACCCGGAATATCGATGTCAGAAGCCCATCTTCCAGGGGGGCCAACACCTTATATAAGGTGACTTTCATGAATATTCAGAAAAAACAGAAGATGGAACATACCTATACTGGAACTGATTTTTTGAAAGATGCGGATTGTACACGCCGTCTACTGCAGTTTCTGTATAAAGATGATCAATTTTATACTTTTATGGATGGCGAAGATTACAATCAGTACACCCTGACCATAGAAGATATCGATGCTGCTGCAGGTTATTTGCCTGACGGACAGGAAGGAGTATTAGGTATGCTCCATGAAGGAAACCTGATCGGTATCGAATTACCTGCCTCTGTGTCACTGAAAGTCATAGAAACAGCTCCGGCTATCAAAGGCGCCTCAGCCTCCGCCAGAACCAAGCCAGCCACACTTGAAACCGGCCTGGTTGTGCAGGTACCGGAATACCTGGCAGAGAATGAAATGATTAAAGTCAATACGGCTACCGGCAAATTTACTTCAAGAGCTTAAATAATGAACAATACTAAAGTTAATCTTCATACGTTTATCAATTTTTTAGTTACCTTTTTGGTATTATCACTGTGGTCTTTTTCGATACAGGCTGAAGAACTGACAATCACCCTCAAAAAGCCGCCTGCTGAATTAGCACAATGGTACAAACCAGCCAATAAACGTCAGGTATGGCTGCACACCATGTTCCGCTTGCGCAGGGAAATGCTGGCCATGAATGACTATGCGGCAAAAGGTCAACAGGCCGATCTGGAAAAGTGGACAGAAAAATTTGTCAAAGATTACCAGAGTATTGCGGAAATGGTACCCCAATGGGATGAATATCTTTATCTGGATAAACTTGAAGTTCTTAAAAAATCAGTTAAAACACAAGATTACTCATCAATTTCGTCTAATTTAAAGAAAATTGGTAAAAGTTGCATGCATTGTCATGACGATTATCAAACCGTTGCTACCTTAATGTTCCGTAGTCCGGATTTCAATGACAGGATAATTAGTGAAGGTTTCTCAGGGGAAAAAATTGCCTATGATGAACTTATGATACAGCTATCAGATTCAGTCAATCGAATTAATATTGCTATTAAAGATGGTTATTTTTCTGATGCTGAAAAAGTAATTGCACCGCTGGAACAGCAATTAAAACATTTATCTACCAGTTGCGTCGACTGCCATAAAAATGATGAAGTACCGGTGCAACGTATAATGAACGCATCTAATTCATTAATTCCGGAATTGGCAGAACAGCTTGAATTAAAAGAGCAAAAGAACTCGGGAAGAAAACTCGGTGAATTTGCAGTTAAAGTTTGCGCTCGTTGTCACTCAATACACAGACTGTCGTCAGATTTACAGTTATTGTTTGATTGAGTTAGCTTGCTGGTCTGTTTTTAAGTTTGTATGTTAATAAGTGATGGGTAGTGAGTTGTGAGTAAACCTAATGTTCAGCCTTTGCTGCAAAAGAAGGCATCTGAAACTCTTTCTAAAGAGACGCTGGTGTATACCATAGGCAAGAATCTCTATATCAATCTTACGGATCGATGTACTTTGGCCTGTGAGTTTTGTCCAAAAATTCAGGGCAGTATGGATGTGCATGAATACAATCTATTACTGTCACATCGTCATCCAGCTGAAGAATATATTGAAAAAATCGGCGATCCCACTCAGTATGATGAAATCGTCTTTTGCGGTTTTGGCGAACCCACCCTGAGAATTAAAGAATTGCTGCAAATAGCCACCTTTTGCAAAGAGGCCGGTACTCAAGTCCGAGTCAATAGCGATGGTTTGGGTAATCTGGTCAATAAACGTAATATACTGCCGGAGCTATCCAAATGTGTGGACGCCCTGTCTGTGTCAATGAATGCACAAAATGAAGAAGTATATGACCGACATTGTGTTCCTGCTGTCAAAGGATCCTATGACAGTATGCTGGAGTTTTTACGTCTGGCACCCGAATATATCCCCGATACAACAGCCACTGCAATCGATGGTCTGGAAGGGGTGGATATTGACGCTTGTGATGCAAAAGCTAAGCAATTAAAGGTGAAATTTCGCCGCAGAGTACTGGATATAGTTGGTTAGGCTTGCAACCCGGAAAAATCCGTCCTTTTTCCTTCCAGGTATTTGCATTTCCCCAAAACTCAGGTAAAATACGCACCACTTAACCGCTGTGGGTGATTAGCTCAGCTGGTCAGAGCATCGCCCTTACAAGGCGAGGGTCATAAGTTCGAATCTTATATCACCCACCATTAAGTATTTGAATCATTAAATAATTCTTGTTTTGAAAGTGTGTTTCAGTGACTACAAAGACTGATTTCGCAATACAAGGAATAATTATGGCTCACATCAAAACGCTGGTTTCACCTCATACTGGTAAGAAATCTTATCGGGTATACATCAACACCCCCCATAAACAAATCTGTAAAACATTCAAAAAGAAGTCTGATGCCTTTTGCCAGGACTATCTCTAAAAAATGGTATCCTCACCGCGATATTGATAAGCTCAAAGAACCGCCAGGCCGTAAAGACTATTTTAAAGAACATGTAAATACTGAAAGCCAGGGGAACAGGTAAAATCAATTGATCACTTTTAAGCAGGAACGGGTTGAATGAAGGGAGGCGGGTTAATCTGGCATGACACAACAACAGGCAGCGGATGAATAATCACATACTGTAGTTATTCCAGCATTTCTCGTCATGACGTCTACCAGTCAGGCGTCTTTCATGCGACATTCTGATATTAGCCCGTCTCACAGTAAGCCGTCTTTCATGCCGACGTCGATTGACTAATCCCTGGTATTCACAGGTACATTTCTCAGCACTACACCCCGACAAAGGAAGGAATGGCGCATCTTCAAATAAAAAATGCTCACTAATAAGTTTTGATGAAGCCTTACAACCGCAGCGAGTAATTACAACAGAATAAAAGAAATTGGATTGCTCCATTCTAAGCAATTTTTCTTTGCTTGCCGCAGGTGTTTGAGTTTTTAGCTTGGTCTTTGATCCTTTCTTTTTGCCGAAAAACCAACTCATAATAACCTTCTTATTAATTAAATATTTTATTTTAGATAATAGACCATGATTTCAAAACCAGCAATTAATTCTATTTATGAATAGAACAGGCTGAATGGATGGAAGTGAGTTAAATCTTTAATCAAATATAAAAGCAGCAATTGATTTGTTTTGATGCATATCAATGATATTTTAATAAATTATATTAATAATAACGCCTAACAATAACAATAATAATAAAAATCAAATCAGTATTATGTATTATGTATTGTTAAACAAAAGGGATCTAATAAATGACTTATATTAAACACCTTTTAGATGAAATTGAGTTAGCATTAATTTTAATTTCAGTTCTTTTTTTCGTTACTGCTTTAATGGTTGCATCGGTTAAAATTATTGGTTTTTTGATTTAGATGAAGGCGACATTTCTAATGCCTGCAAACTAGACAAACAAAACTTACTCTGTCTAATCATCCATAACCGATAGGTAAGCCATAATAGCCTGTATTTCTTCTTCTTTCATTTCAGCAAATAAATCAGCATCATCATCGTGCTCACGTTTACTATGAGCTATTAATTTCATCTGCTTAATCATATACTCTGTATATTGTCCTGTCAGTTGAGGCATAGAAGAATTTTTCTTACCCATTCCTTGTTTCCCATGACAAGATCTACATTCTCTATTGTAGATTTTTTTCCCAAGTGCAATTTCCCCTTCAACCTTTGGAATATTAAATACTTTTTTAGCAATTAATAATTTTTCATAAGCCGGCATATCTTCATCAAACTCAGGCATTTGGCTGATTAATTTAATTTGAGATAAAAATGCAGCAATAGAAGGAATATCTTCATCAGGTAATTCGCGCTCATTGGCATAAGGGCGCATGGGCATATTTTTACGTTTTTCTTCTTTAAATAAATTCAGTTGCTGAGCAATATATTCAGCTGGCAAACCAGCTAATCTTGGGTATTCACCTTGCTTACCACCCTCACCATATTCACCATGACATCCGGCACAAACTTCATTAATTTCTTCACCAAGTTCCAGATCAATTTCATATTCTTTGGCGTAACTCAATGAAGCAAAACAGAGTGAAATAGTAAAAACAAATATTTTAAACATCAGAAACCTCACCCAATTGGGCTGTAAAAAAAACAAATACTCTTGTAGTAAAAAACACCGAAACAAAAAATATAACCTGGATTAGATAGAGTCAGAAAAGAAACTAAGGATAGGAAATTCAATGACAGATTTTCAATCTATAAGTTAGTAATTCTACCATTTTTTTTGCTTTATATCAGGAAAGTGGTTATATAAAATTCAGAAAATTGCAGTATCGTTAATAAATGATGGATGTATTGTAATGATCACCAAGAAACACATTGAGCGAATTTATAATCAGGGATAGATTGCCCATTCATATCAGCAGTCAATATTTCCTGACTGTAATCTTCCTGTCACCTAATCATTGAATTACAGAAATTACGGCTATGTAGAATCAAGATGACAAATTGTAATTTTCTAAAATTCCCGGTATAGGTCATCAAGACTAGTTCACAGGTAAATTGAAACTCTAAATAATCTTTTTTTACCTTTAAACTAAAAATGCTAAGAATTTGTACATTATCCTTGGTAATATTCGTAAACGATGTGAAATATCAGCTATTAACTTGATACGTATTTATGATTCAAGTTAATATCACGTCTGGATCATTTAGTATCCAAATAAAACCACTCACCCTAAATAACTGATGAATTGCAGAAAATAAAAATAGATTTTATTTACAGACACTTCTGTCCACAAAAAAACAAAAGGGTAGTGATAACTTTTTTCCCTGAGGATAAATTATGAAATGCTTATTTAATCGTACAATTATTGCTGGTGCAGCGTTGCTTATCAGTAGTCTTTTTTCTTATGCTAATGCCTGGACGGATGATATTGCATCCATAAAAGATGTGAATACTTTATGTAAATTCGAACCAGAAACTCAATGCACCTCTGCTGTACGAATTGGTGCAGAACTTGCCGGAGTTAATATGACAGGTTCTTCAATGACAACAATGCGTCTTGATGGAGCAAATTTACAACGGGCGAATCTTTCTCATTCTATCCTTCATATGTCCAATTTTAAGGGGGCCAATATGATGCTGATAAATCTTGAAGGTGCTCATATGCATGCAGTTAATTTACAAAATGCCAATTTAATGATGGCAAATATGAAAAAGGTGAACCTTCTTGATGCTGATTTGAGAGGGGCAAATTTACGAGGAGCGAATTTACTAGATGCCATTCTTATTCAGGCAAAATTAGAAAATACGATATGGACAGATGGTCGTGTTTGTGCAAAAGGGTCTGTTGGTGAGTGTTTATAATCGTAAAATTATAGCCACACTTTAGACCACTGTTTTAAACAGTGGTTTCTTCCCCCTTTATTCCAGCAAGCGCCATTTAAGATATAAAAGTTTCCGAACTGGATTTTGTTTTGTTAAATTGTCAGTTGTCGTCCCAAAGTGACAATTCAGAATTTTTCACAGGCTAACGTTTGAAGTTAAAATAAAGCAATACTCAGCAGTTAAAGTGAATATTGCAGAAATTCTAATTTACTGCTATTAAATCTTGCACTATGAATTAGATAAAATTGAAATGTATCATAGACAAAACACTCTTGTTGCCTGATGCCTTAAGTGTCG
>Ga0209013_10004131_pt1 | contig 12772 bp, 12 predicted proteins | sample Cruoilmetagenom2_FD_187291 | JGI IMG/M metagenome (GOLD analysis project Ga0209013, IMG submission 187291) | Oil polluted marine microbial communities from Coal Oil Point, Santa Barbara, California, USA - Sample 2 (SPAdes) (version 2) | ecosystem: Environmental > Aquatic > Marine > Oil seeps ... | reverse complement strand
ACAGACGAAGAGAATCCAAAGGTACTGGGGATGAGAGCCGCAGGACTGCAGGCAGCTGCTTCCATCATGTATATTGCGACAGTCATGGATCATCACAAGCAGCATATTAAAGATATTATGAAAACAATACATCCTCATCCCAGTATGACAGAAGGGATTGTGGAGTGCCTAAGAGTATTGGTAGGGAAATCGATATTAAAGCCTGAAGCTTTTCCAAACGCCATCAGCTTTAAAATATGGAGACCGGAAGAGTCAACAAATCCATCAATTTAAAACCGGGAAACATTAAATATCTTTTTGAATATTTTGGGTCGGATCCCTATTTCCTTCCCCCCCCAATGTCGTTAAGCTGACAAATGTTTCCGCACTGGGTCGATTTGCTCTACAGCATATTTTTCTTTGAACTCTTGCTTATGTTGGGTTAAATGGTTGGATATGTTATCTTTTGTCATTTTGGTAATCTTTTATTTTATTGACTCTGATATTCTATGTTTTTCTTCAATCAAATTCCAAGGCAATCGCCTCTTATTTGCTCTCATTATTTCATAGGCTTCTTTAGCTTCATCTCTAGAAATAACATCATACTTAATCAATTCATCTACTATCCAAATAGTACCAAGAATAATCACAGCTTCTTTTTCTCCAGCTTTTCTAAGTGCACCATCGCCCGTAACCAGCGGGCAAGCTTCTTGCTTGGCAAGCGCTAAAGCAAAGAGATCATTTCTGCTTGCTTGGCGATATAGCAAAACGATGGATTCCATATATTTTATTGTTTTGGAACTCATTGAAAGCACTTTCAGTCCTAACAACAATAAGTCTTCATGCTCTTCTTCCAGCTCTTCATAGTAGAGTATATCAGGGACAGCAAAAGAATAAGGAAGTTCGAACATCTTCTGTGTAAGGTTTGATACTTCCATATCTATGAGGATATTGCTATCACTTATCAGCAATTGCAAATTATTTGCCTGTCATTCTAAATTTGTGAAATTTTTTGACACTCATGCCTAAAAGTTCAGCTGCTTTTGATTCTCCTATATATTCAAGAGCCAAGGCTTTTAAAATCAGTCGCTTGAATACATGAATATTTTCAGATGGATATGGTTTGCCTGGCTCATTTTTATCCCATCCTTGCTTTTTAAAAAGTTTCCATAGTGAACTTGAGTACTCATAACTAATAATTTTTGTTTGATTTGCTCTGATAAAAACACCTTGCATGCTTATACCATACTCCTCCTTTATCAAGCCCAGTTCAGCTATTTCAATAGTTTTTCTTTTATCACCCAGTACTTTTTTTACTGCCTTTTCAGGCAATAAAAATGCCCCTGCAAATCTATCACTAGCTTTCTCTTCATCAAGCTTTGGGACCAATCTGCCTTCCAACATGAGATGACCTAATTCATGAGAGAGCGTAAAGCGTTGTCTGTCACCGCTCCAATCTTTGCTAACTACAATGATCTGATGACCGTTTACAGTTGCAGCTAAACCATCAAACTGATTATCAGCACTTTCATCTATCATAAACACTCTAATGCCATGCTCTTCCGATACATCTGATAAGTCCGATATAGGATCAGAGCCGATACTCCATATCTCTCTTACTTTATCTGCAAATGCATCTATCTCGTACATATAGTTAATCTTCAAAGGAAGACCGGTTGGCACTTCAAACTTACTGCTTGGAGGATTTGGAAATAAACTTTCAAGCTCAAATCGTCTCTCTACTTCATCTAATATCTTTGATTCGATAGCACGAAGTTGAACACTTGATATAGCTCGTTTTCGATATTCTTTATTTTCCAAAACAAACTTTTCAGTTCTGAAAAAAAACTCTGTCTTTACTCCTAGTGCACGAGAAAGTTTCAAAAGCATCGTGGAGTCTGGTGTGGCTTGTTCTTTTTCATACTTAGAAATAGTTGTTTGACTTACACCCACTTTTTCAGCTAATGCACGAAGAGAGAGATCCGCTGCATCTCGTGCTCTTAATAATCGTTCTCCTACCATAATGAACTCCTTCTATTTACAATTATAGTTAAATTCAATTGAAATGTAAATAAATAAACTCTATTACTTGACAAATAAGATTTTTTTAAGTATGATTGTAACTAGATAGTTATGATTTATATGTATTAGAAATATATTTCATTTTAAATACTTCAAATTAATTTTGATTTTTAAAAAGTGTATTGGAAAATGGAGGTGATTTCTTTGGGAAAAAAGAAAAAATTCAGAATTTTATGTCTTGATGGTGGGGGAATAAGAGGTCTCTATTCTGCTAAACTTTTACAAAAAATAGAAGAAGAGTGTAGCGTAAATCTATATAATGACTTTGATTTAATAGTAGGTACATCAACAGGGTCTATTTTAGCAGGGGCAATAGTATCAAAAATACCTATTAATAAAGTAATTTCACTTTATGAAAATGAGGGTAGCAAAATATTCAAAAAAAAGTTTTTCTCCAGAATAGGTTTATTTCAAAGTATCTATAAACCTGATTATCTGCAAGATAGACTAAAGCATATATTCAAAGATCTAACACTTGGAGATATTGATAAACCATTAATTATCAATGCTACTGATATTGGAAATTCTATGCCTTTTGTTTTCAAAACAAAACATCCTAAAAAAGAGCTAGTAAGAGATAGAGATATTACTTTACATGATGCTATTCTTGCATCTTCATCTGCTCCAATTTATTTTCCTCCACATAAAGTGGCTGGATATTTATTGGCTGATGGTGGATTGTGGGCCAACAGTCCTGTTTTGGTTGCAATTTCAGAAGCAATACATAGTTTTGATATTGCACCTGAAGATATAGCGATTGTATCTATTGGTACTGGTACAGAAAAAATAGACTATGATTTTAACACTAAACTTTGGGGTTTTCTGACGGGTTGGAAAAAGAAACAACTTATTTCAACTATATTAAATTTACAAACGATTAGCAACCAAAATATAGTTAATTTCATTATCAATAAAGAAAATATATTAACTTTATCATATACAAGTAATACTGTTTTACCCTTAGATGATATATCACAAAATAAAAATCTACTTAGTAAGGCAGACCAAGACTTTACATACATGCACGAAAAAATCCAAAGTTTTATAAATAAACATATAAAGGTATAACACAATGACAGCAAAACAAGAACTTTTTAATATATTAGATGCAATTGGTGAGCAACTTGACATAACACCAACTCAATTTAATAATGCAAAAGATAGGTATGAGGCAGTTGGTAAACATTTAGCTGAAGGTGAATATTGCTTAATCAATAAAAAAATATGTCTTAAAAATGGTGAAATATACCCACAAGGCTCTATTAGACTTGGCACTACAGTAAAACCTTTAGGTCTAAATGAGTTTGATGTCGATTTAGTTTTTTTTACTCCAAATATTTCAACAGACGATATTGACCCAACTGAGTTGAATCGTCTAATAGGTAATCGATTAAGAGAGAGTGAAACATATAAAAAGATGATGGAACCTCTTAAGCGAGGTTGGCGTATTATTTATCATGATGAATTTTACCTTGACATAACACCCTCAATAGAAAATCATACCGAACCATATAACAAAAGTGAATTAGTACCAGATAGAAAGATACAAAACTGGAAATCATCAAATCCAAAAGAATATGCAGAAATATTTGATGCAACTGCATTAAAGTCACCATATTTTTCTATAACTAAATCTATTATTGAAAATCGTGCATCAACTGTTTCTGATTTTCCTGAAAACATTCCAAAAAAACCATTGCTAAAAAGATATGTTCAATTGTTTAAAAGACATAGAGATGTCATGTTTGAAAATAAAAATCATGCTCCTATCTCTGTTATTATAACTACACTAGCGATGCACTCCTATGCTTACTGTATTGCTAATTTTGAGTATGACAATGAGTATGACTTACTTTTAGCTGTACTAGACCATATGCCTGCCTTTATTCAAAAAGAAAATGGTAAGTATAAAATAATGAATCCTACTACTGAGCATGAAAATTTTGCGGAAAGATGGAATGAGGTTCCACAAAAAAAAGATGCGTTCGATGAGTGGCATAAAGAAGTAACCAAATTTTTTAACCGATTTCATGAAAACATGGGGCAACATAGAGTATTTGAAGTATTAGAAGATGGCTTTGGTAAAAAACCTATAAGTAATATTGCCAATCAATATACAGCAAATATAACACAAAGACGGAATATTGGACTTTTAGCCACAAGTGCTTTAGAGGTACCAGTAAAATCTAATACATTTTTTGGAAAAAATGTTCTATAAATCTAAAAAGCCATCATTTGCACAATTATATGCTAGTCTGGCACTCTGTCCATTATCTAAAAATGGAAAAGGTATATTTAAAAAAAATTACTTTTATTGGGAATTTGACATTAAACCATCAACATTTTCAAAATTATACAAAATTCTTTTAATTTGGGATATCAAAACCTCCTCCCCTAATGTATTTGTTTTAGATACAGATGTGTGGGAAGTAGCAGAACAAAGAGATATACCACATTTGTATGATTATAAAAAAATAAAATTATGCCTTTATCATCCATTATATAACCAATATAACAGGAATATGTCATTATGTGAAACTATTATCGCTTGGACATATCTATGGCTTTTTTACTATGAAGAGTGGTTATATTCAGATGACTGGAAAGGTGGGGGGGAACATCCAAAACCAAAAAAAGAGCCAAAGAAAATAAGCCCTTTAAAGAAAATTAGAGTTTCAAAAAAAAGGAATAAAGAAAAACCATCTCTTGTTGATAGAATCTACAATCAAAGAAAAGATATATATTTACAACAAATGTCTACTCCAACTCTCCTCTAAAAGCCCTCTGTGAAAGTGAGCCAAAAAGGTTTTTGAGTTCTTGTAGACTTTTTTGATGTTGTTCTTTGGTTTGTTCTACTTGTTGGACGATGGTGGCGAATTTGTCTTGGAGGGGTTTTGGAGGTAATATAATTGGCATATTTTTTATCATTGTAATATTCATATTTTGCTGACGAACACCCCTTTGTTGGCGTTTAAAATACTCTTTTCCAATTTGTATTAAGTGATAAATATAAAAAATGTTGCATTGAGTATCATCTAATTTAGCAAAAGCAATTGCTTGGTTACATGTTGCTGTTATTGTTGTAATACTTGATTTTAGTGCGGCTGTGTCATACATACCTAACAATAAACTACCTATTTCGATCTCTTTAGCATTTGAATTCATAATAGCATCAAATGTTATATGCTCTTTTGAGCTTGAAATAAACATTTCATTTAATTCACCTGAACTAATCCATGGAATATCACCCTCATAATATTGTAACTCTTTACGCAATGGTGTACCACCACTTTTCCAATTACCCAATATGCCTAATTTTACAATTTTCCATTGCTTATTGCTAGTTCTAGGATCCCCAAACATATCCAAAAAAGTACTCTTAAGCAGTTCATCGAGAAGCCTGATACTCTCTTCTCGTTTGGCTATAAGTGATTCTACTTGACTTAAGAGGTTGGCTATGTGGATTTGATCGTCAATTTTTAGTTTTGGTACTTTTAAATTTTCAAGTGTTTTACGGTGTAGGTGAGGAATTGTTGCGCCAGTTGTTCGCGATCTTAAATAATTAAATTTAGACTGTAAAAATAATGCTAAATACTGTGGGTTATATTCTTTAGGATTATTGTTTCTTAATGCCGCTAACGTACTTCCAATAAACCCAGTAAGGTTATACCCAACGGTAGCAGCATTTGCACCATCCCAAGCAATAATAATATCATCCTGAGTTACAAATACTCCCTTTTCATCGTCAGTATATTTTAGAGTTTTATCACTACGCAAATCTTCTATTTGAATATAACGTTTAGAATTAGACGATGCATCCTCTTGCAAATTATGTTTTTTACCTTTTGAGATAGAAATAATCCTACCTAACTGAATCGTATTAGACATATAGTTTCTTAATTTTTAGAAGCTCTTTTTGAATCTCACCCTCCAAAGCATCCAACTTCCCAAAAATAACAGCAGGCTCTTCATAAACAATCTCTTCATAAACCTCTTCTTTATAGCTGTTAAAACTCAAATCATACCCATTTTCAACTACCTCAGATTTCGGCACAAAAAAGTGTTTTGCCTTCCGGTCATTCTCAGCACTCGCATCACGACTTTTGAACTTCTCGATAATATCCTGAAGATCACTTCTATCTATCTTGCTACGTTTATCATCCAGCGAGTAGCCGTCATTTTCCATCCCATAAAACCAGATATTATCCGTTTCTCCTGCCTTGGTAAAGATAAGAATCGCCGTCGCTACCCCTGCGTAAGGCTTGAACACACCGCTTGGCATGGCAATAACCGCTTTGAGCTGGCTCTGCTCTATCATCATCCCTCTTGCTGCTTTAAACGCTTTCGCCGTTCCAAAAAGCACACCCTGCGGGATGATAATGCCGGCGGTTCCACCCTGTCGCAGCATCGTATAGATACGGTCGATGAAGAGCAGTTCGGTTTTTGTGGTGTTGAGAGTGAGCGATTCGCTGTCGATCTCACCTTTGTTGAGATTACCTGTAAAGGGAGGATTTGCCAGGACAACATCATAGGTATTGAGCTCACTGTGATCAAACTTTTTACTCAGTGTATCCATATAGTCGATTTTCGGATCATCGATGCCGTGCATCATCAGGTTCATAAGCCCCAGTCTGACCATCGTCACATCGATATCATAGCCCTGAAGTGAACTATCCAAACTCTTTTTGACATCCGCCGTCAACAATGCACTGGTACTGCTACGCACAAAACCATCCTCATCTGTCACGGCATACTTTCCTTCCGTATCCAAAGAAGAGACGATATACTGATAGGCTCCGAGCAAAAACCCACCCGTACCACAGGCAGGATCGCCCACCTTGTTACCCAGCTGCGGTTCAACCAGCTCAGAGATAAGCTTGATAATATGCCGAGGCGTTCTGAACTGTCCATTTTTCCCAGCCGTGGCGATCTCACCCAAAAGCATCTCATAGACATCACCCTGTATATCCTGAAATGTATGACCCTGCTGCGTCGCATCTTTTTCTATCTCCCTGAAAAGCTCTTCAATGATATTGATAGACTCCACCAACAGTGATGCAGAGGGGATGATAAAAACTGCATTTTTCATATGTTTGGTAAAGTGTGAGTTTTCACCGTTCAGCTTTTTGAGAAAAGGGAAGACATTTTGCTGTATATGGGCGAGCATCTCTTCGGCTTTCAGCTGCTTGAAGTAGCTCCATCGCAAAGTCTCATCCTCAAACAGTGATGTAAAATCTTCACCCGTCCACTCCGCGTCAGCCTTACGCTTCGTATCCAGCTCATCAATGCGCTTCATAAATATCAGATAAGTGATCTGCTCGATCGCCGTGAGAGGGTTGGAGATGCCACCACTCCAAAATTTATTCCATAGTTTGTCGATGAGGCTTTTGAGTTGGGGGTTATTTTGTAACATTTAATACCTTAAGTGTATTTTTCAGAATGTATAATATCAGTCAATGATTCTCTCAACCCAGTAGTTCGGCTTACGATGCAGATTGGCAATAGCGACTATGAGAATAAAATCTTCTCTTTGTTGATAAATGACTCCGTAAGGAAATGTCTTAAGCAGACATCTTCGGGTATTTCTTGAAATTTTACTCCATCCTGCCGGGTATGATTTGACAAGAGTGATCGAATTATAAACTTCCTGAACAAATCTTAATCCCAAATCGCTCTGTTGATATTCATAATAATCAAATGTATCATCTAACTCTTTTTGAGCTAAATCCAAAAATTCTATTTTTATCATATATTATCGTCGATACTTTGAAAAAACTTCTTCTTCATTAACAGTAGAAATCAATCCTCTATCATAAGCTTCAACTCTGTCTTCAGCTTCTTTTGCCCATATATCCTCTATTTCTTTATCAGAAGGATTGAGTGAATTTAAAATTTTATCTATAAGTTGAAGTTTTTCTACTGGTTTTAACGGAGAAATCTCATTAAATATATGTTCAACTGCCAACATGGCTAACTCCTTTTAAGTGGGTTCATTATAATACAAATAGGCTAAAATATCAAGCCCTTTCTACGCTACAAGCTCTTGAGTCAATGCCAGAATTTCATTGATCTCTTGTGGTGGAAATATTCCGCGTATTCCATCAGGATGCAGCACGGTAAAGGGTGCCGATATGAGATCTTTTTTCTCTATATCGCCTTGATTGATCAGAAAATCTCTCAAAAGATTGAGAAATTCTAACTGCTTTTTAGTCAGGGTTGTGTGTTCTGCTATAAACTTATCGATGGAAGCACTCACTGTATCCGGGAAACTCTCCAGCTTTTCTATGCCCAATATATGACGGATGAGTTTGACAAATGGAGCTTTCTTGTTGTAATAGACACGACGAAGCAGATCGATAGTGATATGTGGTGATTCATCTTCCAGGAGTTGGGCAAGCTCACTCACCTCATCTTCACTGATAGACTTGCCTTCTTTGAGCTTTTGCAGGATGCTGTTTTCTTCCAAAAGTTCAGCGATCTTCCGCTCTACCATCTCCTTGTATTGGGAGATGCTGGCTGATTCATTGGCTGCACCAAATTCGACAAACTCTATCTCTTTGATGATATCTTTGAGATTGAGCCGTGCCTGCTCATCACTATCAACTATCTCCCGATACTGCATCAGAGGTGCCAACTCTTCACTGATACCATCTAGCTGTTCATCTGTAGCAGAACTCCAAAAACTAGACTTCTGCGCTTCGACGATGACATCTTCATGATGGGCTACGATATTGATGGAGAGAGGCAATTGAGCTATCTGTGCTATGAGCTTCCGGCTCTGCTTTTGATAATTATCCTCATCATTTCTCAGCCTGGAGAGTGAAGCATCCAGCATATCTTTTTCAAAACGCATCGCTTTGAAATCTACGCCTACCATTGTCTTGAAGAGCGGTTCTATTTTGTTGTGCAAAAAATAGATCTTCTCCTCGTCTAAACTATTCCAAAAACCATCATCCAGCTTATCCAGTTCATTTCTCGCATCTTTGATCACGATGGAGCCTTCCGGCAGATGGGCTACCTCTCTCTTGAGCTGAGCGATCTCTTTTTCTGCGATAACGGGAGCTGTTTTCAATGCTTCTTCTATCTTGTTCACGCGTATCTCGCAAAGTTTGACAGGTAACGGTACCGAAGAGATGGCATCTTTGCCTTTGGGGTTGAGTTTGAAATACTCAAAGTTATCCCAACAATCCATAATGAGAAAATGATCTTTCTGCTTACACCAAGGCTTGATCTTTGCAGGCTCAAGCAGTCTGGTACCGCGCCCTATCATTTGCCAAAAACGCGTATAGGAGTAGATAGGTTTCACAAAAACCAGATTGCTGAGTTCTCGTACATCCACACCCGTATCGAGCATCCCGACAGAGATGGCAACTCTGGGCATATTTTTGTTCTTGAACTGGTCGAGCAAGCCCCCTTTGCCATAGACACGACTATCATCTGAAACCATCACCTTGGCTAATTCACCCACATACTCAGGATAAAGTTCATCAAAGATCTGCTCTATGCGTCTGGCATGGCTTTTGGTCATACAAAAGAAGATGCTCTTTGCAGGAAGCACCCCGTCATCATCTTTGATACACTCCTCCATAAAAGTTTTGACGATGAGGGTATTGGTTCCTTTATTGATAACTCGTTTTTCAAGCTCTGTGCCTTCAAAATTAATCTCTTCGACCTCTTTGCCCTCTAGCATCAAATGCTTTTGATCTTCCAGTGTAATCGTGCGCTTGTTGATGCCCTCATCCTGGAACCTAGTTTTGACCTTCATCACTTGAAAATCACAAAGATACGGCGGCTCATGAGAAAGCGCCTCTTCATACGAGAAAGCAAAAGTGGGAAGACCATCTTCACAGTCAAAAAGCTTAAAAGTATTGTGGTCTATAACATTCGTCGGTGTCGCAGTAAGCCCCAAACGCATCGCATCAAAATAGTCAAAGATTTCACCGTAGGTATTGTAGATAGAACGGTGTGACTCATCTACTACAATGAGATCAAAGAAGTGAGAAGAGAGGGTTTGCTCTTCATCTCGAATGATATTAAGCATACTCGGATAGGTTGAGACATAGATACGGCGATCTTTGGCGATAGACTTTTCGCCAAACTTTGGCCACAATGGTTCATTGGGCAGATATTCTCCAAAAGCCTCGATCGCCTGCTCTCTCAAAGCAATACGATCGACCAAAAAAAGTGTATTCTTCACATATCCTGCCCGCATCAATGCATCTACCAGTGCGATAGTCGTTCGTGTTTTTCCTGTACCTGTTGCCATCACAAGCAAAAAATTTCTATGCTTCTTCTCGATACCCTCCATCACAGAGCGAATCGCAGCAAGCTGATAATCACGCCCGGCGATACTTGTCTCGATAAATTCATGAGAAAGTGGTTTTTTATAGGTTTGAATATAACGAAGTCTTTCCAAATCTTCACGGGTAGGAAAAGAGTGGATCTTTCTTGGCGGGTAGTTACCGATATCCCAAAAGTAAATATCATTGCCATTGGTATAAAAACAGAAAGGCAGATCAGATCCAGACTCTTCCTGGATACGCTGCGCATATTGCTTAGCTTGTTCCCGACCCAGTTCTGCATCTTTGGAAGTGCTTTTCGCTTCCACAATAGCCAGAGGCTTGCCATCTCGCCCCAGTAAAACATAATCACTAAATTGGGTATTGACATAAGGCGAGGAGGCATCTTTGGTGTGAGACTCACCTCTAAGTGAATATTCTTCTACAACTTTTGTATGATCAGAAATATCCCATCCAGAGACAAGCAATCGTGTATCTATCAATGATGCCCGGGTTCCTGCTTCTGTCATCCTCATCCCCTTTTGAAGTTATACATTTTGGCGTAAAGCAACATAGAATCATCTACGAAAGAAAACCGAAAATGGAAACAGGTCACATTATTAGGGAATCACTTATGAAGTTATTCAACAAAACCTAATACAAAAATCCAAACAACCAAATATATTTTTCTTTAGTATACCTGTTTTTACCAGAAGTTATAAATATAGGTATACTTATCAAAATCGAAGCGAATATCCATGATCTAAACTCCCCTTATAGTCTCTCACAACTCCCCTCCGCTCTTTACAATATCCAGCCCATACTTCTCCCTCAATTTATGCATCTCTTCTCCAAGCCGCTTTTCGGCCATATCTTCATCCAGGTCCAGTAGAGAGAGTGTTTTTTGATGCTGTGAAGTAAAGTTGGTGACATTGAGCGTTAATTTGACTGCTCCTTTGGCAGGGATGACTATCTCTTCGTACATCTGCATAAGTATCTGTTTGAAGAGGTGCTCGCTATAGAGCCTGTTGGCTGTCTCGCTCTTTTTGACCTTTGTCCCATACTCATAGTTAATTTTGAGATAGTAGGTGGTAGGATTGGCTTCTATACTCATCACAATATACGTGATATGCCGCGCCATAATGATGATCCTTCGTCTCACTTCGTCTGCATCATAGAGTGGATCAAAAGTACGGCTGATACCAATAGATTTTCTGTCACCTCTCTCTTCTATTCCTTCATCGTCCGTTCCTGTGATTCTGTGATAAAGTTGGATGCCCGGCTTCTTCCAGGTGTAGAAGAGTGCTTTCTTTTGTTTGACTTCACCCAGTGTCGAGATGTAATATTTGCCGAGCCTCTCCTGAAATCCTCTGCCGATACCGGGGAACTTTTTGATAGGAATATCCTTGATATAGGTATCGATATCTTTCACCTCATAAACACCATAAGGTTTGGCAGATTCTGTAGCAAGCTTGGCTATCCATTTGGCTCTGGAGATACCGATAGAGACGGGAATGTCAAACTGTTTGAGTAATTTTGCCTGTAGTTTTCGGGCAAAATCATAAACCTCTTCATCTCTTATCCATCCACTGACATCACCAAAGAATTCATCGATACTATACTGCTCTACTTTAGGAATATGCTCCATCATGAAGTCGTGTATCTTATGGGAGAGTTTATGATAAAGAGGATAATTGGAAGGGACAACAACCATTTGAGGACATATCTGCAATGCCTGGGCAATAGGCATTGCTGTCTTAACTCCGTACTGCCTGGCCTCATAGCTGGAGGTGGTGATAATACCTCGTATCTTATCTCTGCCATCGATCTTATCGATAAAGTGTGACTCAAAGGTTTTCTTCTTGTCGCTGTAAAAAACCGGCGTAACGAATGCACCGCTATTATCGTTCATCAGCCTGATATTGGTACGCTTCTTATTGAAGATTTCAAGATTGCTGCGACTGCCTACTGCCATAGGGATATTTTTGAGTGAGCTATCCACAGAGCGTTCGGCAGAGGCGAAGAAGCTGTCTATATCTATGTGGAGGAACACGGTGCTGTCCTGATTGTTTTTATGAAGTACACTATACAGTAAGGAGAATTAAAATTTTATGGCTTATCTCAATATGCCATATTTTGACATTTTCCCGTAAATCGCATAAAACCATCGCCGAACCTACGGGTGCGACTCAAATTTTACACAAATCCTTTAAACACAAGCATCACAAGGATTGCAAGAATTCTATTTCGGGATTTGAGTAAAAGCCGCAGAGAACACCATTCAAATTGGAAAATGAAAACTTTTTGCTATCCCAATATCTCACAAAGTGCATTTTGAATGATCACCACCTCCCCATCAGACAGTGCGGATAATTTCTCCTTCACTCGTGTTTTGGATAAAGCGCGTATCTCATAAATGCAGGCATCACTTT
>Ga0209013_10004130_pt1 | contig 12774 bp, 13 predicted proteins | sample Cruoilmetagenom2_FD_187291 | JGI IMG/M metagenome (GOLD analysis project Ga0209013, IMG submission 187291) | Oil polluted marine microbial communities from Coal Oil Point, Santa Barbara, California, USA - Sample 2 (SPAdes) (version 2) | ecosystem: Environmental > Aquatic > Marine > Oil seeps ... | reverse complement strand
ATGTGCAGTTTAAAAATGATGGACACCCAACAGATCATACAGAAGTTCATAACGTATATGGTCATTTGATGTCAAAATCATGTTTCGAGGGAATAAAAGAAGAAACAGGCAAAAGACCATTTGTTATTACAAGAGCAGCTTATGCAGGAACTCAAAAGTATTCAACAGTATGGACTGGTGATAATCAAAGTTTATGGGAGCATTTAAGAATGTCACTTCCTATGCTTATGAATATAGGTTTAAGTGGTATGGCTTTTGCTGGAACAGATGTAGGTGGATTTGGTTTTGATGCAACAAAAGAACTTCTTTCAAGATGGGTACAAGTTGGATGTTTTACGCCTTTATTTAGAAATCATTCAGCATCTTTAACAAGAGATCAAGAACCATGGACATTTGATCAAAGAACAGAAGATATTAATAGAAAGTACATTGAACTTAGATACAAAATATTACCATATTTATATGATTTAATGTGGGAAGCTGAAAATACAGGATTATCTGTAATAAGACCTTTATTATTACATTACCAAAATGATGAAGAAACTTATGAAATCAATGATCAAATTATGGTAGGAGAAAATATAATGGTAGCGCCTATTGTAGAACAAGGTAAAAAAGCAAGAAGTATCTACTTGCCAGAAGGTGTATGGTATGATTATTGGACAAAAGAAAAGATTGAAGGTAAGCAATATATTACAAGAAAAGCACCTTTAGATGTATGCCCAATATATATTAAAGAAGGAAGTATTATTCCAAACTATGAATTACAACAATATGTTGGAGAAAAAAATATTGATACATTAATATTAGATGTTTACCCAGGAAATGGTGAGTACACTCATTATGAAGATGATAAAGAAAGTTATAATTATAGAAATGGTGAATTTAACTTATATGAATATAAATTAAATTGCACTAATGATAAGTTAGAATTAAATATTAACAAATCAAACAGCGGTTATAACAGTAACTATGAAAATTATCTAGTTAGATTAAATGGAGTAGATGTAAAAGATGTAATAGTAAATGGTAAAACATTAGAATTACAAAAAGAAGGAAATAGCATTAACTTTAAAGTGGATATTAATACTACTAAAATTGAAATAGTAACTAACTAAAAAAAAGCTGTCTTAAATAGAAAGTAATTTCTATTTAAAGACAGCTTTTTCTTTTAGGCGTCATCAAAAAATATCTATCGAATCATTGACTTGTTATTTTATTTCAGATGCCTTAGGCACGTTAAAAAAATAAATAATTAATTAATAAATATTTTTTTACATATGGACAAAGATAAAAAGTAACTATAAAATATAGGGTATAATAGTAAGTAAAGAGGAGATAGTTTATGACAACTAAAATAAAGAAGTTTTACGCAGTAAGAGAAGGCTATAAAACAGGAATATTTAAGACTTGGGACGAGTGTAAAAAGCAAGTTATGGGGTTTAAAGGTGCAACATATAAAAGTTTTAAGACTATGGAAGAAGCCGAAAATTATATGAATATTAACAAAGAGGTAAGTTCTTTAACAAAAGAAGAAATACAAGTGATAGATGATAATACATTAATAGCCTATGTTGATGGAAGTTTTGATGTAGCTACAAAACAATATGGTTCGGGGATAGTACTGTTATACAAAGATCAAAAACTTACTTTTAGCGAAAAGGGAAGTGATGAGAGTTTAACTAGTATGAGAAATGTAGCAGGGGAAATCAAAGGGGCTGAGTTTGCTATTGATTATGCTTCGAAAAGTAATTATAAGAAAGTAATTATTCATTATGATTATGAAGGAATAGAGAAATGGTGTACTTCGGAATGGAAAGCTAATAAAGAAGGTACAAAGGCGTATAGAGATTTTTATATTAATGCTGTCAAAAATATTATAATTGAATTTGTTAAAGTTAAAGCTCATACAGGAGATAAATATAATGAAGAAGCTGATATTTTAGCTAAAAAGTCTATTGGGCTATATTCATAAAAATGTATAATAATCATTTTTTTATGAATAAAAATAAAAAAACCCTTGCATATTTATAAAAAATAATGTATAATTATAAATAAGTTAAGAGACGTAATATTTTAAATATAAAAGGGAGGAATTAAAATGAAAAAAAATATAAAATTAATTATAACAATGTTAGTAGTAACTATGTCAATGATGTTATTGGGGGGATGTGGTGAAAAAGAAAGTGATAAATTAGTAGTAGGTACAAGTGCTGACTATCCACCATATGAGTTTCATAAGATGATTGATGGTAAAGATACAATTGTAGGTTTTGATATGGATATAGCAAAATCAATAGCTGATGATTTAGGGGTAGAATTAGAGATAGTAGATATAGAATTTAGTGGATTACTTGCAGCTTTAGGAGCTGGAAAAATCGATATGATTGTAGCAGGAATGTCACCAAATGAAGAAAGAAAGAAAAGCGTAGATTTTTCAGATATATATTATAAGGCAGAACATAGTGTTGTTATGAGAAAAGATGATGCAGGTAGTATTAAAACTACTGATGATTTAGAAGGAAAAGTTATAGGAGTACAGTTAGGGTCTATTCAAGAAGGGGTTGCAGAAACAAATATTACAAAAGCTAAAGAAATTAAGAAAGTTTCTAAGATACCAGATTTAGTGTTGATGCTTAAAAATAATAAAATAGATGCTATTGTTATGGAAGTTCCAGTAGCAGAAGCTTATACAAATGATATGGAAGAAATAGCAATGACAGAGCTTACACTTCAAGATGAAGAGGGCGGTTCAGCAGTTGCTGTTAAGAAAAATAATCAAGAATTTGTAACTGAAATCAATAAGACATTGAAAAAATTAACAGAAGAAAATAAAATTAATGAATTTTATGCAGAAGCAGTAAAAATTGCAGCAGAGTAATAAAGAATATTCCTAACTTTCATAGTTAGGATTTTCTATGTTAGTTTAAGCTAGTATGGAGGTATTTTATGAATAAAATAAGTGAAATTTTCAATTATATAGTGGAATCCTTTTCTTTTATGGGAGAATATTATCCGTTATATTTACATGGAGCTAAAAATACTATTATAATTTCATTATTTACAGTATTATTTGGTGTAATATTTGGTACTGTTTTAGCTTTGATGAAGATGTCAAAAGTTAAATTATTTAAAGGAATTTCAAGTGTATATATAGAAATAATTAGGGGGACCCCTTTATATGTACAGATTTTAATATTATATTATGGATTTGATAAATTGTTTGGAGCAATTATTCCAGATATAGCAATAGCTAAGGTTATTTTAGGTATGAGCTTGAGTGATTTTCTGTCATGTGTACTAACACTCACAATTAATAGTTCTGCTTATGTTGCAGAAGTTGTGCGATCAGGTATACAAGCAGTAGATAAGGGCCAAATGGAAGCAGCACGTTCTATTGGTATGACACATAAAGCTGCTATGAAAGAGATTATTATACCACAAGCTATTAAAAATATATTACCAGCTCTTGGTAATGAGTTTGTTGTAGTTATAAAAGAATCAGCAATTATTTCAGTTGTTGCAATTCAAGAATTAATGAGAGCGGCAAATATTACAGTAGCAAATACTTATCAAATATATGCTCCACTTTTAGTAGTTGCATTTATCTATTTTGTAATGACGTTTTCTTTTTCAAGATTACTTGGAGTATTTGAAAGGAGGTTGAGTAGAGGTGATACACGTTAAAGATTTAAATAAAAGTTTTGGTGATCTTCATGTTTTAAAGGGGATTAATAATAATATAAAAAAAGGCGAAGTTGTAGTTGTTATTGGCCCATCTGGTTCAGGTAAAAGTACTTTTTTAAGATGTTTAAACTTATTAGAAGAGCCTACTAGTGGAAATATAATATTTGAAGGAACAGATATAACTAGTAAAAAGAATAATATAAATATTCAAAGACAAAAGATGGGAATGGTTTTTCAAAACTTCAACTTATTTCCACATAAAAGTATTATGGAAAATATAACTTTAGCACCTATTAAAGTTAAAGGTCTTAGTAAGGAAAAAGCTGAAAAAAAAGCTGAAGAATTATTAGAAAGAGTTGGTTTGTTAGATAAAGCGAACAATTATCCAGCACAATTATCAGGAGGTCAAAAACAAAGAATAGCAATTATACGTGCCCTTGCTATGGAACCGGATGTTATGTTATTTGATGAGCCTACATCAGCCCTTGATCCAGAAATGGTTGGAGAAGTTTTAGAGTTTATGAAAAAACTTGCAAAAGAAGGTATGACAATGGTTGTAGTTACTCACGAAATGGGATTTGCAAGAGAAGTAGGAACTAGACTTATATTTATGGATGATGGGAGGATAGCTGAAGAAGGTAATCCGGAAGATATTTTTGATAATCCAAAAGAAGCTAGAACAAAGGAATTTTTAAGTAAAGTTTTATAAGTCATATTTAAATAAATAAAAGGAGCTATTTTAAATAATGATAAAAATCATTTTTAAATAGCTCCTTTTAAGAAATTTAATTATTCTTCATCTTCATCATCAAAGTCTTCATCTTCCATTATAGCGCTAAAAGTTTCAGATACTTTTTCGAATTCATCATCATCATCAATATTGATTAATTCTATTTCACCATCAGAAAGTTCTTTATATCCATATAGGAAAACGTCTTCTTCTTCTTCAGATTGTGGAAGTAAAGCAATATATTCTTTATCTTCAACTTCAAAAACACCAATAACATCACATTCTAAAACAGTATCATCATCTAGTGTTAATGTTATTGTATCGTTTAATTCATCATGGTCATGATCGCAGTTACAGTTTTTATCTTCGCTCATATTTAAATCTCCTTTATTGTTTGATTTTAACTATATTTTCACATATGAAAAAGCTTTAGAAAGCTTAGTATATATGACCATATAATATTATATATTGAATATACCCTATATGATATTATAATGCAACAGATTAATATAATTATGCAAATAAAATTTTAATACTAATTTTAGATACAATTATTTCAAGTATAATAATACTTTACATATTTACATAAAATGATATAATTTAAATGAGGGATTTTCTGAAAAAAGGGGTTGATAACAGAAGATGAATTTGTTTGAGGGGGATAAAAAAGCGGTATTATTACAAAAATATTATACTATGTTTTTTTACGATTTGCTTAGAATTTCACTAAAGATAACTAAGAATATGAGTGATTCAGAAGAAGCTGTGCAAGAAACTTTTGTTATAGCTCATGAAAAAATAGACTATTTAAGAGATGAAGACAAGGTTAAAAATTGGTTAATTACTATTACTTGCAATGTATGCAAACGGATACTTAGAGATAAGAAAAAATTAGTGGAAGTTGAATACTTTGAAAGTATTATAGAGCAAAGTGTCTTTGATGGTATTTATTATGATCCTATCAAATATATAGAAAAAGAGGAAGATGGGAAAACAATATTAGGTTTAATTGAAGAACTAAAGGATGAATATAAACAAGTTTTACTTCAATATTATTATTGTCAAAAGACATACGAAGAAATCGCAGAATATTTAAATATTAATATCGGGACAGTCAAATCAAGATTATGGAGGGGTAAAAACAAACTAAAGGTAAAAATAAGTGAGGAAAAAACGTTAAGTGTGTTGTGAAATGCCATTCAGGGGGTTGATTTTAAAATTTATTTATGAGAAAATGAACTCGGTGATTATATGAATGAAAACTATCAAAAAAAATTAGATTCAATTTTAGAAAACATTGATTATGAAGGAAGAATTCCTAGGTTATTATTACATAGTTGTTGTGCACCTTGTTCGAGTTATGTACTTGAATATTTATCGAATTTCTTTGAAATAACAATTTATTATTATAACCCAAACATATCTCCTTTTGAGGAATATGAAAAAAGGAAGGCTGAGCAAAAAAAATTCATCAGTAAATTAAAAACTAAACACAAGATGGATTTTTTAGAAAGTAATTATGATGATTATATTTTTAAGGAAATATCTAAGGGATTAGAAGAGGTTAAAGAAGGCGGCAGTCGTTGTTTTAAATGTTACGAGTTTAGGATTAGAAGTACAGCTGGGAAAGCAATAGAAGGAAGCTATGATTACTTTACAACAACATTATCTATAAGTCCTCACAAAAATGCTAGTAAAATAAACGAGATAGGAAGCAAATTGCAAGAAGAACTTAGTATAAAATATTTATATGCAGATTTCAAAAAGAAAAATGGATATAAACGTTCAATAGAATTAAGCGGAGAGTACAATTTATATAGACAAAATTATTGTGGATGTATATATTCGAAGAGAACATAAATCAGCCTAATTAATTAAGGTTGAATTTGAAACAGTGTTAATGTTAGGCGTCTACAAAAAAATAACAAGAAACATAAAAGTAACAATAAAGCTATTCGTTTAGCTTTATTGTTACTTTTATGTTTCTTTACATATATTAAAAAAACAAATAGGTCAATTCAACTCGCTTTTTGCTTCTTTATTTTTAACTTTATATCCGCTACAATTTAAGATTATAGTTTCAACTAGTGCTATATCTGATTCACCAACAGTAGTTGACAGAACACATTTACCATTTTTGATATGTTTGTCATAATCATTTGCTACATCTGCAACAAAAGGTACTCCAATGTTATTGGTAGTTGAACTGAAAAAGTTGGATACACCAAAAAAAACTGGAGTATTAAGAGTTGGAGATTGACCTGAGGTATTATTAGCAATGTAATCAAATGATTTAGGAACTATTTTAATATCGGATAAGTTATAGCTAGAATTTTTTATTAGACTAGCAGCTTTTTCTGCATCATCTATTGACCTAAAATGGCCAACAACTATTTTATTCAATTTAATTCCTCCTTTTATAAGATTAGGCATCTACAAAAAAATAACTAGTCAGTATGGTAGTCCTGTTTTGGAATAGGGAAGTTCGTGTTCTGCTAGCAAGGAACCGTGTTTTTTAGTTCCACTTAATGTGGCAATAGCCACTTTCTTGTGCGCTATATTGTGTTATCCTATTCTACTGATAGCTCAGCTATAAGCAGAATAGGATGCCTTGCGTAGGTTAAAATATTACGACCACCTGTATGAGTTATTTTTTTTACGATGTCTTATTAATAGTTTCTCACTTAATATAAATACTATGTATAAAACTAGTTGTGTAATATTTCATGAAATGTTAACAATTTAAACATTGAAAAGTACGCTTAAATACTGTAATCTCTTTTTAGGGGGTGAAAAAATGTTAAAACGAGAAAGAGAAAATGAAAAGAAAAATTTCAAAGAATTAACAATGAAAAAGAAAATAGAACATATCAAGGAATATTATACTATCCATATAATTTCAGTTATTGTTGGAATCATTGTTATATATTCATTACTCAACATATGGGTTATAAATCCAGCTAAGAGCTCATCTGTAAATTTAACTTTTGTTGGACAAGTTGTAGATTATGAAAAAGTAGATCAGCTTAAAGCAGAATTAAATGAAAATTTTCCGGAATACACCAATGATAAAGAAACAATTTTAGTAGATAAAATAAACTTTGGTGATGGTAGCGATCCGAATGTTTTAATGGCTATGCAAACAAGATTGACTGCTAGTATACAAACAAGAGATATCGATATTATAATTGCAGACTCTGATTTTATTAGGCAATATGGAGAAATGGGTACTTTTATGGATTTAGAGCAAGTGTTTACAAAAGAGAAATTTGAAAACATACCATTTGATAAGATGGAATTGAGTATTATAGAAAAAGATATTGATGATAATGTAGAAGTGTTAGACCCTCATTATTATGGGATAGATATAAGTTCTATTGAAAAGCTAAATGAATTAGTTTATGGTGATGATGTTGTCGCTGCAATTGTTGTAAATAGCGATAGACTAGAAGAAACAAAAAAAGTTTTAGAGTATCTTTTAGAACAAAAATAATAAAAAAATAAATAATTAAAAAAAGATTACATTCCAAATAGGGATGTAATCTTTTTTTATGTGCTAGTCATTTAGATCATTTTTCAATGCTAGAATTTACAAATATTAGATTAGCTCAATTGGATTCTAATAATATTATTCAAGTATATGGGCATAAGGATACGTTAAATATGTTGAATATATCAGAAGGGGAAATGCATCTAGGAGCGACTGAACCAATTCCTAATATGAGAAAATTTTATGATATAAAATCACTTGAATTTTATAATACATTTCAAATTGGGGATTATAAAGTAACAACTATACCATCAAATCATCTTTTGCAAAAAGTAATGGTAGATTCTTCAGAGTCTATGCAAGGAGCAAACTTTATTATTGAATATAAAAATGAAACATTATTATACGCAGTAGATAAAGATGTATATTCTGAATCAACATTAGACTTTGTTAAAAATTTTAAATTCGATAAAATAATAATAAATTGTAATGATAGGTTTTTTGGGAAAAAATCAAATCATCAAAACATTAATGAAGTAAATGATTTTTTGCATTATTTATATAGATTTAATTCTATAGATATGGAAACTCCCATTTACTTACCACATATAACTCATAACATGAGCCACTTTGAATTTGAAAAAAGATTGAAAGATTTTACTTTAAATATTAAACTTGCATATGATGGATTAGATATAGTTTAAAAATCAATTAAGCACGTTGAAATAATTACAAGGCAAATGTTCTATTAAGGCACGTTAAAAAAACAAATAAGTCAATTTAACTCGATCTTTTGCTCATTTACTGCGGCGACAAAACTCGTTATAGCCCGCTATTACCTCGATTTGTCACCTTGTAAATAAACAAAATCTCTTCGTTAAATTGGTTTATTATTTATTTTAACGTGCCTAAAGTGATTTGTTTATTATTTTGATATGCCTAAAATTAGTAAGAAAATATATTTATAAAAAAGACTATATCTTATAATAATAAGGATGTAGTCTTTTTTATAATAATGGTGAAGTTTAAAAGGGTGAATCGAACGTTTAATTTAAAGTTTAAAAAAATGTTCGATTTTTTCTTGACTTTAGGTAATTATGTAGTTAAAATGAAACTATAGTACTAAGGCATCTTGAAAAAATATTCGTCCCATTATTGATAGTATTTTATTTCAGATGCCTTAGAAAATTTGAAACTTTATAAGGAGGATAATTTATGAAAGCTACAGTTGGAATTATTATGGGGAGTGATTCGGATCTTTTTATTATGAGTGAAGCGGCTAAAGTGTTAGAACAATTAGGTGTAAGTTACGAACTTACAATTATATCTGCCCATAGAACACCTGAAAAAATGCATGACTACTGTACAACTGCAATTAAAAGGGGATTAAAAGTAATCATTGCTGGAGCTGGAGGGGCAGCACATTTACCAGGAGTAGCTGCAGCTTATACAGAGTTACCTGTTATAGGAGTACCTATTAAATCTAATACCCTAAGTGGAGTAGATTCGCTATATTCTATAGTACAAATGCCATCAGGAATACCAGTGGCTACAGTTGCTATAAATGGAGCAAAAAATGCTGGAATACTGGCTGCACAAATGCTAGGAATTAGTGATGAAGGTATTCAAATAAATGTTAAAAAGTTTAAAGAAGATATGAAGAAATCCGTTGAAGCAAAAGCAGAAAAAATTGAAAAAATAGGATATGAACTTTATCTAGAGGAAATGTAATTCATACAAACAAATATAGCTCATTCAAAGATTTTAATAATCGGAGTATTTTATAGAAGGTTAATAGTATTTTAATAACAATAAACTAAATTTTCATAAAATTAAAATAAATGGAGGATCATTATGTTAGAAAAAGGACAATTGTTATATGAGGGTAAGGCGAAAAGAGTTTATGCAACTAATGAAAATGAAAAATTAATAGTATCATATAAAGATGATGCAACAGCTTTTAACGGAGAAAAAAAAGGTACAATTGTTGGTAAAGGAAGTATCAATAATAGAATGTCTAACTTTTTAATGAAAATGTTAGAAAAAGAAGGCGTACAAACTCATTTAATTGAAGAAATTAATGAAACTGAAACGATTGTTAAAAAGGTTGAAATAGTACCGATTGAAGTTATAGTTAGAAATATTGCAGCAGGAAGTTTAAGCAAAAGATTAGGTCTTGAAGAAGGAACTAAAATGAAAAAAACAGTATTAGAATATTGTTATAAAGATGATGAACTTGGGGACCCTATGATAAATAACTACCATATTTACGCAATGGAACTTGCAACAGAGGAAGAACTTAAGAAAATTTCAACAATGGCTTTTAAAGTAAACGACTTTCTAACTAATTACTTAAAAACAGTAAATATTGAACTTATTGATTTTAAAATTGAATTTGGACGTACATCTGATGGGACAGTAGTACTCGCTGATGAAATATCTCCTGATACATGTAGATTTTGGGATTCTGTAACAAAAGAAAAATTAGATAAGGATAGATTCCGTAGAGATCTCGGAAATGTAGAAGATGCTTATCAAGAAGTGATGAAAAGATTACTAGGGGAATAATAGGTGGAAAATAGGAGGATATCATGTATTTGGAATCTGAAAAGCTAAAAGAAGAATGTGGTGTTTTTGGGATATTTGACAAGAATGGATTTAATACTGCTGAGATGACTTACTATGGACTATATGCATTACAACATAGAGGCCAAGAGAGTGCAGGAATAGCAGTAAATGATAAAGGTAGAATTATATATCATAAACAAATGGGTATGGTACCTGAGATTTTTGATGATGTTATACTAAATCATCTTAAAGGTCAAGCTGCAATAGGCCATGTAAGATATTCAACATCAGGAGAAAGTTTAGAAGAAAATATTCAACCATTAGTTTTGAAATATACTAAAGGACATATGGCATTGGCTCATAATGGTAATTTAGTTAATGCTGATGTTTTAAGAGAAGAGCTAGAAGATCAAGGAACATTATTTCATACAACAACAGATTCTGAAGTGATAGCTGCACTGCTTTCAAGATTAAGAGTTAAACACCATAGTATAGAAGAAGCTTTAGTAGAGACGATGGGTATAATTAAGGGTGCATATTCACTTGCAATTTTAACACCTAAAAAATTAATAGGAGCAAGAGATCCACTGGGTATGAGACCTTTATGTATTGGTAAGAAAGAGGATTCATATATATTAGCGTCAGAATCAACTGCTTTTAATGCAGTTGGGGCAACGCTTATAAGAGACGTAGAACCAGGTGAAATAGTAATTATTAGTGATGAAGGAATTAAATCAATATATGTAGATAGACCAGAAAAATCAGCAACATGTATGTTTGAATATATATATTTTGCAAGACCAGATAGCATTATGGAAGGTATAGAAATATACAAATCAAGACTTGAAGCAGGTAAAGTTTTAGCAAAAGAACATCCGGTAGAAGCAGATGTTGTTATTGGAGTTCCAGATTCAGGACTTGCAGCAGCTAGAGGATATGCTATTCAATCAGGAATACCATATGGCGTAGGCTTTATAAAAAATAGATATGTAGGAAGAACTTTTATTCAACCAAGTCAATTTATGAGAGAACAAGGTGTACATTTAAAATTAACACCTGTTCTTAGTGAAATAAAAGGTAAAAGAGTAGTAATGATAGATGATTCAATTGTTAGAGGGACAACAAGTAGAAAAATAGTTAAATTATTAAAAGATGCTGGTGCAAAAGAAGTTCATGTAAGAGTAAGTTCACCTCCTGTTAAACATTCTTGTTACTTTGGTATAGATACACCAGAACGTGAAAATTTAATTGCAAGTTCTAATAGTATTGAAAAAATACGTGAAAAAATATGTGCTGATAGTTTAGGGTTTATAAGTAGAGAAGGCTTGCTTTCAACGCCAGTAGAAGGTGCTAAGTGCCAGTTTTGTACAGCTTGTTTTGATGGTATTTATCCAATGGAAACTATACACAAGAAGGAGAATAAATAATGATAGATTATAAAGAAGCAGGAGTTGACGTAGAAGCAGGTTATAAAGCAGTAGAATTAATGAAAAAACATGTTAAAAAAACTTATAGAGAAGAAGTAGTAACTGATATAGGGGGATTTGGAGGATTATTTTCTCTAGCAAAAATGAAAATGGAAGAACCTATTTTAGTTTCAGGAACTGATGGAGTTGGTACAAAATTAAAAGTAGCTTTTCTAATGGATAAACATGACACAATAGGAGTAGATGCAGTTGCAATGTGTGTCAATGATATTATATGTAGTGGAGCAGCCCCACTATTCTTTCTAGATTATATAGCCTGTGGTAAAAATGTACCAGAAAAAATAGCTGATATAGTTAAGGGAATAGCAGATGGCTGTTTAATGTCAGGTGCAGCATTAATAGGGGGAGAAACAGCAGAGATGCCAGGTTTCTATCCTGTTGATGAATATGATGTTGCAGGTTTTTCGGTAGGAATAGTAGATAAAAAGAATTTAATAGATGGTTCTACAGTTAAAGAAGGGGACGTATTAATAGGAATAGCATCATCAGGTATTCATAGTAACGGATATTCATTAGTAAGAAAACTATTTGATTTAAACAAAGAAAATATTAACACTTATTATGATGAACTAGGTTGTTCAATAGGGGAAGCACTACTCAAACCAACTTCAATATATGTAAAAGCAATTAATGAATTAAAAAATAAAGTGAATATTAAAGCTTTAAGTCATATTACAGGTGGAGGGTTTATAGAAAACATTCCAAGAATGTTACCTGATGGATATATGGCGCTAATAAACAAAGGAACTTGGCCAGTGCATCCAATTTTTAACTTAATGCAACGTATAGGTGAAATAAATGAAGATAGTATG
>Ga0209013_10004129_pt1 | contig 12775 bp, 8 predicted proteins | sample Cruoilmetagenom2_FD_187291 | JGI IMG/M metagenome (GOLD analysis project Ga0209013, IMG submission 187291) | Oil polluted marine microbial communities from Coal Oil Point, Santa Barbara, California, USA - Sample 2 (SPAdes) (version 2) | ecosystem: Environmental > Aquatic > Marine > Oil seeps ... | reverse complement strand
AAGCGAATCACCGGCGAGCGCCGGGCGACCGCAAGAATTGTCTGGATCACCGCCTCGCGCACCTCTGACTTGAGGTAGTCGAGCTGGGCGGTGTCGTTCCACGGCATCGAGGTGCCGTCGTTACCGTGATAGATGAAGCGCTCGTCCCCGGTTTCCCGGTCCACACGTTTGAAGACGACTGCCGCATCGCTGCGCTCCCAGTAGTGGTCCTCGATGAAGATGCCGACCCGCGAGTCGTCGCTGAGGTCGGGACCGTCGAAGGAGTAGGCGGGAAAAGGAGAGTGATCGAGTGAGAGAAACCAGTCCGGGTGCTCGATCACCCACTGAGAGTCGATGCCCATGTGGTTCGGCACCATGTCCGTGGAGAGGCGGATGCCGTACCGCCAGGCGCGATCCTTGAGGTTCTCGTAGGCTTCCTCGCCGCCGAGGTCACCGGCGATGCGGTAGTCCTCAAGCGAGTAGGCCGAGGCCACCGCATCCTCATCCCCCATCCTCTTCTTGATCCTCGCCGACGCCCGGCTTCGCTCCCAGACGCCGATCAGCCACAGCCCGGTCATTCCCCGGCCCGCCAGCACCTCGAGCTCCTCGTCCGGCACCCCGTCGAGGGTCGTGATCTCCCGCCCGTACTTCAGGCCAAGCTGCGCCAGCCAGACGTAGGCGTTCTTGGCCAGAAGCACCAGCCTCGGCATCCACTCCCGGTCGGGTGAGTAGTTCTCCTCCTCCCCACCGATGGCGGCGTAATCCGGAGGCTCCACGGGCCCCGGCCCGGCCGGGAAGATAATGCGCTGCTCCTCGGCCAAGAAGTCGAGCCCGCCGAGAATGCGGTAAAGGTCCGGGCCGATCAGCTCCGCCCATGCGGAGCGAATGAACTCCAGCTGGCCCTCAAGCGAGTGCGGGGCGGCCCGCATCGGCGCGTACAGCATCGTGAGCAGGCTCTCACCGCCGGCGCCGGCGGCCGGCGCCGTGTCGAGAACGGCCTCCAACCTGCTCATCGCCTGCAGATAGTCGGTGCCTCGTCTGAGACCCTCATCGTCGAAGAGCTCTCGAAATGGGGCGAAAGCCGGGTTGCGGTTGGCCAACCACAAGAGCATCAGCTCCTCGAGCGCCACCTCGCGGTGGGCAACCTCTCCGGTGGCGCCCCCGAGGTAGGCCGCCGGCGTCAGCTCGCCCCGAAAAACCGCGGCGGGCGGGAATTCGTCGACGAAGGCGCCCAGCAACCGATCGACGGCCTCCGCTCCGAGCTCCTCTGCAAGACCAGCCAGCGCATCGGCCATCAGCCGAGGCGCCCGTTCCCGGCGGTGGCGGGCCACCACCAGGTGGAGGACCTCATCGATCAGGCCCAGGGCGTGAATCTGGCTCGCGCTCACCGCCCGTTCCGGGAAACGCAGGAGGTCGCGGCGCTGGTTCATGCTGTGGGCGAACATCCGCGCCGCGTGGAAGTCGGCGAAGACCACGTTGCCGCTCACGGCAAAGAGGGCGTCCGCCATTCCATAGGCCTCGCGCGCACGGCGCGAGACGTGAAACTCACGCAGGGCGAGGTCAGCGGGCGGATGCGTGGGTGTCTTCATTTGACCGGTCACATCATACAGAGGAATCAATTAGGAATTCGGAATTAGGAATTCGGAATTATCGGCGCGAGTTAGCGGGCTAGGACATCGGATCGTGTTGCCCGCGTGTTGGCGCGCTCGTTCGGAAGCGCCTGCCTTTGATTTGCAGCAATCCATCGCGCGCAGGCAGCACGTGCCGACAAAGTGGTGGCAGTATCCTCCGACGGAACCCGCCAACGGGAGCGGATGTGGCCGCAGCCGGGGTTCGCCGGCGAGCGGCCACCCGCTCACGGCGGTGCGTCACGGCGCCCGCCTTGGTCATGGCGTCTTGTGACGGCGTAGCTCGAAGAGCGAAGCCGGAAGCCGAAGGCGAAGCCGGAAGAGCGCCAGTAACGTGCCCAAGTGCGGGCAAGCCGCCTCAATCCCCTGGGTCGCCACCACGCGTCGGTAATTCCGAATTCCGAATTCCGAATTCCTCATTCTGACCTTCGAAATCCGCGTCGCGGATTTCGAAGGTCAGAGGGCAGTGATCGGAAACGTCCCAGAAGGTGCCGTCCTCTTCCCCTTGCCGAGATACCAACTCGTTGCAGTCGAACCGCGCACAGTGCAGCCAGGCCTGGAGCGGGGCGGTCACCGGGTCCGCACCGAACCCCCGCACGAAAACGTGGTCGAGCAGCGACGGCACCTGGACGCCGTCCCGCTCTCCGCCGCCCTCCCAGTACTCCGAGCAGCCCGTCGCGTTAGGCAACCGGTACAGGCCGGCACGGCCGAGGATCGTGTCTATCGACTGCAGCTCTCCCTCCAGGCCCCCGCGCGGCGACCCGGTGGTGTTGAAATCCCCCAGGAGGATCAGATCGGGGTCGCCGATCTCGTCCACCCATTCATCGATCCATCTCGCCAGAGCCCGGTTCTGACGCCGCCGGTCGGCAAAGCTCTCGACCCCCGCCTGCAGGTGGACCACCACAAAGGTGAAGTCGACCCCACCGGGCCGGCGGCTCCGCAGGTAGACGGCGAAGGCCGGCCGCATGCCTTGATCAAGGGCCACCTCGGTGATCTCCACCGGCCCCCCCGCCAGCTCGAGCGCGTGGTCGTCCCAGGCGATGCCCAGGTGCTGGCCGAAGCGGCCGCCGCCATCGGAGAAGAGCACCCGCATCGGCCGCTCACCGGCTGCGCGCCGGAGGATCGGCGGGAAGCGGCGGGTGTCGCAGACCTCCTGCAGGCCGAGCACGTCTGCGTCGAGCCCCCCGAGAACCGCCTCCAGGTCACAGATATTGGTGCGCCGCGAGAACCCGAGATCGTTGGTCTGCGGGCGCTCGTCCAGGGGGAAGTTGCGCAGGTTCCACTGCGCGAGGCGAATGCTGCCGGGAGGCGCCGGCTGCGACGGAAGCTCCTCGGCCGTGACCATCGCTCCCGCAAAACCCGCACAGCGCAATTGGCCGCGGAGGAACAAGGACGCCGCAGCGACGACTACGATGCCCACCACCACGGCCACGACCAGGAGTTTCGACCACCGTGCCATGACCCGCAGTGTCTCCCGGGTCGGCGTCCGATGCAAGGGGTGAATCCCCCCGAGAGAGAATTCTGCGACACCGTCTCGTTGTTTCCTCCCAAATGAGACCGATCTTCGATCTGTCCAATTTCGGAACACATAGAATTCAATCGAGGATGGCTTTGAGACTTGATTTCACCACTATATAGCCAAATGTGGATTCATTCATTTGAGTTGACTTCAAAACGAGACATGTTCATTGTGTATCAGTGATGCAATTGTTGAGATGTCGTAATGCTCAATTGATGCCACGAACGACGGCCCTCGCCGCGTCTCAGCACAACTCTGCGACTGCCGACGGCGGCGCCGAAACCGATCCCCAATTCGGGCCGGCGAAGGGAATCTCCATGCCGCGAGCGAAATGGTTCCTTTTTTTGATTGCGTTCTGTCTCGCCGCGGCCTCTCCGGTCTCCGCTCAGGATTGGAGCGGCAACATCGGCGCCGCCTACCTCTGGGAGAGCGTGGATGGCAACGAGGACAGCTTCCGCACCCAGACCGGCCTCGAGGAGGGTTTTTTCCTCGAGGACCTCAGCCTGCTCTACCGCGGCGACGACAGCGGTGTCTCGAAGTTCAAGATCGACGCATGGGGCTTTGGCGACGCCAACCCCTCCGAAGCGGCGCGCCTCGGGCTCGATCTCGCGGCGGGGTTCTCGTTCTTCCTCGACTACGACCGGCGGGATTCCTTCTTCAACCTCGCGGGGAGCAACCTGGGCGAACGCGCGGACAACTGGGACATCACCCGCTTCCGGGCCGCGTTCGTGGTGGACGCCTGGCAACCTCTGCGAATGTCCCTCATTTACCGGACGGTTGAGCGCGACGGCACGGTTCACCGCCCCTTCTACGGCCTCAACGAGCTGTATCCGGTCGGCATAGATCTCGACGACACCATGCGCGAGTGGACCCTGCGGCTGGAGACCCGCACCCTGCCGGTACGGATCGAGTTCGAGCAGTCGCTGGCCGACTACGAGCGCAAGAACCGCCCGTTCGCCGCAGGCGACACCGCGATCGGCGTCCCGGACCCGGATCTCCTCGACAGCGTGAACTCGGACGTGGTGGAGACGATGGACAGCGTACCCACCACCCGGGTGGTAGCGAGCTATAGCAGCCCTGGTTTTGAGGGCGTGGTCTCGCTGCTGTGGCGGTCGGCCGATCTCGACGTCAGCGGCACCTCCTCGGAGTCCTTCCTCATCGGCGGAGGCGACATCGGGACCATGGAGTACGTGGACGAGGTGCTCGGCTCGGCGAACCAGGACACCTTCTTCGGCGCCGTTTCGCTGGGTTTCTCCCTTGCCCAACGCTGGACCCTACGTCTGACCGGTGACTACCGCGACGGCTCGCAGGACTCCGCCCTGCTTACCCAGCGCCTGCTGCGGGTGACCAACCCCGCGGGCGGCGCCTCCGATTTCGGCGCCACCTTCGACGACAGCGGCGTCTTCGACCTCACCGACACCAGCGCCCGGCTTGCCCTCGAGTACCACGGCGACGCCTGGAGCCTGTGGGCCGGCGGAGGCATGGTGGGCCGCGAGGTGAGCTGGCGGCTCGGCGACGGCGACGACCCGTTCGCCGTGGATCGCGATGGCTCAAACTTCCTCGTCGGCGGTTCGTGGAACCCGGGTGACGTCCTCGACCTCAGCCTCGAGCTGGAGCGGGGCGACTTCGACGACTACATCTTCCGCACCGACCCGGAGACGGTCGACCGCGCCACCCTCAAGCTGCGTTCGAAGCTCGGCCGAGGCTGGCAGCTCGAGGTCCATGGCCGCTACGTGGCCTCCGACAATCCCCCGGAGGAATCAGACCTCGACACCTCCTCGCAACCCTACGGAGCGGCCTGTACCTGGACCTCGGACGACGGCAACTCGATGGTGGGCCTCGACCTCGAGCGCTACTCCTTCGAGACCGAGACCTCCCTGGTGCTTCCGGGCGGTGAGCCCGGCCTCTCGATCTATGACCTCGACCTCACGACCGCTACCGTTTTTGGCCACACACGGTCCGAGAGGCTCGGCCTCTCGGGCTCGCTCACCTACCTCACCGACGATGGCGAGAGCTGGCCGGTGGACTCCTGGACCGGCAACCTCCGCTTCACCGTGTACGGCAACAACGGCCTCGAGTACTCGGCCATCGCCCAGTACTGGTCGTATGACGAGCAGCTCACCAACCTCGACGACTTCGACGTCATCCGCTACGGCCTTGCGGTGAACTGGAGATTCGAATGACGCCCCTCAGGTCCCTCGCAGCGGGGGCGGTCGTAGCGCTCGCCCTCACCCTCACCGTCTGGGCGGAGGAACCCGTGGACATGTCCACCTGCGCCATGTGCCACGAGGACGTGGCCGCGGCCTTCGCAGCCGGGCCCCACGGCTCGGCGATGGCTACGGTCTCCCATGATGTGCTCGAGCGGTCGTGCGCCGGCTGTCACGGACCCGCCACCGAGCACGTGGACGACCCGAGCGCCGACAACATAACCCGCCGGCCCGAGCCCGGCGCCTGCCTCACCTGCCATTCCGGACAGCAGGGCCTCACCGATCTCGCAACCCCCGCTCACGTTCGCAACGGCGTGGCCTGTCTCGACTGCCACGGCACCGGACACCGTGATCTGGCGACCGATCACATGCTTACGGCCGCGCCGCACGAACTCTGCGCGAAGTGCCACCTCTCCGAGTCGGCCTCGTTCAAGATGCCGTACGCCCACCGCGACGGCACCCGTCCCTTCGAGTGCACCAATTGCCACTCGGTGCACGGTGACAACCGGCAGGCCAGGCTGGCCATGACCGGCCCCGGGGGCGTCTGCCTCGACTGCCACGCCGAGAAGACCGGGCCGTTTATCTACCCCCACCCGCCGCGGGCGGTGGACGGCTGCATCCGCTGCCACGTGCCCCACGGTTCGCCCAACCCGCGCCTGCTCACTCGCAACCGGGTGGCGGCGCTGTGCATCGAGTGTCACGCCGACGTGCCCGCATTCCACGACCTCAGTCGGGCGCGTTACCAAAACTGTCAACACTGTCACGCCGCGGTCCACGGATCCAACCGCGACCCGCGGTTGATCGAGGAGTGAATTTTATCGTCCGGAAATTACCCCTTTGGGGAAGGAGGCAGAGATGAAAAAGGTAGCGAGTTTGATCATTGTCATCGGGCTGCTCATGGTTCCATGGGCGGCCGCTGAGGGGCCAGCCCTGCGCGCCAGCCACCGGGCCGGACCGAGCGAACCGCCGGCGGCGCTCCCGGCGGACATGATGGTGACCCTCAAGAACCTGTACACCACCGAGGAGCTCGAGGGAGGCCTGACCTACGTCGGCGATGAGTTCTGTATCGCCTGCCACAGCTGGTCGGCTATCACCCACGAGGTCAAGCACCGCCAGGCGCTGCGCATCCCGATGGGAGCCAACACGCTGATCGCCGGCAAGGGCGTGGTCGCCGACTACGACCAGAACGGTGTCGACGACTTCATGCAGGGGCTCGATTTCAACACGATCGAGACGGTGTTCGACAAGTACAAGCCCAACGCCCCGATCCTGTCCTACAACGCCGACACCGACACCTACTGGCTGACCATCGGCGAGCTGACGGTTCAGGTGGTCATCACCCAGGGCGGCACCGGCGACTGGAAGCAGCGTTACCTCACCCAGATCCCCGTGACCGGCACGCCGTCAGGCTGGACGCGGGACAACTACGTGTCGCCGCTGCAGTTCAACGAGAAGACCTTCGAGTGGGTGGCCTACCACCCCGAGCACTGGTGGGATCCGGATACCTTTGAGCCGAACTTCGGCCCCGAGCCGGCAATCGCCGACGTCGCCGCCATCGGCCGTTCCTACTCCAAGCGCTGCATCGGCTGCCACACCACCGGCTTCCGCGAGTCGATGTCCCAGGACGACAACGGCGAGTGGATCTACCGTCCGTGGCCGGCCTCGCTGGTGCCGCCCGACTACAAGGAGCAGTACCCGGACTACGACCACGACGGAATTCCGGACATCGTCAACATCGGCTGCGAGGCGTGCCACGGACCGGGCTCGGCCCACGTCCTCGGCGGCGGCGACCCGGAGGAGATCCTGGCGCCGAGCGAGCTCGACACCTTCGAGTCGAATGAGATCTGCCAGCAGTGCCACGTCCGCACCGCCTCGGTGCCCGACGGCACCTATGGATACCCCTACCGTGATGACGTCGGCGAGTACTGGATCCCGGGTGTCACCGAGGCGCCGGTCAGCGACTTCTACTCCGAGCACGCCGGTTGGTGGCCCGACGGCGTGACCTCCAAGCAGCACCACCAGCAGTACGAGGATCTCTACAACTCCTCCAAGGAGGACAACCCCTACCACCTCGTCAAGTGCGTCGAGTGCCACAGCCCGCACAAGGGTGGCAAGCACATGGTGGTCACCCGGATCGAGGATGACGGCCTGACCATCTCGACCGAGAATGACAACAACACCCTCTGTCTCGCCTGCCACGCCACCCACGGCGCCTTCGAGGAGATCACCAAGGAACAGGTGGCCGAGTACGAGGAGAACAAGGTGGAGATCGGGGCCATCGTCTCGGCTCACAGCAACCACCCCTACGGGCCGGAGCGCTCGATGGGCCTGGGACGCTGCTCCAAGTGCCACATGCCGAAGACCGCCAAGTCGGCCATCAACTACGATATCCACGGCCACACATACGAGGTCGTCCCGCCGGAGAAGACCCTCATGTACCAGGCCGACGGCGGCATGCCGAACTCCTGCGCCGTGAGCTGTCACTCGATGAAGGTGAACACTTTCGGTCTCGGCCTCGACCCGGACATCTCCGTTTGGAACGCACCGTTTGACGTCGATCTGGCCGAGGATCTCGAGGTCTTCTTCGGACCCGGCGGCCTGTGGTGGGACACCGAGCACGAAGAGTCCGCCACCAAGCGGGCCCTCGACAACGCAGCGGTGCCGGGCTCGTACATGCCCGACGACACGGAAGACATCAGCAACTGACCATCGCTTTCAATCAACTAGATATCGGGGGCCGAAAGGCCCCCATTTTTCAATTCACAGTTCTGAATTCTCAATTCTTAATTCCGGCCGCACAGCCGATGGTGGCTCCCGCAGTGTGGGCAGCCGGGGGCAATTGAGAATTGAGAATTGAGAACTGAGAATTCTCCTCGGGGTGTTATCCTCCGCCACCGATGCACGACCAACCACTGACCCAGGGCCGCATCTTCCGCTTCTGGCTGCCTCTCGCCGCCACCTGGCTGATGATGGCGGTCGAGGGGCCTTTCCTCGCCGCCGTCATCGCGCGCCTCGCAGAACCCACCTACAACCTGGCGGCCTACGGCGTCGCCTTCTCTCTCGCTCTTGTGATCGAGGCGCCGGTGATCATGATCATGAGCGCCGCCACCGCGCTCGCCCGCAACCGTCTCTCCTACATCCGCCTGCGGAACTTCACCCATGCCCTCAACTTCGCGATGACCCTCGTGATGGCCCTCGCCCTGCTTCCGCCGGTCTTTTCCTGGGTCGCCCAGGATGTCATGGGGCTTCCCGACGACGTCGCCTATCGCACCCATATCGCCCTGCTGATCCTGCTCCCCTGGCCGGGGACCATTGGTATTCGCCGCTTCTACCAGGGCGTGTTGATCCGTCACGGCCTCACCCGGCGCGTGGCCTACGGAACCGTCGTGCGGTTGGTGACCATGACGGCGACCGCCGCTCTCCTCGTCCGCGACGGCCGCCTGGAGGGTGCATGGGTCGGGGCGGCGGCGCTCTCGGCCGGGGTGACCCTCGAGGCAATCGCCAGCCGGCTGATGGTCCACGGCACCATCCACCGGCTGCTGCACACCGAGGCCGAGGGCCCCGGGTCGGTGATGAGCTACTCACAGCTCACGCGCTTTTATTACCCTCTCGCCCTGACCACCCTGCTCAGCCTCGGCATCCACCCAGTGGTCACCTTCTTCGTCGGCAACAGCCGGGCGTCTCTCGAGTCGCTGGCGGTGCTGCCGGTGATCGGGTCCCTGGTCTTCATCTTCCGCAGCCTCGGGCTCGCCTACCAAGAGGTGGTGATCGCCCTGATCGGAACCGACCACCAGGGCTATCCCGCCCTGCGCCGCTTTGCCTACCTGCTCGCTATCGCGGTGGCGGCAGGCCTCTGCCTGATCGCGTGGACACCACTGGCCGGGGTCTGGTTTCGGGTCATCTCCGGCCTGCCGGAGGAGCTTGCCCGTTTCGCCCTGACTCCCACCCGCACCCTCGCCATAATTCCGGGTCTGACCGCGCTCCTCTCATTCCAGCGCGCGATCATGGTCGTCCGCAACACCACCAATGGGATTACCTGGGCGACCATCATCGAGGTTGTCGGAGTGGTTGCCGTGCTTTGGATCGCAATCTCCCGCTTCGATGCCATTGGGGCGGTGGCGGCTGCGGCCGCGCTGCTCCTGGGTCGTATCGGGGCTAACCTCTTCCTCGTTCCGGCCCTCAAGGTTCGTTGATAAATCTCAGGCGGTGGCGACCGCCACGGCGAGGGTGAGGATCATTGTCACCAACAGGGCCACCAGATATCCCAGGAGAAGAACCACCATCGTCGCCACCGTGGCCAGGCGGCCACGCCCATAAACCCGTCGCAGGGCGAGGAAGCTGTATACCGCGATGACGATGGTGGCGAGGTTGTTGCCCGGCCCATTCCCTCCCGTGTGACCCAGGGCCACATCGCCGCTCACCCCGACCAGTAGAGCAAAGAACGCGAAGCTGTGGAGGTGGAGCGAGAACACGAAATGGGCAACGTAGCGGCTGCGCGGGAAGAGAAGCCGCAGCAGCGCGGCAAAGACCGGCACCAGGAGAATGATCGACTTCGCGAGACGGTCAGTGAAGACCCGGTTGAGGTGGCCGGGGTCTTCTTCGGCGAGCCTGATCAGCGGCGCGAACATCCGGCCTATGAACGACGGCTCCTCGGGATCAGTCGTGGACTGGCCGTCGGCTTCCTCTTGCTCCGTTTCCTCGATCTGGATCGCGACCACCGGGTCGTTGCCGTCAGCGACCCGGACGACCGTAATCCCGGACAGCGAGTACACGAGAAAGAGGGCCACGCTGAAGGCAAAGTAGAGCTTGAAGGGGTGGACGTAGCGGGCGCGTCGTCCATCGACGAACTCCTGCGTCAACAAGCCGGGTCGCGCGATCAGCGGCCACAGAGTTCGAATCAGCCGTTCGTCGAAGGAGAAAAAGGCCTCCATTACCTCGGAGGCGATCTCGCCGAACGGCCGGTCGAGATCGGTCTGGCGCTGGCCGCACGACGAACAGTAGGGGCCGCTCAGCGGAGCCGAACAGTTTGGACACTGGTGCCCTCCGGTCGTATGGTCCGGACGATCGATGTCAGGCGCCTGTTCCATAGGAAGAGGATAACTCGACGAGCCTGGAACTGCGGACCCTATGGAAGAACGCGCACCAATTCATACCTCCAGGATCGGCAGTCCGCTGAGGTAGTGATGCCACAGGATGCGCGCGGCGACGGAGCGCCATGGTTTCCACGACTCTCCGATGGCGTCGAGCTGGTCCGGAGTCGGCCGGGAATCGAGCCCCTTCAGTACCTGTGCTGAGGCGGCCAAGGCGAGGTCGCCGGTCGGCCAGATGTCCGGACGGCGCAGGGCCATCAGGAGATAGATGTCGGCCGTCCACCGTCCGATCCCCTTGACCGCAATCAGCTCCGACCGGACACCGGCATTGTCCGCACCCTGGAGATTTCCAAGCTTGAGGGTCCCGTCGGTCACGGCGCGCGCGAGGTTGGTGCAGTAGGCGGCCTTCTGCCCGCTGAACCCCACCCGTTTGAGGGTCGGGGCGTCGAGTTCGAGGAACTCGGCAGGACCGAGCTCGGGAACCGCCTGCTGCAAACGTTCGAAGGCGGCTTTGGCGGAGGCGAGCGAGACCTGTTGCTCGAGGATGATGTGGACCAGGGTCGGAAACCCGGGGTCGCGGACCCAGAACGGGGGCGGTCCGACGGCGTCGAGCACCCCCCGGAGGCAGGTATCCCGGCCTCCAAGAGCGCTCAGCCCCTCTTCGAAGGTGCGTTGGCTGAGCGAGTCGTCCCTTCCCAAACCGGTCATCCGAGGAGGATAACCCGATCAATTTCTGAGGCCGAGGGCGGATCGAATTCGGAATTCGGAATTCGGAATTTTCGGCGCGAGGAAACGACCGGGTGGTTCGGGCCAATATGCCCGCGCGTGGGCGCGGTGACCGGGCGTGCCGTCTTTGATGGTTTTGGGAGCAGCCACGCCGAGGAAAGAACACCGCTGAGTCCCAAAACCTCAAAGGGGGCTCCCTCGGGGAGCGCGTTCCCTGTAGACCGCGCCACCTACCAGTAGCGCAAATCCGGAGCTTTGGAATGCGCGATCGTTCGGAGGTGCCTGGCTCCCGCCTCGCGGAGGCGATCTTCAAATACTCAGCTCGCTTCCGCGAGGCGGCGTGCCTGGCATCCTCACGGGCAGGACGATGATTGAAAGGCCGCGTTGAAGGAGGTAGCACCTATCCAGACGTCGGGCACGGGCGCGGGCTCGGGCACGGGCACGGGCGGGGGATTGATACTATCGGTGACCGCGAAAGGAGCAGACAATGGAATACCGTTTTCTCGGAAACTCGGGTCTCAAGGTCTCGGCCCTCAGCTTCGGTGCCTGGGTCACCTTCGGCCCACAGATGAATGAGGAGAAGGCCGCCGAGTGCATGCATGCGGCCTTCGAGGCCGGCGTCAACTTTTTTGACAACGCGGAGGTCTACGCCGATGGCGTTGCCGAAGAGATCATGGGGAAGATTCTCAAGAAATCGGGATGGGAGCGGTCCGATCTCGTCGTCTCCACCAAAATTTTTTGGGGCGGCGAAGGCCCCAACGACCGTGGGCTGTCGCGCAAGCACATCGTCGAGGGCGCCGACGCCGCGCTCGCCCGGCTCCAGCTCGACTACGTGGATCTCATCTTTTGCCACCGCGCCGATCTCCACACCCCGGTGGAGGAGACGGTGCGCGCCATGAACCACGTGATCGACCAGGGCAAGGCCCTCTACTGGGGTACCAGCGAGTGGCCGGCCACACGCATCCTGGAGGCCTACCACGTCGCCCGTAGAGAACGGCTGATCCCACCCCTCATGGAGCAACCGCAGTACAACCTCTTCCACCGCGACCGGGTGGAGCGCGAGTACGCGCCCTTATACGAGCGCTTCGGGCTCGGTGCCACCATATGGAGCCCACTGGCAGGCGGCCTGCTCACCGGTAAGTACAACGACGGAATTCCCGGGGGTTCCCGCAGCACCCTCGAGGGTTACGAGTGGTTGCGCACGCGCTACGAGAGCGACGACGCCCAGCGCAACATCGAGAAGGTCCGCCGGCTCGCCGCCGTCGCCGCCGACCTCGGCTGTTCGATGGCCCAGCTCGCGCTGGCCTGGTGCCTCGCCAACCCCCGTGTCAGCACGGTCATTACCGGCGCCTCGCGGCTCGAGCAGGTGCAGGAGAACATGGCGGCGATGGAGGTTGCGGAGCGTCTCACCCCCGAGGTCCTAGAACGCATCGAGAAGATCGTCGACAACAGGCCGGAGGCGGAATCGGATTGGCGATAAGCAGAATTTCGAATTTCGAATTTCCGATTTCGAATTTATCGGCGCGCGGAGGCGAGGACGAATTCTCAATTCTTAATTCTCAATTTTTAATTGTCGGCGCGGGGAACGATCGAGTGGCTTGAGCGTGGTGCCCGCGCTTGGGCGCG
>Ga0209013_10004127_pt1 | contig 12780 bp, 11 predicted proteins | sample Cruoilmetagenom2_FD_187291 | JGI IMG/M metagenome (GOLD analysis project Ga0209013, IMG submission 187291) | Oil polluted marine microbial communities from Coal Oil Point, Santa Barbara, California, USA - Sample 2 (SPAdes) (version 2) | ecosystem: Environmental > Aquatic > Marine > Oil seeps ... | reverse complement strand
GTTCACACAGGAACTGGGAAAAAATATAGGTGGATATACTGTTCAGGTTTTTAAGGCCATGGGAAATTATTCATGGCCTGGAAATGTAAGGCAGCTTGAAAATGAGGTCAGGAGGCTTGTCAATATTGTGGATCCGGAAGAAAATATACATTATGAACTTCTTTCGGATGAATTAAAAAGGGGTAACAGGACTTCTGACAAAGTGGAGAAAACTGGTTCAGGGTTATATGGGAAATTCGGAGCAGAGAGGGATTATATTATCCATCTACTTGACCAGAACGGATGGAATAAAACTAGAACTGCTTCATATCTGGGTATTACCTATCAGGGGCTTCATAAAAAAATGAAACGGCTCGGTATAGAAAAACAGAAAAAATAACCGGACTTAAGTAAGGTATTGTAAAAAAAACGCTGTCATTATATTCTTTTGGTTATAAAATTCGGCTAAGGCCTAATTTCTCGTTTTAGAAGAAAGTTTAAAAAAAGGATCATTATGAAAATTTTACTGGTATTTAATCCGAAGGCTGGCAATGGAAAAGCCGGCCGTCATATGAATGATATATTGAGTGAGCTGAATAATAGGAGCATCCATGCTGAGCTTCTGGAAACATCATCTCCTGGCCATGCTGTTGATATGGTAAAAAACAATGTTCTTGCCGGTTTTGATGCAGTTGTTGCCGGAGGCGGGGACGGAACGATTTTTGAGGTAGTCAACGGTTATTATGCGAATCCGGAGAAGGATAAACCCCCCCTTGGAATCCTCCCTGTCGGAACGGGAAATGCCTTCGTCAGAGATATGAAACTGAAGACAGGAGACTGGAAGGATGCAATTGATATTATAGAAAAAGGGAAGATACGTCCTGTTGATGTAGGGAAATTTACCATCAAAGGGATAGATTATTACTTTCTCAATATTATTGGTATCGGTTTTGTGGCAGATGTTAATAAAGTGGCTCAGAAACTAAAAATATTCGGGAACCTCTCTTATTCGATCGGGGTAATATATAAACTGATACTCCTGAAGAACTATAAAGTATCTCTTGAACTGGATGGCAAAAAGATCGAAAGGGACAATATATTCATTGAGGTTTCAAATACGAGATATACTTCAAATTTCCTTATGGCTCCAACAGCACTGACGGATGACGGACTTCTGGATATCACCTTGTTGAACAAAACATCAAGGAGAAGGATGCTTCAGAGTTTTCCGAAAATATTTACCGGTGATCATGTAAAAATGGAAGAAGTTGAAACATTCAAAGCAAAAAGGATCCGTATAGACACTGAGGTCCCAAAAGAACTGACTCCGGATGGGGAGATGTTTGGGAGATCACCTCTGGAAATCGAATGCCTGCATAAAGATATCAAGGTGTTCTGGAGATAGAGCATAATATCTTCAATTATCTTTACTCATTTCCGATTGAAATAAGATATTTTATATGTTATTAGATTACTTTATATATCCGGTTCCGGGTAAAGTCAGAATTCCGGTTCACAATCAAAACGGAGGTTTCTATGGATATTCAACAATCAGGAAAAGGTCTTCCGGAGAATGCATACAGGAAGCTGAAAGAAGGAGAGGAATTCAAACCGGTTGTGCCGGCTGATAAGCCTCTTCCTGAACTCACTCCATATTCTCTGGGATGGGGGATGTTTTATGCAGTTTTATTTTCTGCTGCAGCTGCCTATCTCGGACTGAAGATCGGGCAGGTGTTCGAAGCGGCGATTCCAATTGCTATCCTTGCAGTTGGATTATCAACCATGCTGGGCAGGAAGAACGCACTTCAGGAAAATGTGATCATTCAGTCTATCGGTTCAAGCTCGGGTGTGATAGTTGCAGGTGCGATCTTCACGATCCCCGGACTGTATATTCTCGGGATTGAGGCCTCATTCATCCAGGTATTTCTGGCATCTCTTTTCGGAGGGTTCCTCGGGATATTATTCCTTATTCCGTTCAGGAAGTTTTTTGTTAAAGATATGCATGGAGAATTTCCTTTTCCCGAAGCGACTGCAACAACTGAAGTTCTGGTTGCCGGGGAATCAGGAGGCAATAAGGCAAAGATCCTGGTTAAAGCTCTGGCTATAGGTGGAATTTATGACTTTCTGATCTCGGGATTCGGATTATGGAAAGAAAAAGTATCTACCCTTGTAATACCATGGGGAAAACAACTTGCTGATTCTGTTAAGCTGGAGTTCAATTTCCTGACAAGTTCCGCAGTTATGGGGCTCGGTTATATAATAGGATTAAAATATGCTCTTATAATTGCATCCGGTTCATTTCTGGCATGGTGGGTATTGGTTCCAGCTATCTTCTATATAGGTCAGTTTAATCCTGAGCCTATTCTCAGTGCTGCGAAACCTATTGCAGATATGCTTCCTCAGGAAATATTCAGTGAATATGTGAGACATATCGGTATCGGAGGAATAGCTGCCGCGGGGATAATCGGTATCATAAAATCAAGAAAAATTATCGGTGGAGCATTCAAACTTGCTGCAAATGAGATTGTGGGTTCAAAGAGCGAAGGCAAGTCTGCTCCAGAAAAAACTGACAGGCTTCAGAAAGATATAAGTATGAAATGGAATGTAATACTAATAATGGCTACACTGCTCGGTATATTTGCTTTCTTCCTGATAAGTGTTCTCAGCGGAAATCTTGTTCAGGCACTGATCGGCCTGACAATAGTAACAATTATATCTTTCCTTTTCACAACAGTTGCCGCACGGGCGATCGCTATTGTCGGAACCAATCCCGTTTCAGGTATGACCCTGATGACCCTTATAATTTCATCTGTAATACTTGTTGCTATCGGTTTAAAAGGGGAGCAGGGGATGCTCGCAGCACTCCTTATAGGAGGTGTTGTGTGTACTGCATTATCGATGGCCGGTGGTTTTATTACCGACCTCAAGATCGGTTACTGGCTGGGAACAACACCTTCTACTCAGCAGAGGTATAAGTTCCTCGGTACTTTGTTGTCCGCAGCTTCAGTGGGACTTGTTATACTTATGCTGTACAAAACATATGGATTCGGCCCCGGCGGCCTTGAAGCACCTCAAGCTTCTGCTATGGCAGCTGTTCTTAAACCTTTAATGACCGGACAGCCTGCTCCATGGCTTCTCTATCTTGCCGGAGTAATTCTTGCTGTAGTGCTGGAATTTATAGGGATCCCGCCTCTTGCCTTTGCTCTTGGAATGTATCTGCCCCTTTATCTGAACACACCGATCCTTGCAGGTGGTATCATTGCTCATCTGGTAAGCAAGAGTTCGAAGGATGAAAAACTGGTGTTTGAGAGGAAGGAGAGAGGTACTCTTATTGCATCCGGGTTTATTGCCGGCGGAGCAATAATGGGAGTTCTCGCGGCAACCATAATTTTTGTCGGTCAGAGTATCTTCGGTGAAGGATGGACAATTATGAAAGCGATCGGGACTGAACACTGGAGTGAATCAGCAGGAGCAGAGTATCTCGGATTTATAATGTTTGCTATCCTTCTTTATTACCTTTATTGGGATTCAAAGCGGGTGAAATAGTTATATAGAAATTTAATTTATTAAAGATTTATTTTTTCTTTTTCTTAAGGATAAATTTACGCACTGCCCAATTGTGTTCTTTAAGGTTCTTTGAAAAATAATGTGTACTGCTGTCCTTTGCCACAAAGTACAGATATTTAGTATTCTCCGGGAAAAGAGCGGCTTCAATAGAGTGGATGCCCGGGCTGCAGATAGGCCCCGGCGGCAGGCCATTATGGATCCTTGTATTATAGGGGGAATCCATTTTAAGATCCTTCCATCTTATATTTCCATCCCATTTGCCCTCTTTTTTAAGGACATAAATGATAGTTGGATCACATCCCATCGGCATACCGATCCTAAGCCTGTTATGAAAAACAGATGATATAAGGAACCTCTCCTCCCGCGTTGCAGTCTCTTTTTCAATAAGTGAAGCCATTGTCAGGATCTCTCTGATACTGAGGTCAAGTTCACCTGCTCTGATCCGGTAGCTTTCCGAAAAACTTTTTCTGAAATTGCTTACCATTATTCTAACCAGTTCGTGTGCTGTAGTACCTTTACTTATCATATACGTTTCAGGGAAAAGATAACCCTCGAGATCTTCTGCTTTGTTGTCCATGTCTGAAATAGAGGCAGGGTCCCGTGCCGATTCGAGAAATTTACTATGGTCAATATTGTGGGCAGAAGAGAGGTATTGTGCAGTTTCATCAATTGTCATACCCTCTTTTATGGTGATCTTATAAAGGACAATATCACCTTTTATCAGCTTAAGAATTACCTGTTCAACAGTCATCGGTTTGGTGAAATTGTATTCTCCTGTTTTGAAGAAGGATCCTGAATGGAAAAGTTTATAATAGATCCTGAAATAGAGATAGTTCGGTATTATTTTCTTTTCTTTTAACAATAATGCAATATCGGTTACTGTTGACCCCCCGGGGATCTCAATTTTGATACGGCCTTCAAATCCTTTGTAAGGTGTAGTAGATTTCTTATAAAAATCGTATCCGGTATAAACTGCAGTGACAAATACAATAATAAGTAAAATGATCACGGTCTTCTTCATATGGTCTCCAGGTATTCAGTTAGAATAATATGCGCTGAAACAGAATCGATCAGATCTTTGCTTTTCCGGATATCACCCCGGGAATCTTTAAGCATCTCTTCAGCCTCAAAACTGGTAAGTCTCTCATCGAGCAGTTTTGCTTCAAGCCCTGTCTCGTTTACGATCAGGTTCCTGAATTTTTTCGTTTTTTTTGACATTGCACTTTCAGAACCATCCATGTTCAGAGGGTATCCGATTACAACAAAAGATATTTCGTAATCTTCAATTAGTTTTTTTATTTCAGAGATAAGTAATTCCCTGCTGATATTTCTGAAAGCTTTAATAGGAGTTGATGTTCTCAGATCAGAATTTCCTACAGCTGCTCCAATCCTCTTTTCGCCATAGTCGAGTGCCAGAATCACCATTTTTATCAGGGGGTGTTTTCTTTAGAAAAAATTTTTTCTGAATGCTCGAAACCTAATTTAATTAATTCGGTAATAAGATCTTTAAAATTCAGTCCGGATGTTTGCCATAATTTAGGGAACATACTGATCTCAGTGAATCCGGGGATGGTATTTATTTCATTTATAATGATCCGCCCGGTTTTCTCTTCGATGAAAAAATCTACTCTGGAGAATCCGTTCAGGTATAAAGATTTGTATGCTTTAACAGCTGAATCACAGAGTTCTTTGTTCTTTTCTTCCGGCAATTCTGCAGGGATCTGAAATTCTGTTTCTCCGAGAATGTATTTATCTTCATAATCGTAAAAATCTTTTGAGGGGATAAAAGAGCCGGGGTTCGAGGTAACCGGATCATTATTTCCATTTACTGAAACCTCATATTCCTTCCCGATGATCTCTTCTTCAATTATTATTCTTGTATCAAACCTGAAAGCTTCATTTATAGCTTTACGGAGCTCTTCTTTATTCATTACTCTTGAAATCCCAACGGAAGATCCGAGAGAATTAGGCTTTACATAACACGGATAACCAAACTCTTCCTCTATCGTTCTACTAATGCTTTCAAGATCATTTGAGGTGAAGCTTTTGAACTCTGCAATTTCAAGCCCGGCATTTCTGAATATTATTTTGGAGACCGATTTGTCCATCGCAAGATTTGAGGAGAACGATCCTGCTCCGACGAAGGGAACTCCCGCCATTTCAAACATTCCCTGGATCCTGCCGTCTTCGCCATTAGGGCCGTGCAATACCGGAAAGTAGATGTCTATTATACATTTCAGGTCTTTTCCTTTAAGCCAGGGGATGAAAGTGCCTTTTACCGATCTGTCAGAACCGGGATCACTGATATTTTCCTCATCAATAAATGACCAATTCCCATCCCGGTCTATATAGATCAGGGATGGGTTGAAAAGGTCTCTGTCAATATTGTTGTAAACTGCATTTGCCGACCGGACTGATACTTCATGTTCGGCGGATTTTCCTCCAAAAATGATCGCTACATTTTTTCTGGTTTCCTTCATTTATGTTCCCCGGAAATTCAAAGCCTGATATTTCCCCGTTCTGAGGGTTTGTAATAATATTTATAATAATAATAGTTCCTCAAAACATTTTTTACATAATTTCTTGTTTCTGAAAAAGGGATCATTTCAATAAACTTATTTTCTTCAAATCTTCCGAACTCTTCAAGCCATTTGGCAACCCGGTGAGAGCCTGCATTATATGCGGCAAGGGCAAGGTATACTCTCCCGTTATATTTCTCCAGTAATTCTTTCAAATGGGCAATTCCCAGTCTGATATTGAGCTCAGGTTTGTATATGTCACTTCTTCGGAATTTCAGCCCGATATTCCTGGCAGTTTGAGATGCAGTCTGGTCTATCAATTGCATCAATCCTTTTGCTTTTGCCGGAGAAATAATACTTTCCCTGAACATGCTCTCTCTTTTAATAAGTGCAAACACCAATTCTCTGCTCACCCCGGATTCAGTACTGTATTTGGTGACAAGCCTGCTGTATTTCACCGGCATGTAAATATCTTTAAGAAAGTAGGGCAGTACTATTTTTTCATAATCACTGAAATTATTTCTGAAAGAGACAAATGTGTGATAATGGTCCCCTTTTTTAAGATAGATAAGTGTTTCCACCATTTTCAGTGAGTTCATATCCACTGCCGGAAGTTCTCTATTTTCTATAGTCCAGCTCAGGTATTCAATTGCTTCATCAAAAAGACCTTCTTCAAGTAATTGTTTTACATTCGAGATCAAGTCAAAGAAAAGATCAGATCCTTTCGTGTTGAACATTTTTATAAAGTATGAGAGGTCCGGATTATCTTCTGACTCTCTCATGTCTGAATATCTGGCAAAATAGTATGTGAATGGGAACTCATCAATAGTGTCCGGTTTTTTGCCGTCATAGATCGAGTTCCAGAAAGAGTTGGCGATCCTGTACGGAATTATGGTCGACTTACTCCCTTCTCTGAACAATTCTGAAGCACCTTTTTCATCCCCGGACTTGACCTTTATCCAGGCTGTGACCCACAGAGCATTCCAGTAGTTATATTCCTCTCCCTTTTTATTTTCGCGAAGATATTTGATATATCTCGTAAAATATTTTGATGATAACTCCAATTCACCCTTGATAAGGAGGATGGAGGATATGTCAAGAAGAAGTCTCTTATATACATTCTTATCGGACATGAGTTTTTCAAGTGTATGATCAATATCAGAATAATCATCATCCCGTATTCTCATTTTCAGCAGCAGTTTTTCCTTCCCGGAGATAAATCTGGCAGATCTGACACCGGCAAGGAATGTTTTTGCTCTTTTGTATCTTTTACCGGAATAGTTGATCTCTGCTGATATGTAATTGATAAGTTGTCTATTCTTTATATAACGGCTGATCTGACTGAATTCAGAAAAACTACCTTTTTCTATCATCATCTCAAGTTTTCTGTTCCAGAATCCGGGTTCAACCCGGTTGAGCAATCCTGATAATTCACTCTTCGGTAAATTTTTTCTTATGGATCTGATGGGGTTGTTAAGATACAGGCCCTCAAAGACACGAAGAGATTTCTTCTCATCTTTGATAGATATATAAGACAACAACAGCATAATATCATATTCAAACCCGTATTTTGCCTGCTTATATCCCTTTATAAACTGAGAGTATTGTTTTTTTACATAAAGATTTTTCAGATGGAGTTTATCTTTTTCAGAATTGAGGAATGGGTCTCCGGATTTGAAATTTCTTATGAAGTCATCTATTATTCCGTAGCTTTTATCTTTCAGTTCAGTTCTTGCAGACCTCATGGTCAGAAAGTCCCTTACGAAAGGGCTCTTGATCTCATCCCTGGTGAGAGCAGCTTCAGGATCAGGGATTCTTAAATCATTAATGGAAGAGAAAATCCTATATTTTTCGAAAAGCCCCTGCTTATCGGAGTTTTTCTCTTCTAAAGAAATATTGTCTGTCATAAGAAGAGTTGTTATCAGGAATGAGATGAATATGGAAAATATCAGGAGAAGTTCAAGTTCAAATATATTTTTCAGCCACTTATCTTTACTAAATAGTTTCAAATTTATACCCGTTTAGAGATTCTCTATCCCCGTCTGCAAGGGTTTCCAATAATTGAACTTCGAATGGTCTGAGGTCTGTATGTTTGCTTAGATAGAGTTCTTTGGATTGAAGGATAGTTGCTTTTAATTCATCATAAACTCTTTTGCCCTGTCTGGCATCTTCTACCTGCTGCCGATTGTAAAGTATCATATCATTGACAATCACCCTGGCAAGTCTTTCAGGATCACTCTCCTTTATTTCGATCGGCTTTGATTCAGCAGTTACAACAACTTTCTCGAAAGAATCGGATTTTGATTCAGGCTCTGATTCATATTCCTGAGTTTTTACTTTTGCCATAATCCTCTGACGGATCGGCAGGAGATCCAGGCTCATTTCTCCAACAACAGAGAGGATCTCTATCTCTTTAGTACCAATAGGGGCGCCGGACAATACATCTGAATACACGATTGCCTGAGGTTTCCCTTTTACAAAAAAAGGAATTACCAGAATAGAGTCGGGTATTGTATTGCCAAAACGGTTATAGATCAGATGGTTATCACTATGTGCTCCCGGATCTCCGCTATATGGTTTTTTCTGTTGCAGGACATCTTTAAAAACTGTATCTGCGGATATTGAAAAGAATATTTTTTTGAGTTCACTGTCTTTCATCGGTTCATCACCGTTCATGATCCCTGATCCGCCCCATCCCACCAGTTTATCATCTCTCAGGAGAAAAATTGCCGTCCTGCTGCAGAATAGGTTAATACCTCTAAGCAGGTTGGAGATAAGGTTGATCTGATTAACCGAAGAAGATATTTTTTTTACAAATAAATGTAGATTTTCAACACTCTCATTGCTCCCAAGTGATGAAGAGAGTCTTTTCAATTCTTCAAGTTCCTGCAGTATACCGCTTTTTGTATTCTCTATCTTTGAAATGAAGTTACTTTTATCTGACATATTGTCACCTGTTTATACTCCGGATTCAAGACGGCTTGCCAATAATTCGGGGAGGCCGGCAGCTCGGATCTTTTTTTGTGTTTTTTTTATATTGTATTCAAATCTTGAAAACATGATCTCTCTTTTATCTGAATCGTATACAATAAAACTGGACCTTGGATTTTTATCCCTCGGTTGCCCTATCGATCCGGGATTTATCAGATATCTCGTGTTTGGATCCAGTTTGATCTTTTTATTTGAATTCAGAGGGATCGCATTCAACTTGTTGTTCCTCTGGAAATATACTACAGGGAAATGGGTATGGCCGAAAAATCCGATCGATGTTTTCATGAATTTCAGCGATTCTACAGCTTCGAATACAGAGAAAACATAATAGTCTTCATCAAAAGTGGATCCATGACAAATGGTCAGAAAGTGATCAATGATCATAGGGCCTTTTTTCATGCTTTTAAGGAACTCCCTGTTATCTTCTGAAAGCTTTACTTTGCTCCACTCGGCTGAAAATGCGGCTACAGGATTAAATAGGGAAGAGGATTCGAGGTTTGAGATCACTTTATCATGATTTCCTCTGATGGAAAATGCGTTATCCATACCCCTGAAAAGAGAAATAGTATCGTTAGGATCTGCTCCGTATCCTACAAGATCCCCTAGAAAGAGGAATTTATCTATTGTTCTGATGACCTTTAACGACAGCAGTTTTTCAAAAGCTTCAAGATTGCTGTGAATGTCACTGAAAATTAGATATCTCATACTCTTCCCTTTCCCAGAATTCCTTCTGATTTCATCAAAATGAGTATACTTGTTTCGGGAGAGATATTCAAGGCTTTACACTATTTTACGATGTGTGGTGAATTAAAGCCGGCTGCTGACTTTTTCAAATAATGAAGAGGCATTGTACGAACTCCGAACGAATGGTCCGGATTCAACGGCTTTAAATCCCATAGATTCACCCATATCTTTCAATTTTTTAAAAGTATCAGGGTGAATATATTCTATCACTTCCACATTGTCCGGCGTTGGTTGCAGATATTGACCAATGGTCAGAATTTCTACCCCATTTTCCAGAAGATCGGAAAAAAGCTCTTTCAGTTGTTCACGGGTCTCTCCCATTCCGACCATTATTCCAGATTTTGTTATGAAGCCTTTTGATCTGGAGTATTTTAAAACTGAAAGTGAGATATCATAATTCTCTTCTCTACGATTCACATTCTTATAAAGCTTTCTAACTGTTTCAATATTGTGGTTGAGCACATCAGGTTTCCCACTGAGAACAGTTTCAACATCACTAAAAACTCCTTTGAAATCGGGGATGAGGACCTCAATTCGAAGTTCTGGAAATTCTTTTCTGAGCTTGACAAGGATATTCTTATAATGAAGTGAACCTCCGTCAGGAAGATCATCTCTTGTTACTGAAGTAATGACCACATACTTTAGTTTCATTATCTTTGCCATTTCGACTATTTTTTCCGGTTCATTTATGTCCGGTTCTTCACAAACTCCGCTATTAACCGAGCAAAAACCACAATTCCTGGAGCAAACATTTCCCAGGATAAGAAATGTTGCATGATTTTTATTCCAGCATTCCCCCTGATTTGGGCAACGGGCATCCTGACAGATCGTGTGAAGATTTCTTGAATTCAGGTCTCTTTTTAATTTGAACAGATCATCACCTGAGGGTATTTTTATCCTGAGCCAGTCAGGTTTTGGTGATCTCTTCATTTTCTGCGTTGAAGTAAAAGTGAGAATTTATTTTATTATATAGATCTCTTCCTGGGGCTGTGAAAGCCACTTTGCTCCGTCAGATGTGATCAAGACCATTTCTTCAATAGTTACTACTCCCTCTTCTTTCAGATATAGCCTCGGTTCAATTGTGAATATCTGTCCCTCTTCCAGTTCGAGATAGGGGAGGTTACCATACCTTTCCCATGCGGGTGCAAGTAATGCACTTCCGTCATGAGCGGTTCTCCCTACCTGATGCCCGAGAGCATGAGGATATTCGGTATAACCACGGGAAACGATGTATTCTCTTGCAATTGTATCGATCTCTATCCCTTTTACTCCAGGCCTTAATGCTTTGAAAGATAATTGAATGGACTTTACAATTGTGTCGAATCCGTCAAGAACAACCTGAGGAGGAGAAGATTCCCCTTCTTTAAGTACATACCAGGTCCTCTGAAGGTCAGAACAATACTTTTCTACTTTCACTCCTGAATCAATATTGAAAACATGTCCTCTTTCGACCTTTCTGTCAGTAGGGACAGAATGAGCACCTGTTTCCTGAGGGCCTGTGAAAACTGAGGGGTTATGATCTTCATCCCATGATGGCTCCAGTCCCAGCTTTTCCCTCTCTGAAGTAATAAAAGCGGCGATATCTTTTTCAGTCATTCCGGGCTTTACAAATCCGGTTACTTTATCATAAATATCAAGAGTTATATCTATAGCTTTCCGGGTCCTTTTTATCTCCTCATCCGATTTCCTTCCCCTCAGTTTTGATATGATCTCCTCGGCAGAGATGACGCGGTTCATATAATCTGTTCCCTCAAATAATTCCTGAAGTTTCAGATACTTACCATATGTGAGGCCATCTGATGATGGTGAATCGACAGAGTAGTTCAATGCAATTTTTGAAGGATCTTTATCTCCAATGATCTCATAAAGAATCTCTTTAGGAGAATTTGTATAAGGGATAACCTTATCAAAAAGGGATAGTTTATCAAAACCTTCTTTATCAAGGTTGCCAACAACAGCAATTTTTTCTCCGTCTTTTGTGAAAATAAAAAATGATAGCCAGGTCACACCTTTTCCGACAATAAAATTCATGATCGGATCAGAAAGAATTTCTGATTCCTGGTCAACTACCATCCACATATCAATATCAAGTTCTTTCAGAATATCTATAGATTGTGAGATCTTTTCATTTTCCATCAGTCTCTCCTACTTAAAACGGGATATTACGGACTCTCTGACCCTGTCATACAATTTCTGGTTAATTCCTACCTGATATTTTGATCTTTTACTCATAATGTATGAGATAAAATAATTATCCTTAACCTCTTTCAGTTTTGAGGTGTAAAATTCGTTTCTGTCTCTGTTGAAATCTGAATCGGAAGTTACATTAACATTATTAGCTCTTATGAGAACAACATTATCCCCTATTCTCACAGGAGCTGAGAATTTACCCTCTTCTCCTCTAAAAACAACGTTATCGAGTTCGTCCTCTTTTCCGAGAACTCCGAGCTCATTTCCAGGTTTGTAATTTGTGGTTTCAAGTTTAAGGTTTTTACTTTTCAAATAGTTCTCAATTTTTTCTTTTCCGGTAAGGTTGTTGAGGGATGTAGTTAAAAAACCGGAATTATTTATGAGATCGTCTGTCTGTTTGTGGGAGATCACTAATTCATTGATCTTATCTTCGATATTAACGAAGACTATATATTTAGGAGTTTTTATAGTCGTTAATTATCAAATTATGTCAATTCCTATATTTTATATATTACTCCTTTTCCCCTATTTTTTCAATAATTTTATTCATGACGTTTAACTTATATACACTAAGAAAGCACCTAACCATTTAGTCAGATGCTCTTTATAATATCCTTACTACATATTACCAAGTTTGAATCTTGGAATGTGTATGTGGCTTCATTATCAACTTCTTGGATAAAAAATATTTTAGAGATTTTTGTAAATAAAAACACGCTTCTCATAAGTGGGCTTCTAGTTGCTATCACATTCTACATGTTTCTTTACGCATTGATAAAAGCACAAAAGA
>Ga0209013_10004126_pt1 | contig 12781 bp, 13 predicted proteins | sample Cruoilmetagenom2_FD_187291 | JGI IMG/M metagenome (GOLD analysis project Ga0209013, IMG submission 187291) | Oil polluted marine microbial communities from Coal Oil Point, Santa Barbara, California, USA - Sample 2 (SPAdes) (version 2) | ecosystem: Environmental > Aquatic > Marine > Oil seeps ... | reverse complement strand
AGATGGAATATTGGAACCCGAGAGAAATACTCCCCGTTAATCGGCTATCTTTAATTCATATAACGTCAACAAGCAGGAGTTTTTAGACAGACTGCCGTTGTGGCTAATTGTTATTTGGCCCTGTGCTATTATCAGAATTTGTAGAAACTGATTCAAATGACTTTGTAATCTGAATTTCAGGAGTATTATTGTAAATATCCTGTAATCTCGACAGATTTTCAGCATCAATTGATTTCATTAATTCACAGATTTCATTTAGCAACTCTAATTGTTCAGCAGTTAATTGGTTTTCGCTATCCATTGCGTATTCCAATATGGGTGCATACTGATTAATTGGATATTCAGCTCCCAATATAGACGCTAAATCTGGACAGACTTTCCCTACAATCGAGGCATATCCAGAGTATCTTCCGGGTATACCATAGTGCTTAGGATCAATTTCTCCTTTTTGCAGTTTTAGCCACAATTCGTTGCTAAAATCAAATTGCTCACTATTAAAATCAATCCTATCCGTACTAGGATCAACTAGCATCCAACGTTTTTCATCTTCATTCCATACTTCACAAATAGTATGACTCGTATGAAAATCTGGTATTAAATAAGTAACATGTCCGCAACGTACTCTGGCTGGAATGCCACGATACTTTAATATCGATGCAAGTAAAATTGCATTCTGCTGACACCCCAATACAAGTCGATCTTCAGGTTTCCTTTCTTTCGTTAAACCAGTGGAGTCATAAGATACCAGGTCTTTCAAAATTGATTTTACGCTAGGGTACCTAAACATTTCATTCCATCTCTCTTCAGGGATTTGTTCACGATATTTATTCAATTCAGCATAAGGATGAATAAACTGGGATTTTATTAAACTGCAAAGCTCGGGTAATGAATCAGGGAGATTTTCATATAAATAGACATATTCTCCCGGGTCGGTAAATGAACTGTACTGACGATAGAAGTCTAGTAATTCATTATCATCCTTTGCATTCGCATTTTTTTCGAACTGATTATTTGATGCGTACAAGCTATATTGAGCACAGCAAAAAAAGATTAAAGTAAATAAGATATTTTTCATGATTATAAATGTTAAAGTAGTTTATACTATAAACTTAATGGATAAAAAAATTATTTTGGATTGATATATTTTTTTAGGCTATTTACATAATTCTCAAATGCTTCAATTCCTTTTTTAGAGATGGATAAAGATGTATTTGGATAATTATTCTTAAAGGATTTTTTCACCTTAATATACCCAGCATCCTGTAGTTTCTTAATTTGGATGCTTATATTTCCCGATGTAGCCTGAGTTTCATCCTTGATGAAGTTAAAATTTGCTTCATCCACCGACATTAAAATCGATACTATGGATAAACGCAGTTGCGAGTGCAATATGGGATCCAATTCTTTAAACATAAGCTTTTCTTCTGGCATAATTAAGTAATATTCCTGGAATTATCAATCCTACCACAGCTCCTAACATCATGCTAAATCCATGATAATCCCTATCAAGAAAGAAAGAACCGAGGCCAATTAAATTCACTAATACACCTCCGATGGTAAGAGGTCTAAATTTGATAGTTAATCCGCATACAATAATAAAAAAGGCAAATAAAAGTAAAAATACCGGGGCCATGGCATCTCCAAGTTGATCTGAAAATAAAAAACCCATTATCATAAGGTTAAGTCCAATTATCCATCCTATGTTTCCTAGAATATTCCCGATAATGGTTTTAGGCATGTTTTTCTTCCTTTCATTTATCCAGATATAGATCATGTATACTCCACCAAGTGGATAAAGATAAACCGGGTACATGGTAAATTTGTACAATTCCAATAATGAAAGAATAAATTGACTCCCAATTACGATAAGCATCAAGACACCCCAAAATACAAGTATGTGGCCATTTTCCTTGAACCGTTCTTTAGTTTCTTCTATTGTCTTTGTTATTAACAATAGACTTTGTTCTGGTGTTAAAGTTGGATTTTCCATGTGTTTAAATTTCATTCATAATATATGTTTCTAAATTAATTATGGTTCAAATATAAACTTATTTATGCTATAAACCATATCAAGTCATTTTTTCTACATTTAGATTGAATAATGAGCTATTTTTAGATAAATAGGAAATAGATGTAAAATAACAACTAGCTACAACACGCGATATAGCAAATTAGGGATTCGGTGGTTTGTTGGAGGGGTGTATCTCATACTACTATTTTCAACGGACTGATAGGAATATTTCTCGATCTCCCTTACTTGCTATACCGCAACCGTTGTAGCCAATTAAGAAAATAGCTAATGAAAATAATTTTAACATCAATAGGAACACAAGGAGATATTGAGCCATTTTTAGCAATAGGAAAAATTCTAAAAGAAAAAGGACATCAGGTTATTTGTGCATTTTCAGAAAAATTTAGAGAAGAGACAGAAAGTTTTGATATTGAATTTGCGTCTTTGGGAAGAAAAAATGATGACATACTTGAAAGCAATGCTAATAGATCAGTTATGGGAGGGGCTGGAATTAAGAAATTCTTTGCTTATATCAAACTAATGAGACTTGCTCAAAGTCAAAAAATCCCGCAAGAAAAAGAATTTAAGTTATACAAACTTGTAAAACAAGAAAGACCTGATAGAATAGTGTATCATTCAAAAAATGTTTATCCATTATTATGGGAATATGAAAACAGAGGGAAAACAATATTTGTAAGCCCTTTCGCATATTTTCATTATATAAAAGGACATGCATTTCTTTTTGGTAAAAATTATGGTGAATTTTTTAATAAATTGACATTTAAGCTTTCTGACTTTGGCGTTGTTACAGCGACTATGGCAGCAAAAAAGTGGCTGCAAATCAAAGAAAAAATTATACGAAGGGAAATAAAAAACATAATTCCCGGAAGAAAATTTATATATACAATTTCGCCAAGTTTATTCCCGCGACCAGACCACTGGGATAGTAATATTAAAGTTTTAGGCCATCAGGAATTAAAGAGAAAAACAGATTGGAAACCCGAAGAAAAACTAACTGAATTCATAGAAAAACATGAAAAAATATTGTTTATCACTTTCGGCTCAATGCCTAATCCTAAACCAAAACTAAAAACTAAAATAATTCTTGAAATTCTTGAACGAAATAAAATACCAGCCATCATAAATACAGCCTCTGGTGGCTTGGTTAAACCCCATAAATTCAATTCAGAATTGATATATTTTGTGTCGCAAATTTCTTATGACTGGATTTTTCCAAAAATGTATGCCGTAATTCAACACGGCGGTTGTGGAACCACACATTTAGCAATAAAATATGGTTGTGCAACAATGATAATTCCGCATTTTATGGACCAGTTTGTTTGGGATAAAATTATTTCTGAGCTGGGAGTTGGACCACAAGGGATTAGAATAAGTAGAATTACCAATAATAATCTCGAACCAAAAGTTTTAGAATTACTAAACAATAAAAGTTTTAAAGAGAAGAGTGCGAAAATTGGAAATCAAATGAAAAAAGAAGATTTCAAAGATGAATTATGCAAAACCATATTAGAATAACTGGCTACAACACATGGTATAACCAATGCCTGGTTTTACAGTAATAGAATAATCACAAAATACTAACTTAATATATCGAATAATACAATACTATTCTCTTATATCGTCGGCACATGGTCATACCATCGAACCGTTAGCAAGCATTATTAGTATGAAAAAACAGCTTTTAATTTTAGTCGTAGTTTTATGTAGTTACTTAGCACATAGTCAGACTAACAGTATTATTGATTCACTTTATAGGAATAGTTATAAAGTATTTGAATTACAACGTCTATCAAATGGTATGTATAGAGATTCTAAATTATTCACAGGATCTGACTACCATCCAATTTCTGTATCTAATACTGGTATGGGATTAATATCACTTTGTATTGCTGATGCAATGAATTGGTCTATTAATGCTAAAGATCTTGCATTAAGTACTTTAAAATCAGCAACAGGACATACTCGAAATTTCACTCCTGACAGAACATATAATGGTTACTTCAGGCACTTTTTGGATACTAACACAGGACAACAAGCCTGGAATTCAGAATATAGTACTATTGATACAGATATTTTAATGTGTGGAGCTCTGTTCTGTATGAATTATTTTCAGGATGATAGTATTTCTCATTACGTAACTGAATTATGGAATTCAATTGATTTTGAAGCTGCAATAATGAGTTCAAGTACTGGACAAATATTTTTAACTATGAATGCAAATGGAACAGGAGTAGTAAACTCTCTGACTTCACCATATAACGAATATATGATAGTTGCCTGGCTTGCTAAAAACTCATCGAATTATCCAAATAGTCCGGCGAATGTTTTATGGAACAACTTTTATAGTTCTCCAGACTCTTTACCGACTGTTTCCTATAATGGTATTAATGTCCTATCAGATAATGCTTCATCATTTTTATCTTCATTTACTCATCAATTTAATTACTATTTATGTAATCATTTTACGACATCCCCAAACTACCTTGATTTTTTTAATAATTCCCAAATGGCTGACTCAGCCTGGTGGAACAATTTTAATAATTATCAATTCGAATGGGGATTAGGTGCTGGTAGTGCTATTACAAATTCATACCATGCTGATGCAATTAACAATAATCCAGATATGATTTTTTCACCTCATATAATAGCAGGGTATATGCCCATTAATCCGAATAGTAAAAATGACTTGATAAATATATGGAATAGTGGTAATGGAAAATATCCCTTACCTACGGGGAATAATAATAATCATATTTTATGGAGGTATAGTTTATCCGACACTACTTGGATTCCTAATGAAATTATAGGTATTGATCACTCAACAATGCTATTTGGTCTTTCAACATTACCTGAGTATTTGGGAAATAGCTTCTTCTCTACTTATAATGATTTCTTTCCTTTAACATCACAAATCATTTCAAATTCTAATTTTGAAATCGGTGTAAATATTTATCCAAATCCATTTATTGATTATGTAATAATAGAATTTGATAATGAATATAATGATGTTTACATCAGAGTAGATGATATTACTGGTCGATTGATTTATAGTAAACAATTTAGAAATATAGAAACTCTGAAATTAGCATTAGAAGAAGGCAATGGAATATTTATAGTAAATATTTTCTGTGATGGGAAAACAAAGACTTTTCGACTATGTAAACAATAACGCTTGCTAACAATGGCTCATAAGCAGCTTCGAATACTAACATCAGCACTGATTATCACCGCAATAATTATTTATCTGTTACCATTGATTTATTGCGGTCTAGTGTAGAATTCCTCTCAATATTTTCCAGAGGATGAGTTTCTTAATACTGCAATTGATAAGAAAGCCATCATTGTGTCATATGCCAGGCAGAGAAGATTTTAGCCTTTGGGGGGTGAATTTCTGACCAGGGTATAATACCTGTTACTATCATTGTGAATAACCTGATATCCACTTAATAACAGCTCATTTAATGATTTGTTTATACGCCTGATGTTTTTTAAAGGCTTATTTAACTCATAATAATGATATTCCAGATAGATGTTCCGGACATCTATATTTTCTTCAAGGATGTTTTCCAAAACCTCAAACTCCGCTCCCTCTATATCCAGCTTTAAATAGTCAATATACTGGTGTCCTAATTTTTTCATTATGCTTGAAAGCTTATTCGCTTCTACCTCGATATAATCATTTGTATTCTGGATATTATTTATAGAGCAGGAAACATGATTAGGGTCCTCAGGCAGAAAAAATTTCAGGGTCGAGTTTTCCTTCCATAGAGCTATTTCTTCAAATTGCATCTTATTTATTTCAGCATCCGACACATCATAGCTAAGACCTGAATCACAATGGTACTGCTTGCCCTGCAATGTGTGGTCCTTAAGCTCTTTGAAATGTTTAATAGCTTTTGGAGTAGGATCAAAGATAGTCACATCACATCCGTACTTTCTGACTAAACTGATATCAGAATGAATATCCTCACCGGCACCAAAGGAATAAACAATCGAAGATTCCGATAAAGATTTCTCCGGAACCATGCAGAAGGAATAATCATTGCCAATTTTCTCTATTCGGTATTCCGTCTTATGGACTTCTATTGGGTAAAGAAAATTAGCCAATCGATATATGAAGTAGTTATATTTATTTCGAAGCATTCTAATACTGTCAGGATAAATTCATAACTTATTTGCTGTTATTGCAGCTACAGTTTTTCCTATCGTCCGCGAATTTAATGATTTCTTTTGTTTTAAGTTTTAAACTCTGAACAATGAAAAACTCAACTTATCTCCATGCCTTGAAAAACAGAGCTTTGACTTTGTTGTTTGTTGTTATTATGGCACCTCTTACTTTTCTTGTTTCCTGCAAAAAAGATGGCGATCAAGTAGACGAGAGAGTATCAGAAATCGCTGGAACCTGGACTGCCACCAGCGCTTCCTTTAATGGAGTTGATGTGGTAGAGGAAGGAGGAAGTGTCACGCTTGAAATTAATGACAGCGGCAGATTCACGTTTACCATTAAACGTCCCGAAAGTGCTGATATGGTTTTTACAGGCAAACTCGGTTTTGATGAACAATGGTTAGAAGTGGAGTATGACACAAATCCGGGAGAATATGAATATTATGACATCACCTATGATGCACATAATTTACACCTGGGTGCCAATTCAGAGTTCGACTTCGACGGAGATGGCTCGGATGAATTTGTTATTTTCTTTTTAGATATGGTACGCTAACTGGCTGGATAAGATCTATTTCCCAAGTCCCTTCATGGAGAGCTGGATGCGGTTTCGGCTTATATCTACCTCCAGCACCTTTACCTTCACATGCTGGTGGATCTTGACTATGTCGTTGGGATCTTTGACAAAACGATCTGCCAGCTGAGATATATGGACCAGTCCGTCCTGCTTTACTCCCACATCCACAAAAGCACCGAATTTGGTAATATTGGTGACAATTCCAGGAAGCTCCATGCCGGGAATCAGATCCTCCACCTTATAAACCGTCTGGTCAAACTCAAAGACTTCAATCTGCTCCCTGGGGTCCCTTCCCGGCTTCTCCAGCTCAGAACGGATATCCTTCAGAGTGGGTAAGCCGATTCCTCCTTTCACATAGCGCTCAAGCTCTATCTGCTTCACCAGAGTTTCATCTTTCATCAGCTGGGTCAGATCCACCTGCAGGTCGGCCGCCATCGCTTCCACAATATGATAACTCTCCGGATGTACAGCGGAATTATCCAGGGGATTTTTTGCTCCCTCGATCCGCAGAAACCCGGCGCATTGTTCAAAGGCCTTTTCTCCCATGCGGGCTACCTTCTTCAACTGCTTCCTGGAACTGAATCCGCCAATCTCCTGACGATAATCCACCACATTCTGCGCCAGCACAGGTCCCAGTCCCGATACTTAGGTAAGCAGATGCATGCTGGCAGTGTTTACATTTACACCCACCAGGTTCACACAGCTCTCCACCACCTCGTCCAGGCTCTTCTTCAGGTTTCCCTGGTCCACATCATGCTGGTACTGTCCAACCCCGATTGATTTGGGATCAATTTTCACCAGTTCTGCCAGCGGATCCATCAGGCGCCTGCCAATGGAGACAGAACCACGAACCGTTACATCAAAATCAGGAAATTCCTCCCTGGCGATCTTCGAGGCCGAGTAGATGGAGGCTCCCGATTCATTGACCACATAGACTTCAATGTCGTGTGGAAACCTGATCATCCGGATAAAGCGTTCGGTCTCCCGGCTAGCCGTGCCATTGCCAATGGCAACAGCCTCAATTTTATATTGCTGAACCAGGGAGCTTACCTTGCGGGTGGAGCCTGCACGATCAGACTGAGGCGGGTGGGGATAGATGGTTTCGTTGTGAACCAGGTTCCCCTGCTCATCCAGGCATACCAGCTTACAGCCGCTACGGAAGCCGGGGTCAAGCGCCAGCACCCGCTTCTGTCCCAGTGGAGATGCCAGCAGCAGTTGCCTCAGGTTATCGGCAAAGACCTTGATAGCTTCCTGGTCGGCTTTTTCTTTGTAAAGTGCTTTGTACTCATTTTCAATGGAGGGCTGCATCAAGCGCTTGTAGGCATCCTTCACCGCTTCAACCACCTGCTGACCAACATCATAGGGACTTTTTACCCACTGCTCCTCAAGGGCATCTGTTACCGGAAGTAACTCCGGCTGCACAGAAAGTTTTAAAAAGCCCTCCTGCTCACCCCTGCGCATGGCCATGATCCGGTGACCCGGACATTTTTTCAGGGGTTCGCCAAACTCAAAGTAGTCCTTGAATTTGGCCCCCTCCTCCTCTTTTCCTTTAAGCATTTTTGAAGAGATCACCGCACTGCGATCGAAATGATAGCGGACAGTTTTTCTTGACCTGGAATTCTCATTAATCCATTCGGCAATGATATCGCGGGCTCCTTGCAAGGCATCTTCCTCACTTTCTACCTCCTCGTTCAGATAAGCAGATGCAGCTTTCTCAATATTCATCTCCTGCTGCTTCAATAGTATATTTGCCAGTGGCTCCAATCCCCTGTCCCGGGCTACCGTAGCCCTGGTCTTCCGCTTTGGTTTATAGGGAAGGTAGATATCCTCCAATTGAACAGGGTCGAGGCACTCCTCAATTTTTCGCTTCAACTCGGGAGTAAGCTTCTCCTGTTCATCGATGATCTTCAGGATATAATCCTGTCTTTTCTGCAGTTCCTTCAACTGGTTCAGAGCATCCCTGATATCGGTGATCTGCACTTCATCCAGACTGCCTGTATGCTCCTTCCGGTAACGACTGATAAAGGGTATGGTGGCCCCTTCTTCCAGCAATTCCACCGTATTTTTCACCTGCCTCATCGGAATCCCTGTCCGTTGGGCTATCACCTCTTCAAAAACAATCATTCTAATTAATATTCGTGAAAAGCATTCATCTCTAAACTCAGATGCAAATGTAGTGAAACTTCGAAATGAAAGAGAAAGGGTGAGCTTGTTTGATGGCTTATAATTTTAAAAATGTATTTTTACAGGAAAGCGCACAGCCATGAGCAAACACTTGATTGCACCCTCTATCCTGACTGCTGATTTTCTTCACCTGGAGAGCGAAATTACCATGGTCAACAGTTCGGAAGCGGACCTCATACACCTCGATATTATGGATGGGGTATTTGTACCCAACCTCACCTTTGGCTTCCCGGTGATCCGTCAGATCAAATCAGTGGCCAGCTTACCACTGGATGTACACCTGATGGTAATCAACGCCGAAAGCTACCTGGAGGAGTACCGGGATGCTGGTGCTGACTGGCTGACGGTACACTATGAAGCATGTACCCACCTGCACCGCACCATTCACCGGATCAAGGAACTTGGCATGAAACCAGCTGTATCCCTGAATCCGCATACCGATGTGGCACTTCTCGAAAATGTACTGCCCGATCTGAATATGGTGCTGGTAATGACTGTTAACCCGGGCTTCGGGGGACAAAAGTTTATCGAGAACTCCTATGCAAAGATCCGCAAGCTCAAGAAGATGATTACTAATTCGGGGGCGGAGACCCTGATCCAGGTAGATGGTGGGGTTACAGAGGAAAACATCGGGAAACTGATTGAGGCAGGTGTGGATGTTTTTGTGGTAGGTAATACCATATTCTCAGCCAGCGACCCGCTTAAAATGATTTCGAACCTTAAGAAGCACTCATAAATGTATCAACAAAGAAAACCGCGTGATTACCGTACCCTGTGGATCATCAGCATTGTATTGCTGGCCATTGGGATCCTGCTGACCATCAACCTTGCTATCTTACGCCCGGCGGGTTTTGCCCTCCTGGGAGTCGGTGGGGTCATGCTGGTCATCAGCCTTGCCAATATGGATAAGTGGAAAGATAAAAAAGGAAAAGACGATACAAGGCACTTCAATTGATCACAAGCTCTCTATGACCATAAATTCTCACTCCCTGATCGGCGTGGACCTGGGCGGCACAAAGGTGGCCGCCGGGAAAGTGACCGGAAAAATACTCTCTGAACAGCTTACAGAAAAGCTCGACCAATCATCGGATGATCCCATGGATGCCGTCCGGATCATTATCAAACTGATCCAAAAGCTAGTGGACGAGGGAGTAAAAGGAATTGGCATTGGTGTACCGGGACTGGTGGATCGTAGCACCGGAGTCACTTATGATATTTTAAACATTCCCAACTGGAAAGAGATTCCTCTGAAAGCTATCATTGAAAAAGAATTTAATGTTCCGGTATATGTAGACAACGATTCCAACTGTTTTGCCATGGGCGAATATCGCTACGGTGCATTTGCAGGGCATTCCGACTTTGTTGGGATCACCCTGGGCACCGGAATGGGGGCAGGCATTATTAAAAATGGACAGTTGATCCCCGATGCTAACTGCTGCTCCGGTGAGTTCGGAACCATGTCATACCTGGATGGCATCTATGAAGATTATACGGGCGGTCCATTTTTCCAGCGTAAGTACGGTAAGAGTGGTGAAGCACTATCTGAAGCAGCAAAGAAGGGAGACCAGCTTGCGCAGGAAGCATTCAATAGCTATGGAAGACACCTGGGCAATGCCATTAAGACAATCATTATGGCTGTGGATCCCCCGATGATGATCATCGGCGGCTCTGTGGCAGCTGCTCATGAATTATACGAGGAGGCCATGTGGCAATCCATTTCTGAGATTCCCTTTCCCTCGGTCCTGGATAAATTCCAGGTAAAGTTTACCAACACCAGGAACATCGCCATCCTGGGTGCTGCAGCACTCTGTCCGGATGCAAACAAATAACATTAAAGCTGATTAAAATGGATAACAAAGTAGGAGTAGGATTAATCGGAGCTGGGTTCATTGGCTCCATACACGCAGATTCCTTCAAAAAAATAAATGATGCAGACATACTTGCTGTCATGTCGCCCCCTCCGGGCCAAGCGCAGAAATTCTCAGAGAAGCACCAGATTCCCAAGCACTTTACAGATCTGGATGCTTTGCTTGCACTGGATGAGATTGACATGGTGATCATCGGAGCGCCTAATTTTGTCCATTGCGAGATCTGCCTTAAAGCCGCTGCCGCCGGAAAGCACATTGTAGTGGAAAAACCCTTCTGTTTAAATATGGACGAAGCCGACAGGATGATTGAAGCCTGTAATACAGCCGGGGTGAAACTAATGTATGCCGAAGAGCTCTGCTTCACACCCAAGTATGTCAGGTTGAAGGGCCTGCTGGATGAAGGTGCCCTGGGAAAGCCCATCCTGATGAAGCAGAGTGAGAAACACGATGGTCCACACGCTCCCCATTTCTGGGATGTGGAACGTTCCGGCGGTGGTGTTACCATGGATATGGGTTGCCATGCCTTCCAGTTCTTCCGCTGGCTAAATGGCAACAATCCGGTCAAATCGGTCTATGCCCAGATGAGTACTTCCGTACATATGGACAAGACAAAGGGTGAGGACAACAGCATTATTATCCTGGAGTTTGAAAACGGAGTCACCGCCATGGCTGAGGAGAGTTGGACCAAACCGGGAGGCATGGACGACCGGGCTGAGATCCACGGCAGCGAAGGGGTGGCCTATGCAGATGTATTGCAGGGCAACTCCATTCAGACCTATAGCAACAAAGGGATTGGATATGCAGTAGAAAAAGCAGGTCATACAGTGGGCTGGAGCTACACCATGTACGAGGAGAACTGGAACTATGGCTTCCCCCAGGAGATGGAACATTTTGTGGACTGTGTCAGGAATGACAGGGAGCCGCTTGTTACCGGTGAAGATGGCAGGGCAGTAATGGAAATCGTTATGGCCGCCTATGAATCGGCCGGAACCGGGAAAAAGGTGGAACTGCCTTTCAAAACTGATGCAGCCAAACCCTACGACCTCTGGAAAAACCGGGATTGATGCATGTAATAAAGTGCGCGGATTACGGGGAGATGAGCCGCACAGGGGCCTCCCTTATCCTGGAAGCGCTAAAGAAGAAGCCCAATCTACTGCTCTGTGCAGCTACCGGAAGCTCACCGGAAGGTCTCTACATAGAGCTGGCCACAATGGCCCATTCAGATCTGGAGCCATTCAAACAGCTACGGATTCTTAAACTGGATGAATGGGGCGGGATCCCTGAAAATCATCCAGTCTCCTGTGAGTATTTCCTGAAAAAGAAGCTGCTGGGCCCTCTGGATATTCCACAGGAGCGCTATATATCCTTTGCTTCCGATCCAGATGAACCTGAAACAGAGTGCTGGAGAATTCGCAGTGAAATAAAAAGAGAGGGTCCCATTGACATCTGCATCCTGGGACTGGGGCGCAATGGACACCTTGGACTCAATGAACCAGCCCCGAAGCTGGAGTCCTTTTGTCATGTGGCAGCTTTATCGGCAGAGTCCCTGAAACATCCCATGATCGCTTCCCTGGAACAAAAGCCTGAGTACGGGCTCACTCTGGGATTGAAGGAGATTCTCGATTCCAGGCTTATCATTATGCTGGTTTCCGGGAAAGAAAAAAAGCATATAGCTGAAAAATTCCTTGAAGCAAAGGTCTCACCTGAATTGCCCGCATCCTTTCTCTGGCAGCATCCTCAGGTAGAATGCCTGGTTGAACAATCTGTTCTGGATTGATTATTCCCGACCTGCCAGGTAATCCTCCAGGTACTTATATGGAGGGGTCAATGCTCCGTTTTGAGTAATGGAAGCCCTGTCCAGCATGCCCGTGTCACTGACTCCAAGCAATTCGGGGATCACGTTCTCCATCAGCGCTATTCCAAAGTCGGCAGAAGCATCCCGGGGAAGCTCTCCG
>Ga0209013_10004125_pt1 | contig 12782 bp, 10 predicted proteins | sample Cruoilmetagenom2_FD_187291 | JGI IMG/M metagenome (GOLD analysis project Ga0209013, IMG submission 187291) | Oil polluted marine microbial communities from Coal Oil Point, Santa Barbara, California, USA - Sample 2 (SPAdes) (version 2) | ecosystem: Environmental > Aquatic > Marine > Oil seeps ... | reverse complement strand
CCGGTCCGCCTCCATGAGCTGTGCCTTACGAACTGCCCGCTTAAGATTTTCCATGGTGGCAAGCTGCATCTGCAGGTTCTCAGGAACAGCCTGACTGCTGCGACCGGCACTGATCTTCCGCAGTTCATTAAAGCCGGACACAAACACTGCCGCCTCCGGACTGCGGGTGTAACCCTGTGCCGAATCATAGGCATCGTTTAAGGTTTTGCTCTCCCAGAACTGGGCGAGAAACTCCTCGGATGCGTTACGGGCCCGCTTAAACTGAAGCTGTTTCATGATGATAATCCACCATGAGACCACTGAAAATATAAGGAGCGCGGTCATGACGAGCTTGACCATCAGGCCGGCTCCGGCCATCATACCAAAAAAAGAAAAACTCACGAATTCAAATCCTTACTTTTATACACACTATCGGAAAAGGTTAACTGGCGGCTCACTTCGTCCTTCCACGCCTCGATTTGGTCTTCATAGGCCGAGGCAGGCAGTTCCTGCCCGCACTCCGTGCAGACAACACTGGCATTGCTTCAACGTCCTTTCAGCTGGGCAGGAGCTCCACAGAAAAGACATCATAACCGCATTTCGGCAAACTCTTCTCCTGTTGAATCAGGGGCAGGAGAACAGGCATCAGCACCATCTTTGCGTACCATAATTTCAACCCATTGATCAAACCGAAGGAATGTTAACATAATAAACCTTTAGCATAACTGATTCTCAAAATTCTGTCGACCTCGAACTGAGGATAGTGTACATATCTTGTGAATAAAATTAATCAACAGAATACAGTTCTTTCGGGACTAAACTTTACATCATATTTTAAACTAGATAGTGTCCATCCAGAAACAAGCAATTTCGTTCAAAATCAAGGACTGCGAAAAAAATAACCACAGGCATATAGTTGATATCGGAGTCTGCGCTTACCTCCGAGGATTATTTTTTGAGCATGACGCAGAGTTTGGGCGAAAGGGCCGTTTCTGGATGGGCACTAGATAGATGATCAAGGAGGTTTACTGATGTCAGACTCAATCTACGATGTTGTCATCATCGGTGCAGGCCCTGCAGGTATCCAGGCAGCTATCCATGCATCCAGGAGAAAAACCAGCGTGCTGCTGCTTGGCCGCATTGAAAATAGTGCACTCTACACCGCCCATATTGAGAACTATGCCTGCATCGACGGGATAACAGCCGGCAGGGACATGCTTGAAGCCGGAATTTCCCAGATCAAACGTTTCGGCACCGAGATATCGCCCGAAGATGTACTCAAGATTAGCCAGGCAGAAGACGAGCTGTTTGAGCTGGAGCTTGAAAGCGGCAGAGAGGTGACAACCCGCACTATCATTTTTTCCATGGGCGTGTCCAAGAAAAAACTCTCTGTGCCCGGCGAAAAAGAATTGGCAGGCAGGGGAGTCAGTTACTGTGTTGACTGCGATGCCAACTTTTACCGGGGTGCCACTGTTATCGTGGCCGGCAACCGCAGTGCTGCCATTGACGGCGCCCTTACCCTGCTTGGCTACGCGGACAAGGTATACCTGGTAGCAAAGGAACTCAAGGGGTCAGACAGCCTGCTTAAGCGAGTGCATGAAAGTGAAGTGGAAGTGCTTGCAGGAACATGGGTCAAAGAGATCAAAGGTGAAAACGCAGTCACTGAAATCCTGCTGGAAAACGGGGACACGGTTACGGTGGACGGGATATTCATTGAGCTCGGCTCCAAGGGAGCTCTTGAACTGGCAACCCAGATCGAGGTGCAGCTGGAGACGGAACATTTCAAATACATTGATGTCAGCCGCAAACAGGAAACCAATATCCCCGGTGTCTACGCTGCTGGAGATATCGTAGGCCCTCCCTACCAGATGGCCAAGGCCGTGGGCGAAGGCTGTGTTGCCGGCATGGAGGCAGCAACCTATGCCAGGAAGCAAAAAAAGTGAGGGGTAAGAGATTAAGAGGTTCCCAAGCGGGAGCTTGGGAACCAGTACCCCCCTTAAACCGTACCCCTTACACCGCCTGATCCGTTGATCAGGGTAATCTGATCATTCAAGGTCCACATGTCATAAATGTAGCCAAGACCGAACAAACCGCCGGTGAGCAGATAGAGGATACCGGTCAGCCACTTGCCCATGTACATGCGGTGCACACCGAACAGACCGAGAAAGACCAGCAGGATCCAGGCAAGATTGTAATCAATGGGGCCTTGAACAAAACGAACCTCCGCCTCACGTTCCATGGACGGAATCAGAAAAAGGTCGATGATCCATCCTATAAAAAAAAGTCCAAGGGTAAAAAAATAGATAGTACCAGAAATGGGTTTGCCAAAATAAAAGCGGTGACACCCCAGGAATCCGAAAATCCAGAGAATATATCCTACGGCTGCGCTGTGGGTTTGACGCTCTTCCATGAAAACTCTCCTGTTATTTTCTTTTTAAGTGCTCTAATCCGTGCCAGTGACGACTCTATATAGTCAGCATCAACGACCCCTCTGTCAAGAAGCTCCCGGATAGCTGCAACCCCTTTGCCAAGAGCATCCTTGCTCCGTACCAGATTGTTACCCACTATCATCAGATCGACCCCGGCCAGCACTGCCCGCTGCACTGCCTCATGAAAGCCGTAATGGTCGGCGATGGCCCGCATCTGCAGGTCATCGGTCATGGTTACCCCGCCAAAACCAAGATCCCTGCGCAGCATACCGTTGATGACAAGGGGAGAAAGGGTAGCAGGCAGACCTGAAGGATCAAGGCCTCGATGCACCACATGAGCAGTCATAACCGCATCTTCAAAGCCGGCTGCAAAGAGTTTTTTATACGGATCTAGTTCCAGCTCCCGCCAATCGTCCGTGATATCAACAAAACCAAGATGGGTATCGCCCCGCCCACTGCCATGACCGGGAAAATGTTTGAGGCAACAGCCAATCCCCTTTTCATGATGGGCATCGATGAAAGCCCGGGCATGGGCCGCCACATAAGCTGCCCGACTGCCAAAACTGCGTTCATAGTGGCTGATGATGGGGTTTTTCGGGTTCAGATCCAGGTCCACAACCGGCCCCAGGTTCAGGTTGATTCCGGATTCGGCAAGGGTTAAAGCCAATGCTGAGGCTGCCGGTGCTGTTGTCCGGTCAGGCTCATTCCTGCCGAGCTCAGCTGCAGAAATTGAAGGCGGGAAACCATCACGTTCCTTTAACCGACATACCCTGCCGCCTTCCTGATCTACAGCTACCAGGAGCAGTTTTGGGGCCATCTCCTGCAGCTCAGCTGTCAACTCCTGCAGCTGACCGGGTGAGCTGATATTCTGCACCGCCCCGTCCACATTCCGATCAAAGAGAATCACGCCGCCCAGCTGCCCCTGTTCAATTTCGCCTGTCAGCCAGTGGCTGCGGTCAACCGTGCAGCCGTCAAAGCCAAGGAGAAACATCTGCCCGATATCCATAGGAAATGCCACCTGTAACTACTAGAAAAATGTACAAAAAATAGACAAAAGCGACCAAAACTGTAAAATGTTCAATAAAACCTAAAATTCGAGGGATTGAAAGTCAAGCTAATTATGGTAGTCCGGAAACTGTTTGGTGGGAATATATTATGATTTTTCAAGGGGATGCATCATGCACTCTGTACACTCTTCACTGGAGGTAAATGTACCCAAACAATAGCAAAATATGCCTTAACGCTTGAAACATCCAACTGAATATGGTTTAAGAACTAATCGTATTAAATAAGCTTAAGGAAAATGCCTTGACCCCTGACCAGCCTGTTCTTATCAATATCATCAGGTCCATGAATTTAGCCCTTTATCAACCTATCATTAATGCTCAGCTTTTTTAGTTCGCAGAGCAAATCTCATACAATTATAATTAGTTGCTTAACGCATGATCTACCATGCGCTCTACAATAAACTAGTAACTGAATTTTATCGTTAAACATTTTTTATAATCAGTTTTTGATGAGGGATGACACCACATTTACGGGTGTCTGTATAATTAATTGTTTCTCAAGAAGAAGGAGTAGATGGCAATGAATCTAACGAGGAGAAATTTTCTCAAGACCGCTTCCATTGCAGCAGCCTCTGTTCCACTGAGCAAGGTGGTGGCCAAGGCTGAAACAACGGTGGCAAAAGCTCCCCTGATCCCCATGGGAAGCTTCAAGGACACCAAGACGGTTACCGGTGGTATCTGCGAGATGTGTTTCTGGCGCTGCCAGCTGGTGGGTAAAGTGCGTGACGGTGCACTGATGAAGCTTGAAGGCAACCCCAAGTCCATTGATAACGGCCAGGCAATCTGTGCCCGTGGCAATGCCGGTGTCAAGCTGCTGTACGATCCGGATCGTCTTAAATACCCCATGAAAAATGTGGGCAAACGCGGCGCCCCCAAATGGCAGAAAATCTCCTGGGATGAAGCGCTTGATACCTGCGCCAAAAAGCTGAACGCTGTTGTTGATAAATACGGAGCCCAGGGGCTTGCCATCTTCCCCCATGGAGCATCTGCCAAATACCCGATGCACTACTTTGAAAGAGTTGTGGGAACCCCCAATGTTTCCGAGGCCTCTTTCTTTCAGTGCCGCGGCATCCGTGACACCGCCTACCTGTCAGGTTTCGGTACCACCCCGGGTGAACATGTTGATATGGCCAATGCCAAAGTTATCTTTGGACTTGGCTGCCATTTTGGCGAGAACATCCATGTTTCCCATACCAAACGTTACCTGAAGGGTCTGGAAAATGGAGCCAAGCTGGTCATCGTTGACCCCCGCTATTCCGCCTCTGCAGGTAAATCGGACATCTGGGTACAGATCAAGCCCAGTACCGATACGGCAATGCTGCTGGCCATGATGAACTACCTGATCGAGTCCGGCAAATACGATAAAAAATTCGTTGAAGAGCACGGTGAAGGTTTTGACGAGTTCAAGGCAGGTATAAAAGAGTGGACCCTTGACAAGGCAGCCAAGGAATGCGACATTCCTGCCGCCCAGATCAAGGAAGTAGCCGACCTGCTGGCAGCCAATGCCCCCAACGTCTCCATTCATCCGGGTCGGCACGTCTCCTGGTACGGTAATGACTTCCAGCGTGAACGGGCCCTGGCCTGCCTGACCGGCCTGCTTGGTGCGATTGGCGTTCCCGGTGGTTTTGTCAAGCCCAAGGGACCGGGCGGCGTCAAGGGTAAGAGCTGGGCCCATGTTGAACATGAGCATCCGGCAATGAATATCCGCGAGGAACTGGACATTTACCCGTTCACCCCTCCGGGCACCCCCACTGATCTGATCCGCAAGGCTGCTGTTGAAGGAAAACCCTATCCAATCAAGGGCTGTGTTGCCTGGGGCCAGAACCCGATCCAGACCGTACCCAACCAGAAGATGACCATTGATATGCTGATGCAGATGGACTTTGTCATGTGCGTTGACGTCATGCCCACCGACATCACAATGTATGCCGATATCCTGCTGCCTGAAGCATCCTACCTTGAGCGTTTTGACTACATCAAGAAGGGAACCCAGTGGAACTATGCCGACAAGCATGAGCAGTTCATCTCAGCACGTATGCCGCTTGTTGACCCGTTGTTTGAGCGTAAAGACGGCGTCTGGATCACCAACGAGCTGGCCAAGCGCATGGGCCATGAAAAACTCATCCCGGTCAAGAACCAGCAAGAAGCAGTCAATATTGCCCTCAAGGGTGCCGGCCTGTCCATTGACAAGCTGAAGGCCGAAAACGGTATTCACGTCCAGCCCGGTAAAGATCCGTATGGAATTTCCGAGGATTTCACCATCAGCTTTAACAGTGAAGAGGTTGCTGACGCAGGGTTCCCAGGTGTTCCCACCTATATCCCGGTTGAGAAGCCGCCCCAGGGGTTTATGCGCCTCCTGTACGGTCGCGCCCCGGTTCACACCTTTAACCGTACCATGAACAATGTCTGGCTCAATGCAGCCATGCCGGAAAATCCGGTCTGGGTAAACGACAAAATGGCAGCAAAACTCGGTCTCAAAGAAGGTGACAGGGTAAGCCTTGTCAACCAGGATGGAGTCAAATCCCGCAATACCACCTCTGTCAAGGTCACACCGGGTATTCGCGATGATGCGGTCTACCTGTACCACGGGTACGGTACTATGAACCCGTTGATGACCGTTGGTCATAACCAGGGAATTGATGATCAGGCCCTGATCACCAAGCTGGCTGTTGATCCTGAAACCGGTGCGCATGGTATGCGTAACAACTTTGTCAAAATCGTTAAAGCATAGCAGCCGTAACCATCGGCAACTAAACGAGAACAACAGTCTTTAATACTGGAGGTATATACAGATGCAATATGGCATGATTATAGATATAGACAAGTGTGTGGGCTGCCATGCCTGCACCATAGCCTGCAAGGCTGAGTGGGAAGTACCGGCACAGTTCGGCCGGAACTGGGTCCACCGCCTTGGTCCGGCAATGACTTCGGCCGGTATGGCGTACACCTTTTACCCTGGACTCTGCAACCACTGCGACAAACCGTCGTGTGTGGATGTCTGTCCGGCCGATCCGGTTACCATGGAGTTCAAGGACAGCAAGAGCGGTAAAAGCGTAACCATGGAAGTTGCCGCCACCTGGAAGGATCCGTTCAATGGAACCGTACAGATTGATAAAAAACGCTGTCTGGGCTGCGGTGCCTGTGCAGATGCCTGTCCATACGGGGCTCGCTACGTCAACCCGGATCTTGCTGATGATAATTCAGAAGGTAAGGCCGACAAATGCACCTACTGCATGCCTCGGGTTGGCGAAGGACTGCAGCCTGCCTGTGTCCAGACCTGTCTGGCCGGTGCACGCATTTTCGGTGATCTTTCCGATGCCAACTCCGATGTTGCCAAATATGTAAAAAAAGGCGCCAAAGGGATGACCTCCAAAGCTGTCCAGATCGGTCCAAACAGCCGTTATTTCGGCAGCAAGAAGGCCGACCTGGAACTGCTGTTTGCTGCAGCACCCCAGGAGATGCCCGAGGCCAACCTGCGCCGTAACATGCTGGCCAGGATGATGAAACCGGCCATGAAGTCTGTTACCAATATCGGTCTGGCCGGTCTTGCAGGCACCCTGCTGGTTAAGTCACTTGAAGACGACGACAAGTAAGACCTGTTTTTTCATACATAATTAAAAAGCCCCTGTTGTCGAATGACAACAGGGGCTTTTTTTCTTCCGGCTACTACTAAAATTCAGTTTGATACTTGATTCGTTCTTGCGGGAGAACAAGAAAAACTGCAAGTCGGAGCTTCCAACACAGGGTTCCCAAGCCGGAGCTTGGGAACCAGTTCGAAATGTAGATGTATCTAAAGTCCACGTATGCATTCCCAAGCGGGAGCGTGGAAACGAAAGCGTATAAAACTCAACCCGATTGCAAAGCAATTGGGTTTACACCTGATACCTGATACCTAAAACCTTATACCTGCTTTGCTTTCGCCATGGCCCGCTTGAATGCATCACCGGACCTGGCAATCACGTCCTCATCAATGCAGAAGGCCAGGCGAATATAGCCGGGTGCACCAAAACCGCGACCGGGTACGGCCAGGATTTTTTCCTCCTGCAGGATTGCACAGAATTCCACGTCATCAATGGGTGTTTTCGGAAACAGATAAAACGCACCCTTGGGCTTAACATACTCAAAGCCTGCATCATCAAGGATCTCACAAAAGATCTTCCTTCTACGCTCATAGATAGAGGAGTCTACACTCACATCCTGCAGCTCTGCAACCACACGCTGCATCAGAGCCGGGGCATTAACAAAGCCTAAAATCCGGTTGGCAAGAGTCATGGCATCAAGCAGACTGCCCTTGTCATGCATATCCGGATGCACTGCAATGAAACCGATCCGCTCACCGGGCAGGGAGAGATCCTTCGAGTAGGACGAAACCACAATTGAATTTGTGGTCGTAGTCATGATGGAAGGCACCTCAAGGCCATCAAACACGATCTTGCGATACGGTTCATCTGAAACCAGATAAATGGTGGTGCAGAACTTTTCACCGGCACTGTCCAGAAGTTTCCCCAGAGCAGCAAGTGATTCCTTTGAATATACCTGACCTGTGGGGTTATTCGGGCTGTTGATCAGCACCACCTTGGTCTTCTCGGTCAGGGCCTCTTCAATTGCAGCAAGATCCATATTAAATTCATCATCCGTGGCCACAACCTTGGTCACTCCGCCGTGGTTATCCACATAGAAGTTGTACTCCACAAAAAACGGCGCCAGGATAATAACCTCATCGCCCGGGTCAAGCAGGGATTTCATTATCACGTTCAAGCCCCCGGCAGCCCCGCAGGTCATGAGCACATCACCCATACCCAGTTCCACGTCCTGTTCCTGCGACAGCTTCGCAGCCAGGGCCTCACGGACATAGGGATACCCACCGTTTGGCATATAGGAATGGACCCCGGGCTTGTCATTTACGGCCAGTTCCTTGAGTACCTCACCGAATTTTGCCGGCGGCGGGACATCCGGGTTGCCCAGGCTGAAGTCAAACACGTTCTCGGCACCAAACTCAGCCTTCATCTTTGCCCCTTCTTCAAACATCTTACGAATCCAGGAAGATTTCTCGGCAAATGCCTGCATTTTTTTTGCTACTGTCATAATTTTCTCTCAAGTGATAGGGAAAAGGGAAGAGGAAAGAGGGAAGAGGGAAAAAAAGAGACCTGCGCCTCTACTTTTTTCCTCTTCCCTGTTCCCTGTTCACTCATATCAACTTCCATTGAACTTCTTCTTAAAAAAATCATAGGCCGCATTAATTTCTTTCATCTTCTCTTCGGCAACCGCTTTAAACTCATCGCCCAGATGAGCCACCTTATCCGGGTGGTACTGCATGGACAGCTTACGATAGGTCTTCTTAATCGCCACAAAATCAGCTCCCGACTGCAGCCCCAGAACGGCATAATACCGTTCTTCAGAAACGGCACCACCAGCACCTCCGTATCCTCCGCCCTGCCTGCCGTAGCGATACTTAGCCTCAATGGTGCGCTGGTCATATTCGTTAATCTGCAGAAATGCCGCGATCTTCCGGGCCTCGGCCAGCTCCTGATCGACAACAGGTTCCTTGGTGTAAAGAAGCTGGTAGATCAGTTCAAGCAGGATCAGGCGCGGTTCATAGGCAAATGTCCGACGAAATTCAGTAAGCAGCTCTTCCAGGTTTTGCTCGCTGTCCCGGGCCTCCTTGATCAACTGCTTGACCCAGTACATCTGGTCCTGGTTGTAATGCAGGGAGTGCTGGAAAAAATTGAGCATTGTCTGCAGCTCAGACCTGGTAAAATGACCATCGGACTTGGCAATCTTTACCAGGATATTGACGAGTAGAAAAACAAACCGGTTATGGGTCTCGGTCTGAGACTCCTCATAGGTAGCCACCCGTTTCCGGACATACCAGGAAAAACCGAAGAAGGCTGCCAGCAGCAGTGCAAAGCCCATGATACCAGTGAAAAAAATCAGGGAAATAAAATCCCCCACCGCTGACCAGCCCCCGGTAACCAGCAGGATCAGCATTATGATAAGCAGACAGCCCCCGCAACCGGGCTGATTATGTCGTCGATATTCCATGTCAGAAAGCAGGGATAAGGGGTTAGGGATTAGGGGTTAGCAACTGTACAGAAAACCTGTTTTACAAACTCTTGTTCATTCTGTTTCCTGAAAAAGGGCTTCTACAAACTCCCGGGGATCGAAATCCCGCAGGTCGTCAACCTGCTCTCCGATACCAATAAAGCGGACCGGAATTTTCAGCTCACGGCAGACATTGGCCACAATACCGCCTTTCGCAGTACCGTCAAGCTTGGTCATAGTCAGACCGGTGACACCCACGGCTTCGTTAAAAAATTTTGCCTGGGATATGGCATTCTGGCCGGTGGTGGCATCAAGTACCAGCATCACCTCGTGGGGAGCGGTGGCAAGCTTTTTACCGATAACCCGCTTGATCTTTTTCAACTCCTCCATCAGGTTGACACTGGTATGAAGCCGACCTGCAGTATCGACCAGAACAACATCAAATCCCTTGGCAACGCCCTGGGCAATACCATCAAAAACCACGGACGACGGGTCGGAACCGGATGCACCGGCAACCACCTCCACACCGACTCGGTCACCCCAGATCTTGAGCTGGTCAATAGCTGCAGCACGAAAAGTATCACCGGCAACCAGCAACACGGATTGACCGGCATTAACAAACTTTGCGGCTATCTTGCCGATGGAAGTAGTCTTGCCGACCCCGTTTACCCCCACGACCATGATCACAAAGGGGCCGGACTCCGGCATGACCAGCTCGGCCGGCTGGTCAGACTCCTGGAGAAAGGAAAGAATGTGATCCCGAATCACCCCTTTTAAGGCCAGGGGGTCACTGAGTTCGTTTCGTTTTACACTGTCCCGGGCAGCGTCCAGTAACTCCTGGGCAGTGGCCACACCAAGGTCGGCTGTTATCAATATTTCTTCCAGGTCATCAAGAAGTTCCTGATCTATCTTTTTCTTGCCAAGAAACAGGCTGTCGATGCGCTGAACAAAGGTATTTCTGGTCTTTCCCAGTCCCTCCTGTAGACGTTTGAACATGGAAGGCTGCTGCGGTTTTTTCTGTTCGGGGTGGGATTTAACCGTGACAACCTCTTCCACCGCAGGCTCACCTGCAGGGATTTCTGCGGCCTGAGGTTGTTGCGCTTCAATCTCAGCTGCGGCAACAGCCTCATCACCAGTCACCGACGTATCAGCAACCACTGTCTCCGGACCCGATTCAGGCTGGGGGGCAGGTTCCTGCACAACTTCAGCCTGCACGGTATCTGCAGCTGTATCAACAACAGGTTCTTCCTGCCTGTCCTTTTTAGCAAATTTTTTCTTAAACCAGCCAAGCATTATTTTTATTTATCCGCCTTAGGTTCGAGGACAAATTCCAGTGCTTCCTCAATGGTGTGCGGATAATGAAAAACAACCCCTGCACGCACATCCTCCGGAATCTCCAGAACATCCTTTTCGTTGAGAACCGGCAGGACCAGCTCACGTATTCCGGCCCGCAAAGCTGCCAGCACCTTTTCACCAATACCGCCAACCGGCAGCACATCGCCGCGCAGAGTAATCTCACCGGTCATGGCCACGTCCCGACGCACGGCCCTGTCGCTGATCACAGAAATCAGCGAACTGACCATGCCCACACCAGCGGAAGGCCCATCCTTGGGAATTGCTCCTTCCGGCACATGGACATGCAGATCAATATGAGAAAAAACATCCTCATCCACTCCCAGTTGTTCGGCATGAGAACGGATATAAGTAAGGGCGGCTGTTGCCGATTCCTTCATCACATCTCCAAGCTTACCGGTCAGGGTCAGACCACCCTTGCCCTTCATCTTGGAGGTTTCAATAAACAGAATCTGACCGCCCACCGGCGTCCAGGCAAGACCGGTGGCAAGACCTGGCCCCCAGCTTCGTGCCTTCATCTCGGGAAAATAGCGCAGGGCACCGAGATAATCGTACAGACTTTCTTTGGTGACCACGATTTTTTCCGTTTGGCCGCGGGCAATCTTGGCTGCCGTTCCCCGGCAGATCGCCGCCAGTTCACGCTCCAGATTACGTACCCCGGCTTCACGGGTGTATGAACGGATTAGAATCCTCAATGCCTCATCATCAATTTCCAGATCATCAGCAGTTAAGGCATGGGCCTCAAGCTGCTTGCCAAGCAGATGCCTGCGGGCAATGGCCGCCTTTTCATCTTCAGTATAACTGGGCAGTTCAACCACCTCCATACGATCCCTGAGCGGTCCCGGAATTGTATCCAGCATATTGGCAGTGGCAATAAACATGACCTTGGACAGGTCAAACTCTATATCCAGATAATGATCGGTGAAGGTCGAATTCTGCTCCGGGTCCAGCACCTCAAGCAATGCAGAGGCGGGATCGCCGCGGAAATCATTACCCAGTTTGTCTATCTCGTCGAGTAAAAAGACCGGATTATTGGCCTCTGCCTTTTTCAGGCTCTGGATAATACGACCGGGCAGGGCTCCGATATAGGTACGCCGGTGACCGCGAATCTCAGCCTCGTCACGCATACCGCCCAGGGCAATACGGACAAACTTGCGGCCCATGGTGTGGGCAATGGACTGACCAAGCGAGGTCTTGCCCACTCCGGGTGGTCCGACAAAGCAGAGAATTGGTCCGTGAATATCAGATTTGAGCTTGCGTACAGCCAGGAATTCAAGAATCCGCTTTTTGATCTTGTCCAGTCCGTAATGATCCACGTCCAGGTCTTTCTCTGCCTTGTCCAGGTCCAGGGTATCAGTGGTGGAATCCGTCCAGGGCAGATCAAGTATCCAGTCAAGATAGTTACGGGAGCCGGAATATTCAGGCGAGGAGGGAGAAATACGCTCCAGCCGGACAAGCTCTTTGTCCACAGCAGCCTTAGCCTCTTCACTGAGTCCTTTTTCAGCAGCCCGCTCGCGCAGTTCCCGGACCTCTACCTTCCCTTCATCTTCTTCACCCAGCTCCTTGCGAATGGCCTGCATCTGCTGGCGCAGGAAAAACTCCCGCTGTTTGCCGTCAATATCTTTTTTAATATCCGCCTGCAGCTTGTTACTCATCTCTACAGTCTCAAGCCGCTTGGTAAGCTCCTGGGCAACCCTGTGCAGCATCACATCCACTTCGAAAATCTCAAGGATTTCCTGCTCATCAATAATCTTGAGATTGAGCTGAGAGGTCACCAGGTAGCCGATATGGTAGGGATCGGTGAGGGCATTGACCGTGGCCAGCATTTCCTGGGGCAGCTGGGTCAGTTCGACCAGTTTTTTAAACTGGCTGCGAATGCCTAACAGCATTGCCTCAAGTTTCTTGTCCTCCT
>Ga0209013_10004124_pt1 | contig 12782 bp, 11 predicted proteins | sample Cruoilmetagenom2_FD_187291 | JGI IMG/M metagenome (GOLD analysis project Ga0209013, IMG submission 187291) | Oil polluted marine microbial communities from Coal Oil Point, Santa Barbara, California, USA - Sample 2 (SPAdes) (version 2) | ecosystem: Environmental > Aquatic > Marine > Oil seeps ... | reverse complement strand
GAAGATCTACTACCGCGACGTGACCCGCGGCTACCTGCCCACACCGGGCAATGTCGCCGCCGACATTCAGGCACAGCTCAAAGCGAACCTGAACATCAACGCCGAGGTCGTGGTCATGGAATCCGGTGAGTTCATCCAGACGTCCTCCGCGGGCGGCCTGGACGGCATTCACCTTCTGGGATGGACGGGCGACTATCCGCACGTCACCAACTTCCTGGACTTCCACTTCGCAGAGACGAACGCACAGTTCGGAAATCCCCACCCGGAGATCTACGAACCGCTCCTGGCAGCATCGCAACTTGCGAGCGCCGCCGAAGCAGCCCCTCTCTACGTAGAGGCGAACAACGCCATCAAGGCACTCGTGCCGATGGTCCCGATCGCCCACGCCGGTAGCGCATTCGGCGCAACGGCAACCGTGACCGGTGCCTACGCCCCGCCGTGGGGTCAGGTGATGTTCAACGCTTGGGACAACGGATCCGACACGCTGGTCTTCGTACAGGGCAACGAGCCGATCTCGCTGTACTGCGCTGATGAGACCGACGGCGAGTCACTCCGAGCCTGCGCCCAGGTCGTTGAAGCTCTCTACAGCTACACGCCAACCGGTGACATCCAGCCACAGTTGGCCACCGAATGCGCGCCGAACGATGACCTGTCAATGTGGACGTGCGCCCTGCGCCAGGGTGTGACGTTCCACGACGGCACGACCTTCGACGCCAATGACGTCGTTGCTTCGTACACCGCCGGCCTCGATGCGTCGAGTCCTCTCCACACCGGCAACAGCGGTGTGTTCGAGTACTACGACTATCTGTGGAACGGCCTGATCAACGCTGAGGGCTAGACCCCAGCTTCGCTAGTTGAGAGCGGGGGAGGCGTCACCGCCTCCCCCGCTTCTCGCTACGCTGCATCCCGCACATGCTCGGATTCATCACGCGCCGCACAATGCTCGCGATCCCGGTACTCCTCGGGATCATCGTTGTCGTGTTCTTCCTCATCCGTGCAATCCCCGGCGACCCCTGCACCTCGATGCTTGGCGAGCGAGCAACCGAGGAAGCCTGCGAACGGTTCGATGCGGCCAACGGACTGGACGAGCCGATCTGGGTCCAACTGGGCATCTACATGAAGAACGTCATCACGTTCAACCTCGGCGAATCCGTTCGTTTCTCCCGCCCGGTGAATCAACTGCTCATCGAGCGTCTCCCGCTCACAATCGAGCTGGCGTTCTCTGCTCTCACCATCGCCGTCGTGATCGGTGTCCCAATGGGGATCATCGCCGCCCGGAAACACAACACGGCGATCGACAGCGCGACGATGGCGTTCGCCAACGTCGGGGTCTCCATGCCTGTCTTCTGGCTGGGCCTCATGCTCGCCTACGTCTTCGCCCTCGTCCTGAAGGACACACCGTTTGCGTTACCTCCTTCTGGCCGACTCACCGCGGGCGTGTTCTCCGTTCCCTACTACGAGGTATGGGGATGGGAACTCAACGAAGAAGGCTTCTGGTCGACGTTCCACGAATTCGTCGCGAATTTCTACATCTTCAACTCTTTGATCACAGCGCAATGGGAAGTCTTCTGGGATGCGGTCAAGCACATGATCCTGCCTGCCATCGCCCTTGCCACCATCCCGCTGGCGATCATCGCCCGGATTACCCGAAGCTCGTTGCTTGAGGTGATGAGCAAGGACTACATCAGGACGGCCCGTGCAAAGGGTGCGAAGGAGACACGAGTCGTACGCCATCACGCTCTTCGCAACTCACTCCTCCCGGTCGTCACAATCATCGGCCTCTCACTCGGAGGTCTGCTGGGCGGTGCCGTGCTCACCGAGACCGTGTTCGGTCTCGCCGGGGTCGGACGAGCTCTCTTCGATGCCATCACCGGGCGTGACTACGCCGTCGTCCAAGGCTTCACCGTCGTCATCGCCGGCGGTTACGTTCTCGTGAATCTGCTTGTCGATCTTTCTTACGGCTACCTCGACCCGAGGATCAGGATCAAGTGAGCGTCTTCAACCAACGCAAGAACGTCGACGTCGTTGAAGCTGCTTCAGCGGAACGCGACCTCATCAACGACAAGCCATCCAGCCAGTGGAGACTCACCCTCCGCCGCTTCCGTGGCCGCAAGTCTGGAATGATCGGGCTGACCATCGTGTCGCTGCTCGTCCTCATGGCTGTCTTCGCTCCGATCCTCGCCCCCTACGGGCCGAACGAGGTACTCATCGGCAAGGAAGACGTGGGCCCGCGCGACCCACCTTGTGTCCACGCACTCGGCTGCTCCGAGGAGCTCCCGCAACACGTCATGGGAACCGACGGCAACGTACGTGACGAGTTCTCGCGGGTCATCTACGGTGCCCGGGTCAGCCTCACCCTGGGTTTCTTCACCGTCACCATCGCATTGCTCGTCGGCAGCGCTCTCGGAGCGATTGCAGGCTTCACGGGTGGGTGGCTCGACAATGTGATCATGCGCATCATGGACGTCGTCCTCGGGTTCCCGTCACTGCTGCTGGCAATCGCGATCGTCGCGGTGCTCGGCCCAGGACTACGAAACGCACTCATCGCCATCGCCATCGTCACAATGCCGGGATACGCGCGCGTCATGCGCGCCCAGGTGCTCTCCATCAAGGAGAGCGACTACGTATCCGCGTCCCGCGCCCTCGGTGCTTCATCGACGCAACTGCTCATTCGTCGCGTGATCCCGAACGCCCTCACGCCGCTGGTCGTTCTCGCCACGCTCGGCGTCGCCACGGCGATCCTTGAAGCGGCCGGTCTCTCGTTCCTCGGACTGGGAGCGCAGCCGCCGATGGCCGAATGGGGCTCGATGCTGGCATCAGAGAGGAACCAACTGTTCACCGCCCCACACCTCGTCCTCTTCCCCGGCTTCGCCATCATGGTCACCGTCCTTGGCTTCAACCTCATGGGTGACGGCCTGAGAGATGCCCTCGACCCAACGCTGAACCGATGACATCCAACAACACCGCCTCCGAGAACGTCACGCCGCTCCCGCCCAAACGCGGGGAATCGGGTGAGCTTCTCCTCGAGATCAAAGGTCTCAAAACGCACTTCGATACCAGGGATGGGGTCGTCAAGGCAGTGGATGAAGTGTCATTGAGAATCAACCGGGGCGAAGTCCTGGGACTCGTCGGTGAGTCCGGGTGCGGCAAGTCGGTCACGTCTCTCTCGATCATGGGTCTTGTACCCCACCCTGGAGAGATCGTCGCTGGTGAGATCCTCTTCGACGGTCGGGACGTCGTGACCATGAAGGAGGATGAGCTACGCCGCCTTCGCGGTGAACACATCTCGATGATCTTCCAACAGCCGGGCTCGGCCCTCAATCCGGTCCAGCGTGCCGGTGTTCAGATCAAAGAGGTCTACAAACTCCATCGAGACTGGTCCAAGGACGTTGAACAGGAGAAGGCAATCGACATGCTCACCCAGGTCGGCATCCCCGATCCTGAGTCGCGGGCGAAGGCCTACCCCCATGAGCTTTCCGGAGGGATGGGCCAGCGAGTCATGATCGCGATGGCACTCTCGTGCGAACCCGAGTTGCTGATCGCCGACGAGCCCACCACAGCACTCGATGTGACCATCCAGGCCCAGATCCTCGACCTGGTTCGGGATCTTCAGAAGACGTCGGCTACCGCAGTTCTCCTGATCACCCATGACCTCGGTGTGGTCGCCGAGATGGCCGATCGCGTCGCCGTGATGTACGCGGGAGAGATCGTGGAGCAGACGGACGTTCGCACCATCTTCAAGGGGCCACTGCACCCGTACACGCAAGGTCTGATCGGATCGATACCCGTCCTCGGTGCACCAGTAGACACGCTCGACACGATTCCCGGAATCGTGCCGTCCCTCATCGACCTGCCGCCAGGATGCCGGTTCGCCGACAGATGCTCCGCACGGGTCGAGAACAACCTCGACATCTGTCTCGAAGAGGAACCTCACCTGATCGAACACAAGCCGGACCACCAGGTTCGGTGCTGGCTCTACGAAGATGGGGACTCCAATGAGTGAACCCCTGGTCGAAGTCAAGGACCTGGTGAAGCAGTTCCCCGTCAAGTCCGGAATCCTGCAACGCCAGACAGGCAGCGTTGACGCCGTCGATGGAGTGAGTCTCAACATCAAGAAGGGCGAATCCGTCGGACTCGTCGGTGAGTCCGGTTGCGGCAAGACGACGCTCGGCCGCATGCTGGTTCGCCTGCTTGAGCCAACGTCGGGCACCATCATGTTCGAGGGTCAGGATGTCACCCATCTCAAAGGGAGCGACATCAAGCCGTTCCGCCGGAAAGTTCAGATCATCTTCCAGGATCCGTTCTCATCACTCGATCCGAGGACTCAGGTCGGTGACTCGATCGCGGAAGGACTTCGATTGCACGGGGTCGGCAATCGCAAGGAGCGTCGAAATCGAGTCAATCGAATGCTTGATCTTGTCGGCCTCGAACCGAGTCATGCCGGCCGATACCCACACGAGTTCTCGGGTGGCCAGCGTCAGCGCATCGGCCTCGCCCGCGCGTTGATCCTGGAACCGGAATTCCTCGTCGCCGACGAACCCGTATCGGCCCTCGACGTATCGGTGCAGGCTCAGGTTCTCAATCTTCTCAAAGAGTTGCAGCAGGAACTCGACCTGACGTTGCTGTTCATTGCTCATAACCTCGGCGTGGTTGAACACATCTCGGATCGTGTTGCTGTGATGTATCTCGGCCGGATCGTCGAGCTCACGGATCGGGACCGCCTCTACGCCCATCCTGTTCATCCTTACACTGAGGCGCTGCTGTCGGCGATCCCGATCCCAGATCCGGATCGCCCGCGCAATCGGATGATCCTCCAGGGTGACGTTCCTTCGCCCATCAACGCCCCGCCGGGCTGCCACTTCCACCCTCGATGCTCGATCGCTCAGGCTGGGATCTGCGACGTCGCAGTGCCGACCCTGCTGCCCGCCAATGGATCCGAGGAGCACCTGGCGGCCTGCCACATCCGAACCGGCGCCCACCAGGACCTGGACACTCGGAGTCGGTAGCGACCGGCTTCGCCCGACGTAGTCCGTAGTCCGTATTCAGTGCGGACCTGCTGGCGGCTCGTGGCTGACAGCTCTCCCACTTCTTCGTTGACATTGGTCATCTCCTATCGTGGCTCTGAATCGAGGACCGGACCCATGCACGAACTCGCACTTGCAGATTCCGTCTTGAAGGCAGCGTTGAGCGCTGCCGACGACGACGGCATGGATCGAATCGATCGCATCGTTGTCAAGATCGGAGAGCTGCAGCAGATCAAGCAGGAACTCTTCGAGTTCTCTCTGACGACGGTGCTACCTGCTCAAGACGCCCGGTTGGCCGGAGTGGAGTTCGATATCTCTGAGGAACCGGTTCGTTTCCGGTGCCGTTCCTGCGGAACCGACTACGGCCGGGAAGAGGCAGGCATCGATAGCGGCGGCGACCAGGGCGAAGCCATTCACTTCATACCCGAACTCTCTCATGCGTTCGCCCGGTGCCCTTCGTGTGGAAGCCCGGACTTCGACATTCGAGCCGGCCGCGGCATCACGCTCGTCCGAATCGAGGGAAGCAGCGAAGATGATCGCCGGTGAGCCAATCGATCCCCGCACGTTCGTGGTCGAGGAAAGACTCGCCGGTGTTTCACGCATCGTCGGCGTGGCCGGTAGCAAGGGTGGTGTTGGCAGAAGCGTCGTGGCCTCGACTCTCGCACTCGCACTCGCCGATCAGGGCAAGCGCGTAGGCCTGTTCGACCTCGATTTCACCTCTCCAAGCGATCATGTCGTGCTGGGTGTCGAGCGAGGCTTCCCTGACGAGGAGTTCGGGATCGACCCTCACGTCGTCCATGGGATTCACATGGTGTCCGTTGCATTCTTCGCCGGCGATACCGCCGTGCCGCTGCGCGGAGACGCTGCAACTGGTGCCCTGCTCGAACTGCTCGCGATCACTCGATGGGGAGATCTCGACGTACTCGTCCTCGACATGCCCCCCGGCCTGGGTGACACCAATCTCGACATCGTTCAACTACTCCCGCGATTGGAGTTCCTGCTGGTTGGTAACGGATCGAGAGTCGTGATCGACAGCGTCCGACGGGCATTGCAGCTCTACACCAAGCTCGATGTATCGATGATCGGGGTACTGGAGAACATGCACCGCGGGAACGAGCACGCAATCGGATCGCTTGCCAACACATTCGGCGTCCCGTTCGTGGGCTCGGTGCCATATGACCAGAACCTCGAGGATGCACTCGGTGACGTAGGCCTGCTGCGAACCTCGGACGTGTACGGCGCAGTGAGGGACATCCTCTGACGTAGCGATCAACCGCGCCTCGTTCTTCCCTGTGGCGTCTACGGCGATCGCCCGTCAACGTCAGCTCGATCGTCGAGCCGCCCGAGTAGTGCGATCTCTCCCCAGGTCGATGCAAAGCGCCCTAGTCCGTCGAGACCGCGGGCGGTATGATCGGAGCGGAGGAACGATGAGCGAGGCGCCGATCTCTCTCGATTGCACGGTTCCTATCTGGGACCGGTTCTATCTCGTGCATCCGCTCGTCATCATTGGAACCGTTGAACCTGACGGATCCATCGACCTTGCTCCCAAGCACATGGCCGGCCCTGTGTCGTGGGAGAACCACTTCGGCTTCGTCTGCTGCGAGACCCACGCGACGTACTGCAACATCGTGCGCACCCGAACCTTCACGGTCTCGTACCCGACACCCGACCAACTCATCGAGACAAGCCTGACCTCGGCTCCCCGCACGCTCTTGGACACGAAACCAAGCCTGCGATCGGTGCCCATCGTTCCGGCCAGCGTCGTCGAGGGAGGACTGGTGGGTGGAGCTCGGATCCATCTCGAATGCGAACTTGAACGCGTGATGGACAACCTTGGACCCAACAGCCTGATCGTCGGCCGTGTCGTAGCTGCCGCTGTCGACGAGCGTGCACTCAGGGTCATGGACCGCGAGGACGAACACGTCATCGCCGAAGCTCCCGTTCTGGCCTATCTACAGCCGAATCGATTCTGTGTAATCGAAGAGAGCAGAAGCTTCCCCTTCTACTCAGGAGGAACGAGGTAGGTCGTGCGAACCGCCGCTCACCCCGGTCTCATCCTCGACCATCTGGAATCGCACGAAGCCGACCTCATCGCGATGTGCGACAAACTCGTATCGATAGAGAGTCCGTCCAATGATCCCGAGGCATCCCGGGTGGTTCTCGAGCATCTCACCGGTGAGTTCACCCAGCTTGGCTACCGCCATCGCCTCTCATCCCCGGGTCGGTCCGGCGGGTACCTCTACGCACGACCGAGCCGTCACCCTCGGGGCGCACCCACTCAGATGATCCTCGGGCACGTCGACACGGTATGGCCAATCGGCACACTCGCCACACGGCCGTGGAGGGTCAACGGGACGGAGATGCACGGCCCCGGTGTCTTCGATATGAAGGCAGGGATCGTGCAGATCCTGTTCGCCCTCAGGACGCTACGGGATCTCGGCGTCGAGCCACCGGCCACCCCGCTCGTCCTCTTCAACAGCGATGAGGAGATCGGCAGCCGCGAGTCCCGGGTAGCGATCGACCGGCTGAGCCGGGTCGCTGCTCGGGCTTTCGTATGCGAACCGGGACTCGGCCCCCACGGGGCACTGAAGACGGCACGAAAGGGGCTCGGGAAATACACGGTCACCGTCCACGGCATGGCCGCCCACGCAGGTCTCGATCCAGATAGCGGTGCCAGCGCCATCCTCGAACTGTCATCGGTGATCCAGCGTCTGTTCGCTCTCAACGATCGGGACCGAGACATCACGGTCAACGTCGGAACGATCGAAGGCGGGATCCAGGCGAATGTCATCGCACCCCGGAGCCAGGCCGTCGTCGACGTACGGGTGCTCGATCACGAAGATGCTCGCTATATCGACGGGGCGATCCGGGCCATCGAACCCGTCACACCGGGCACGTCGATCACCGTGACGGGCGGCTTCGGAAGGCCGCCGATGGTGAGGACCGCCCGCAACGGCGCACTCTTCGAACGTGCGAGGAGCATCGGCAACGACCTCGGCATGGAGATCGGTGAGGTCACGGCCGGCGGCGGCTCCGACGGGAACACGACGAGTCAGCACACGGCAACGCTCGATGGACTCGGCATCATCGGGGACGGAGCCCATGCTCCGAGCGAGCGCATCGACATCCGCAATCTCGCGCCCCGCACCGCCCTGCTGGCGGCACTCCTCATCGAACCGCTCGACGACGGCAGCGAGACATGAGCAAGTACTTCTTCTCCTCGCTCACACGCATCTCCGATCTTGCCGAGGAAGGCTTCAACATCGATCCCCTTGAGAAGGCCGAGTGGGGCACCGGCGACTACGTCGTAGGACGGGTCGTCGGACGAGCAGGCGAGTTCTCCCGGGTCGAACTGCGTACCGGACGGATGATCGAAGTCGTCGAAGGTGATCTGGTCGTTGGAGCATGGGGAAGCCGGCGAGCAACCCTCGAGGCGGTTGGCGACTGGATGGACATCGATGACGATGGCATGTTCAATGCCATGACATCTGCAGGGTTGTTCGGCCGGGTCACATCTCTGGCACCGCTCATGCCTCCGCTCATGAGGCTGCGCTACGTCGGCCACGTCACACGCGACGGTCGGAAGATGACGATGAGCGACTTCATCCCGCCGGTCCCGGAGGTGGACTACGACATACCAACGCTGCTGGTCATCGGAACGTCCATGTCGGCGGGCAAGACCACGGCGGCAAAGCGGATCATCCGACATCTCAAGGGTCTCGGCCTCAGCATCGTGGGAACCAAGCTCACTGGAGCGGGCCGCTATCGGGACGTCCTCTCCATGTGGGACGCCGGCGCCGACGACATCTACGACTTCGTCGACGTTGGCCTACCGACAACGACGGTCGATCCCGAGGTGTACCGGCCGAAACTCCGACAGCTGCTCTCCCTGATCGCAGCGCGTTCGCCCGACATCGTCGTCGCGGAGGCGGGAGCATCTCCTCTGGAACCGTACAACGGCGAGGTCGTCCTCGAGGAGCTCGGCGACTGGGTTCGCTGCACCGTTCTCTGCGCATCCGATCCGTACGCCGTGTCCGGGGTCATCGCCGGTTTCGGATACGAGCCCGACGTCGTCGCAGGGATCGCGACGAACACGACGGCCTCGGTGGAACTGATCCGACGGCTGACCGGTCAGAAGGCCTTCTCGTTCATGATCGCGGAAGAGTCGGACGACGCCTTCGCCGTGATCCGATCCCGCCTCGGCCTCTAAACCGCGTACCCAGGGTTCGCGGCGTCCTATTTGGCGCTGTCAGCCCGCGGAATGAGGAGTGCCAGACCGCAACCAACTACGGTTCGCTCATGAACGACTTCTTCCTCGGAGGCCCGATCAATCCTGAGACGGGCGGCCGCATCGCCGACCAGCACACCGTTTACGACGCCTCCGACCTCACAACCCACGGGGTCATCGTCGGCATGACCGGATCGGGCAAGACGGGTCTCGGCGTCATCTTCCTCGAAGAGGCCTTGAGCGCAGGGGTTCCCACGCTGATCCTTGACCCCAAGGGCGACATGACGAACCTGCTCCTCACGTTCCCGGATCTCGCTCCCACCGACTTCGAACCCTGGATCGATCCTGCAACGGTCGAGGACGACGAGACAATCGGCGAGGTGGCGGCCAAGACCGCCAGCCGATGGACCGATGGGCTCGCCGATTGGGGTCTCGATGGCGGCGATATCCACGATCTTCGGGAGCGAGCAGGATTCACGATCTACACGCCGGGTTCGACGACCGGAACCCCTCTCGACATCATCGGTTCCCTCGACGGCCCGCCCGGAGCGTTCGATGACAACTCGGAGGCCCTCCGTGACGAGATACTGGGGTTCACATCCGGCCTCCTCGGCATGGTAGGTATCGATTCGGATCCCATCTCGTCGAGAGAGACCATCCTGATCACCAACTTGATCGAGCATGCATGGCGGACCGGTCGGTCCCTTGACATCGCATCGTTGCTCGCCTCGATCCAGAACCCGCCCATGAGGAAACTCGGTGTGTTCAACATCGACACGTTCTTCCCTCCGAAGGATCGACTCGACCTAGCAATGAAGCTCAACGGACTCCTCGCCTCGCCTGGTTTCGCCACATGGATGGACGGTCCACCGCTCGACATCGAGTCGCTCCTCTGGGACAGCAAGGGCACGCCGCAAGCCGCCATCATCTACCTCGCCCACCTGTCCGACGACGAGCGGCAATTCGTCGTCACCCTCATCCTTTCGAAGCTCATCACGTGGATGCGACGACAACCCGGCAGTGGAGAGCTCCGGGCGCTCGTCTACATGGATGAGGTCTACGGTTTCGCTCCGCCGACGGCACAGCCCCCGTCGAAGAAGCCGATTCTCACGCTTCTCAAGCAAGCCAGAGCGTTCGGCGTTGGGTTCCTCCTGTCGACGCAGAACCCCGTCGACCTCGACTACAAAGCGATGTCGAATGCGGGCACGTGGTGTATCGGCAGACTTCAGACGGAGCGGGACAAGAAGCGGATCCTCGAGGCGCTGTCGTCGGCAGGAGGGGAGACAGACGTCGACGATCTCGATCGCCGGATCTCCGGACTCGACAAGCGCGTCTTCCTCCTCCACACAACCCGGGATGAACCGAGACTGTTCACGACCCGTTGGGCGATGTCATATCTCCGGGGTCCCCTGACGTCAGCACAGGTCACCAGTCTGACGCCGCAACGGGCGGACCGGTCCGCAGCGCGGGCCCCAGTCATCGAAACGACCCCGACGGGCTCGCAGTTCGGATCGATTGTGCCGGCCGCTGCCGATGGGATCCCCGTCCGGTATCTCGATCCGGCCGCCGTCTGGGCTTCCGACGTCGGTGCCGATCCGACGAGCACGGTGTATGAGGCGGCTGCCGCCGTACGGCTCGCAGCACGATACGACGAGACACGTGCCGGAGTCGACCACACCGTGGAGTGGGAGGCCGTGCTCTTTCCACTCTCTGGAGATGTCGAACAGGCGATAGAAGTCGACTACGACGAGCGGGATTTCCGTTCCGAGGCGGTCGACGGCTCGACGTTCGATCCTCCATCAGAACCCATCGGTGCCGTGTCGTTCTGGGCGGCCATCGGCAGAGGGCTCAAGAAGAGGCTCCATAGCGAAGGCGAGATCACCGTCCACAAGAACGGGCCACTGAAGCTCTACTCGCGCGTTGGCGAGGCGGAGGAGGAGTTCGCCAGGCGTTGCCGTTCGGCAGCGGAGGATGCGGCCGATGCCTCCACGGCAAAACTCCGCGACAAGTATGAAAAACGACTCAGACGGCTGCAGAGCGACATCGACAAGTACGCGGCGCAAGCTGAGAGCGCTGCGGCGGACGCATCTGCCGGGGATTTCGACATGATGGCGGGCGCAGTCTTCGACATGCTGTCCGGTCGACAACGCTCACGGAGCGTGTCTTCAAGTATGAAGGCTCGACGAGCCGCACAGCGACGAATCGCCACCGCTGAAGGCCGTGTAGAGGACAGGCTCTCCGAGTACGAGGCGCTCCAACGTGACTTTGAGGACGAGGTGGGTGACATCGTCAAGCTCTGGGATGACCGTTCGGAAGACATCGAGCCGATCACCATCCGGCTCGAGAAAGACGACATCACCGTGTTGGAAACAGCACTCGTCTGGATCCCCACGACCTAGACCGCGTACCCAGGGTTGGTGACCTCCTATTTGACGCCGTCAGCCCGCGGAACGAACCGCGTGACCCGAGTCATTCAGTTCGAGGAGTCGCTTCACCGTGGACACGACCTCATCGGGGGAACGCGTCACATCGAACCACGTGAATCGGACCACACGCCATCCGTGGAGGAGCGCCTGACGATCTCGCTCGCGGTCCGACGAGAACGCCTCCGCCAGCTCATGCCACCGTCGTGAGTCCCACTCGATGGCGAGCCGAGAGAAGGGATAGGCAGCATCGAATCGCCGCCCGAGGCTCCAGGGAATCGGATACTCGAACCGGGGTTCCGGAAGCCCTCCCTTCCTCAAGACGTCCGCACCGATACGTTCGAGCGGCGTCCCGTTTCGAGGGCCGACCTCTCGATCCTCAAGAATCCACCTGATCTTCCGAATCCCCGGCTTCCCTCTGCGCCCTACCTGATCTACGACGTCCTGGACATCGGAAAGGGCCACTCTCTTCTCTGCAATCGCAGAACCGAGAACGGCGCTGAGGTGCCTGATCGTCAGAAATCTCGAGAGGTCGACAATCGTTCGGGGAACCGAGGTTGCCGGGATGCCATCAATCTCGACAACGTGATCATGGTGCAGATCGTGACAGCGATACACGGTCACTCCGGGAAACTCGTGCGTCGTCCGAGAGTGGACGAGCACGGAAGCAACTCCTCGCCGCAGCTTCGGCAGACTGTGCAACTCGGCAGCGGCATCGTGGGATGCAACAGCTCTGGGAAGCGTCGCCACCGCGGCCCTGACAAGGTTCATCGCTCCCGGCATGTCGATGATCTGGTAGCCGAAACGACCGAGTGGTTCCCACCGTCCATCTCGAACGCGCTGATCTATCTGTCCCTTGGTGAGACCGTGCTCCTGACTCTGTTGGACGCGGATCGCCCCACCTTGGCGTGCGGCGACTTCAGCGATTGCTCGATCAGGGTTCATGCTCGCAACATGCCAGATGCGAGCGGCAGTTGCTAGGGGTTCGATGCGCCTCCATTCCGCGGGCTGACGGCGTCAAATAGGACGTCACCAACCCTGGGTACGCGGTTCTAGCCTTTGCGGAGGGTCCAGAGGATGTCGCGGATGTCGACGATTCCCAGGAGC